>Ga0066256_1001662_pt1 | contig 28885 bp, 25 predicted proteins | sample ThiBio_1000_biof_FD_87107 | JGI IMG/M metagenome (GOLD analysis project Ga0066256, IMG submission 87107) | Wastewater bioreactor microbial communities from Cape Town, South Africa - Thiocy_expt_1000_biof (version 2) | ecosystem: Engineered > Bioreactor > Thiocyanate-remediating >... | reverse complement strand
GTGTTCTTCTGCAACTCGGGCCTGGAGGCCAACGAGGCGGCGCTCAAGATCGCGCGCAAGTTCGGCCACGACCAGGGCATAGAAAACCCCGAGGTGGGGGTATACGAGAAGGCCTTCCACGGCCGCTCCATCGCCACGCTGTCGGCCACGGGCACCCCCAAGGTGCAGGCCGGCTTCGGCCCGCTGGTGGAGGGCTTCATCCGCGTGCCGCAGAACGACATCGAGGCCCTGCGCCGCGCCACCGAGGGCAACCCCAACGTGGTGGCCGTGTTCTTCGAGACCATCCAGGGCGAAGGCGGCGTCAACCCCATGCGCATCGAATACCTGCAGCAACTGCGCCAGCTCTGCGACGCGCGCGGCTGGCTCATGATGATCGACGAAGTGCAGTGCGGCATGGGCCGCACGGGCAAGTGGTTTGCGCACCAGTGGGCCGGCATCGTGCCCGACGTGATGCCCCTGGCCAAGGGCCTGGGCTCGGGTGTGCCGACTGGCGCGGTGGTGGCGGGCCCCAAGGCCGGCAACGTTCTGCAGCCCGGCAACCACGGCACCACCTTTGGCGGTAACCCGCTGGCCATGCGCGCCGGGGTCGAAACCATTCGTATCATGGAAGAAGACGGCCTGCTGCAAAATGCCACCACGGTGGGTGAGCACCTCAAGGCGGCGCTGCAGCGCGAGCTGGGCAGCCTGCCCGGTGTGAAGGAGATCCGGGGCCAGGGCCTGATGCTGGGCATTGAGCTGAACAAGCCCTGCGGCGCACTGATTGGCCGCGCGGCTGAGGCAGGCCTGCTGCTGTCGGTCACGGCCGACAGCGTGATTCGCCTGGTGCCCCCGCTGATCCTCACCACCGCCGAAGCCGACGAGATCGTCGCCAAGCTGACCCCGCTGGTCAAAGCCATCCTGGCTGAATGAAGAATAGTCCCACTGCCATGACGACGCTGAAACATTACCTGCAGTTCACCGACCTCACCGCCGACGAGTACGCCTACCTGTTCGAGCGCGCCGCGCTCATCAAGAAGAAGTTCAAGGCCTACGAAAAGCACCACCCGCTGGTGGACCGCACACTGGCCATGATCTTCGAGAAGGCCAGCACCCGCACGCGCGTGAGCTTTGAGGCGGGCATGTACCAGCTCGGCGGCAGTGTGGTGCACCTGACCACGGGCGACAGCCAGTTGGGCCGCGCCGAGCCCATCGAGGACAGCGCCAAGGTCATCAGCCGCATGACCGACCTGGTGATGATCCGCACCTACGAGCAAAGCAAGATCGAGCGTTTTGCCGCCAACTCGCGCGTGCCCGTGATCAACGGCCTGACCAACGAATACCACCCCTGCCAGATCCTGGCGGACATCTTCACCTACATCGAGCACCGTGGTTCCATCCAGGGCAAGACGGTGGCCTGGGTGGGCGATGGCAACAACATGGCCAACACCTGGCTGCAGGCGGCGTCGCTGCTGGGCTTCAAGGTGCATGTGAGCACGCCACGCGGCTACGAAGTGGACGAGAAATTGGCCGCTGGCGCCCATGGAATCAGCGCTGACAGCTATCAATTCTTTAGCAACCCCATGGAGGCCTGCCGGGGTGCCGATCTGGTCACCACCGATGTGTGGACCAGCATGGGCTACGAAGCCGAGAACGAAGCGCGCAAGAAGGCCTTTGCCGACTGGTGCGTGGACACCGAAATGATGGCTGCGGCCCAACCCGACGCCCTCTTCATGCACTGCCTGCCCGCACACCGGGGCGAAGAGGTCGAGGCCGACGTGATCGACGGGCCGCAGTCGGTGGTATGGGATGAGGCGGAAAACAGGATGCACGTGCAGAAGGCACTCATGGAGTACCTTCTGCTCGGCCGTATTGCATGAAATGCAATGCGGTGGCGCGCCAGCGCCAGCAACCTGTTTCGGCGCAGGCTCACGTCCGCGTAGCGGACGTGAAGCAGCCGCAGGCTGCGGGCCATAGCCAGAACACCATTTACCTGCAGAAGGCCCTGATGGAGTACCTGCTGCTGGGCAAACTGGCCTGACAGCCCCATGCCCTGGCGCCGCCAGCCCGCCCACAGCGCCGAATTGCTGGCGCACTGGCAGGCCCTGGGCCAAGCGCTGGGGCGCGACACACCCGCCTGGCGCGCCGAGGGCCGGCGCCTGCTGCGCAGCTGGGCCCGCTGGCCCCGTGCCTACCACGACACCACCCACCTGCGGGCCTGCCTGCGGCACCTGCAGGCGCTGCAGGGCCACCAGGCCGGCGCGATCCACAACCCCCATGCTGTGGCCCTCGCCCTGTGGTACCACGACGCCATCTACTGGCCGTGGAGCGGACACAACGAAGAGCGCAGCGCCGACTGGGCGCGCCAGTTTCTGCTGAGCCAAGGGCTGCCCACCGCACTGGCCGAGAACGTGCACCAGCATGTGATGGACACCCGCCACACCCCGGGCCCGCTCACCGGCGATGCGTTGTGGGTGGTGGACATCGACTTGGCCATACTGGGCCAAAACGACGCGGGGTACCGCCAGTTCGAACGCAATGTGCGGCGTGAATACTTCTTTGTGCGCTGGCCGCGTTATGTGGCGGGGCGCAGCGCGGTGCTGCAGGGGTTTCTGGACCGTCCGCACATCTACGGCACGGACTACTTTGCGCAGCGCTACGAGGCCCAGGCGCGCGCCAACCTGCAACAGGCGCTGAGCGCGCTGGGCCAGGGCCAGCTGTACGAGTAGGAAATTGAGCCAAAATGGCCTGTAGCGCTAGTGAATCATGCGCCAGAAGCTATCAAACCGATAGCACTCACTAAGAAGAAGATCCACGACGAACAGGCATGGCCACGGGCTTTTCAGCGCCTGCATCAGACGGTGCCGCGCAACTGCCGCAGCTGCTGCACCCACCATCGCTCGCGCCACAGCCCGGCGACTGGACCAACCCCGGGTGGACCTTGCCCAACCCCTGGCGCCAGCGCCCGGGCAGGTAACGCCAGAGCACATAGAGTGCCGCAGCGAGCACGATCAGACCAACGATGAATTGCTGGGCCATCACAACGTTTCTCCTCAGCCCCCGCCCAGGGCCAAGGCCACGCGGTAGGTCACAAAGCTGGCGGCATACGCCATGGCAAACAGGTACCCCACCATGAGCAGCGGGTAGCGCCAGCCATTGGTCTCACGCCGCACGGCGGCGATGGTGGAGATGCACTGGGGCGCAAAAACATACCAAGCCATCAGCGACAGCGCAGTGGCCAGCGACCACGAGCCCGCAATCAGCGACCCCAGCTGGCTCGCCACCTCGTCGCCCGTGGCAGACAGCGCGTACACCGTGCCTAATGCGCTCACCGCCACCTCGCGCGCCGCCATGCCGGGCACCAGCGCAATGGCGATCTGCCAGTTGAAGCCAATCGGCGCGACGATGACCTCCAGCAGGCGACCCATCTGGCCGGCCAGGCTGTAGGTGATGGCGGGCTGCGTGGCGCCTTCTGGCGCGCCGGGGTAGGTGGACAGGAACCACAACAACACGGTGACGGCCAGGATGATGCCGCCCACCCGCTTGATGAAAATCACCGCCCGCTCGTACAGCCCATAAGCCAGGCCCCGCAGGCTGGGCCAACGGTACGCGGGCAGCTCCATCATCAGCGGTGTGGCGCGCGTGTCGCTGCGGGCCAGCTTGGTCACTGCGGCTACGGCCATGGCGCTGACGATGCCCGCCACATACAGCGCAAACAGCACCACACCCTGCAGGTTGAACACCCCCGCCACCGTGCGCTCGGGGATGAAGGCAGCAATCAGCAGCGCATACACCGGCAGGCGCGCCGAGCAGGTCATGAGCGGGGCGATCATGATGGTCACCAGCCGGTCGCGCCAGTGGGTGATGGAGCGCGTGGCCATCACCCCCGGCACGGCACAGGCAAAGCTCGACAGCAGCGGGATGAACGAGCGGCCCGACAGGCCCACCGTGCCCATCACGCGGTCCAGCAAGAACGCCGCACGCGGCAGGTAACCCGAGTCCTCCAGCGCCAGGATGAACAGGAACAGAAACAGAATCTGCGGCAGAAACACCAGCACCCCGCCCGCGCCCGCCAGCACCCCATCGGTCAGCAGGCTGCGCAAGGGGCCGTCGGCCATGTGGGTGTTGACCAGCGCCGCCAGCCAGCCCATTCCGTCCTCGATCCACGACTTGGGCAACTCGGCCCAGCTGAACACCGCCTGGAACATCAGGAACAGCGTGGCCGCCAGGATCAGCAGGCCCCAGAACGGGTGCAGCACCACCGCGTCGATGCGGTCGTCGGCGCGCAAGCTCACCACGGGCACACGCACGGCCTGGTCCAGAATGCGCCGCACCTCCTGGTGGGTGCGGATGACGTCGTTCTGCGCCTCCAGGTCGCTCGCGTCCAGCCGCGCCGCCGCATCGGGCGCCACCACGGGGCGCTGCAGCTGCTGCAGGTTGGCACCATCCAGCCACTGCACCAGCTCCTGGGCGCCGTTGCCGCGCACGCCCACGGTGGCCAGCACCGGCATGCCCAGCTCACGCGACAGTACCTCGCGGTCGATGGCGATGCCCTGGCGCCGGGCTACGTCCATCATGTTGAGCACCAGCACCATGGGCAGGCCCAGGGCGCGCGCCTCCAGCACCAGGCGCAGGTTCAGGCGCAGGTGGGTGGCATCGGTCACGCACACCAGCACATCAGGCACGGGCTCGCCCGCGCGGCGCCCGCGCACGATGTCGCGGGTGATGGCCTCGTCCACGCTGTGTGCGTGCAGGCTGTAAGCGCCCGGCAGGTCCAGCACGCGCACGCGGCGGCCGGCGGCGGTCTGCAGCAGACCCTCCTTGCGCTCCACCGTCACACCCGCATAGTTGGCCACCTTCTGGCGCGCGCCGGTGAGCAGGTTGAACAGCGCGGTCTTGCCGCAGTTGGGGTTGCCCAGCAGCGCTACGCGCAGGGGCGCATCGGTGGCGGTGGGCTGCACAGTGGCCTGGGCGTTCATGCCAGCTCCTTGGCAGGCAGGGTGGCGTCATCCAGCGGCTGCACCTGCACCATGGAGGCCTCCTGGCGACGCAGCGCAAACGTGGCCTGCCCGACGCGCACCGCGATGGGGTCGCCGCCCCAGCCGCCGCGCGCAACCACCTGTACGGTTTCACCGGGCAGAAAGCCAATCTCCAGCAAGCGCAGCAGCATGCTGTGCTCTTGCGCGTCCTGCGCGGGCAACAAGCCCGTGACCCGGCCCAAGGCGCGGCGCGGCAACTGGTCCAGCCGCGAGGACAGGTTCTGCTGCGTAGGAAGATGCAACCGCGCCGCAGCGCCATCGTCCATGGTTTTCATGGTGACTGGCCTCGATACAAATAATAGTGATTCTCATTCTACCAATATCTGTATCGCATTGGTCGCCGTCGCAATCTCTCCTTGATGCAGCGCAAGCTGCAGTGGCCCTTGCCCTGCCGGGCAGTCAGTCACATGGCTCCAACCGCTTGCACTCCGCCGTAACGCGGATGGACGTGAGCATGTTTTCGCCGTCGATGTGCCGGGCAGTGAACTGCACCCAGGCCCCCTGCGAAATACCGTGCAGCAATCCAGGGTTGACCACCCGGAAGGTCTGTATGGTGAACGGCAGCTTGGCGCGGGGCAGCAGCTTGAGCCGCACCAGCGTGGCGTTGCCGCTCGCATCCATCTCCACAGACACCAGCCGCGCACGGGTGTAGACCGGAGCCGCTGGGGCAGCATCCTCTGCAGCAGCCGAGGCGGCGCCCGCTGGTGCAACGGGCAGGGCACCCGCCGCACCCCACACGGCGGCCAAGGCCAGTGCGGTGGCAACCCTGCAGCCGCGCTGCTCCCAACGGGCAAGCAACCAAGTGACGGCCTGCCCCATCAGAACGCCCACGCGCCTAGCTGGTAGTAGTCAAAACCGCTGGACCGCCCACCCAGGCATTGGGCGAGGAAGTCCTCGGTCTTGCGGTACATGGTGAGGTTGTTGGGCCAGCGCTGGTTGCCGTGGCCGTCCCCTTTGAAGGTGACGTAGTCCACCTCTTTGCCCGCCTTGCGCAGGGCCTCCACCATCCATTCAGACTGCTCCAGCTTCACGCGCGGGTCGTTCACGCCGTGCATGATGAGGATGGGCTTTTGCGCATGCTCCGCCCGGTACAAGGGCGACTTCGCATCCATGCGGGCGCGGTCTTCCGGCACAGCCGGGTTGCCCACATAGCGGTGCCACCAGGGCAAGCCCAGCTCCCAATACGGCGGCGCGGCCTCCAGCAGGCGCGCGATGTCCGTCACGCCGACCACATCCACGGCACACGCAAAGACTTCGGGCGTGAAGGTGGCGCCCACCAGGGCTGAATAGCCGCCGTAGCTGGCACCGTAGATCGCCACGCGCTGCGGGTCGGCCACGCCGCGCTCGACCGCCCAGCGCACGCCGTCCACCAGGTCGTCGTGCATGCGGCCCGCGAACTCGCCCCGGGCCTTTTCCATGTGGTTGCGGCCATAGCCGCTGGAGCCCCGGTAGTTGACCTGCAGCACCGCATAGCCCCGGTTGGCCAGAAACTGCTGCATGGCACGGCTGGTAGCACCGTCGCCCCAGCGGTCACGTGCCCAGGGGCCGCCATGCACCAGCAGCACGGTGGGCAGCCGCTGCGGCGCGGCCCCCACGGGCAGCGTGAGGTAGCCGTGGATGGTGAGACCATCGCGCGCGGTGTAGGTGATGGGCGCGGTGGGGGCCAGGTCCTTGGCAATCAGGCTCAGGCGGTTCTCGCCCAGGAAGCGGGGCTCGTGCCCATCGCGCAGCAGGTAGTTGCGCGTGCCCCGGTCGGTGGCCACCGCCACCGTGAGCACCTTGTCGGTCTGGTCCAGGCTGGTCACCAGCACCTCTGCAGGCTTGTCGCCGGCCAGCGCAGACAGCTGGGTATCGAGCGCGGGGTCGAACACCTTGCGCGCGGGGTAGCCCGGCATGAAGTACGCCAGCAGCGGCTCGCGAGTGCGGCGGCTCAGCGTCACGTTATCCAGGTCCACGTCGGGCGAGGCAAACCACTCTTCCTCGGCGCCCGTGGTCAGGTCCAGCCGCACCAGCGCCAGCTTGTCGCGGCCCCGGTTCGACAAGGCCCAGGCCTTGCGCCCCTCATCGTGCAGGCCAAAGATGTTCAGCGTGTCCCATCGGCTGCGCTCTGCCACGGTCACCCAGGTGCCTGGCGCGGTGCCGGGCCGCTCCAGCAGCACCTGCTCGCCCTGGATCTGTGCACGGGCGCGCAGCTGGCCCGTGGTGTCCACGCCCCACCAGTTCACGTTGCCGGGGTTGGTGGCCAGCAGCACCGGCGCGCCACCTGCCGGGTTCACGCGGTACAGGTCAAACACCTTTTTGTCGCGCTGGTTGGAGGTGACGATGAAGTCGGACGAGGCATCCACCGCCTCCGCAAAATGCGCCACTGAACGCGGTGCGGGCATCAGCTCGCGCAAGTCGGTACCGGGGCCCTCGACCGCGCCCGCATAGATGCGGGTGTTTTCATCGCCCGTGGGGTCGGCCGTGATGCCGAGCCAGCGGCTGTCGGCACTGAAGCGGATGGTGCGCGCACGGATGCGAAACGCCTTGGCGTCGCCCCCATCGATGGACTGCACCCAGATCGCAGGCACCACGCCGTCGGTGCCAAACCAGGCAATGCGCTTTCCATCGGGCGACACGCGGTAGCCGCCGGTGGACTGGCGGCTGGCGACGAAGTCGCGCACGGGGATCAATTCGGGCAGCTGGGCTCCTGCCAGTGCGGGATGCGTCGGGCCACTGGCACAGCCCGCCAACAAAACTCCCGACAACACCGCACACCACCCTATCCATCTTGGCGCCATGGAACTCCTCCTCATCTCGTACAACATGGCGGCATTGTGGAGTGCCCAACCTTTGCGCCAGCCAAAGGGCCGGGCCGGCACAGCGGCACGCATATCGCTGCGTGCTGCGGGCCGAGGGGCCCGCTACAGCGCCTCGGTACGCGCCTCCAGCGCTCTGACCACCGCCACCATGTCCTCCTGCCCCAGGCCCATGTCGGCGGTCTGCGCGAACAGTGCGTGGCACGCATCCAGCAGCGGCGATGCCAGCCGTGCATTGCGTGCCGCGTGGGCCACGAGCCGGTTGTTCTTGAGCACGTCGTGGATGGCGGCCTGCACCTCGAAGTCGCGCGCAACCAGCTTGGCCAACTTCACCTGCGACACGCTGCTGGCCATGGGGCCCGCATCGAGCACCGAGCGGAACAGCTCCATGTCCAGACCATGGCGGTCGGCAAAGTGCGCGGCTTCGCACAGTCCAGTCACCATGGTGATGAGAAAAAGGTTCACCGACAGCTTCATCAGCAGTGCCGACGGCACCGCTCCGCACACAAAGGTGGTGCGGCACATGGGCGCCAGCAACGGCTGCACCGCCTGCACGCTGGCCGGGTCGCCCGCCAGCATGCCCACCAGCTGTCCAGCCTCTGCCGGCTTGCGCGATCCCGAAACAGGCGCCTCCACATAGCGCCCGCCGGCGGCCAGGATGTCCTGCTCCAGCACCTTGGAATACTCGGGTGACGTAGTGCCCATGTGCACGATGATCCGGTCCCGCACCTGCGTGGCAAAACCCGGCGTGCCGCGCCGTAGCGCTTCATCCATGGCCGGTTCGTTGGCCAGCATGAGGATGATGACCTGCGCCTGCGCGCAGACCTCGGCGGGTGTTGCACCCACTTGCGCGCCAACGGCGCGCAGAAGCTCACATTTCTCGGGCGACCGGTTCCACACCCACAACGGGGTACCGGCGCGCGCCAGGTTCAGTGCCATGGGAAGGCCCATGACGCCCAGTCCGATAAAGCCAATCTGCATAGGAATACCTTTCTTTCTGTCAGCGGAGGGTTGACTGCAGTGCAGCGCCCGTCCAGGGCGCCCTGGTGGGGCGGCTGGGGCTTGCGCTGCGCCCACTCTACCCAAAGTGGCGCCCGCGGTGGCAGCGACTTTTGTGCCCGCCCTGCGCATTTGGCATGGCTTAAGCTGCCGCCCGCCACAATCGCCCCATGCACATCCTGCTTATCGAAGACGATCTGGACCTGGGCCGGGCGCTGCAGTCCGCGCTGAAGGTGGAGGGCCTGACCAGCGAGTGGCTGCGCCGCGCGGTGGATGCCCCGGCCACGGTGGACGCCACCACCATCGACTGCGTGCTGCTGGACCTGACGCTGCCCGACGGCAGTGGCTTCGATCTGCTGGCGCGCTGGCGTGCGCAGATGGGTGAAGGCGGACAGGTACCCATCATCGTGATCACGGCCCGCTCGGCCGTGGAGGACCGGCTGGCGGGCCTGGACGGTGGGGCGGACGACTTTGTGATCAAGCCCTTTGCCACCGCCGAGCTGATGTCGCGCATCCGCGCCGTGCTGCGCCGCAGCGCGCGCCAGGCCAGCGAGCGCTGGGTGCTGGGCGAGCTGGTGATCGAGCCGCGCCGCCATGCGGTGCAACGCAACGGTGCGGTGCTGGATGTGTCGCCCCGCGAGTTCCAGCTGCTGCTGGAACTGGCGCGCGAGCCCGGCGTGGTGGTGTCCAAAAGCGTGCTGTCGCAGCGGCTGGACCCGCTGGGCGAGCCCGTGGACTTTGCCGCCATTGAAGTGCATGTGTCCAACCTGCGCCGCAAGATCGGGGCGGAGCTGATCCGCACGGTGCGCGGTGTGGGCTATCTGCTGCAAGCATGACCACGACGATGAAGCACGCATTGGGCTGCACATGGGCCTGGCTGGCCGAACCCACGCTGATGCGCCGCAGCGTGGCCTCGGTGCTGGTGGCATTTGTGGTGGTGTGGGCGGTGCTGCTGGGCTACAACTTCGTCAACTACAAACACACCATCACCCGCGACCCGGGCCTGATGAAATACGGTGACGCGGTGCTGGACTCGCTGGCCTCCATCACCGACCCCGCCCACGCTGCCACGGCCGTGGCGGCCACCGACCACTGGACCAATATCCGCCGCCGCCAGATCGGGCTGCTGCCCGGGGTGCAGATGCACGAGCTGCTGGATGCGGCATCGGGCCAGCGCGTGTTTGCATCGCCGGGGCTGCAGAACGTGGCATTGCCGCCCGCCACGCCCCGCGCAGAGCCATTCATAGAGGAAGCCGCCCTGCAGGGCCGGTCGTTCCGCATCTACACCGGTCGCAATGCGCGCTGGGTACTGCGGGTGTTCGAGACCAAGCGCACGGACTCCAACTTCCTGCAGTACAACGGCCGCGCCCTGCTGCCCTACCTGCTGCTGGCGTCACCCTTTGTGCTGCTGGCGGTGTGGCTCTCGGTATGCCACGGCCTGCGGCCGCTGCAGCAACTGGCCAGCCGCATTGCGCAGCGCGGACAGGACGACCTCCAATCGGTGGGCTTCAACGCCCGCCACGGCGAACTCAAGCCCCTGGAGCAGTCGCTGGACCACCTCTTCGCCCAACTGCGGCACAAGGTGGAGCGCGAGCGCGCCTTTGTGCAAGACGCCGCGCACGAGATCCGCACGCCGCTGGCCGTCATCACGGCCCAGGCCCACGTGATGGCCCGCTCGCCCAGCGAGGAGGAACGCACGCAGGCCCAGGCCCACCTGGAGCAGGCCATCGCCCGCACCTCGCACCTGGCGCAGCAGCTGCTGGACCTGGCCGCGCTGGACGACGCCCAGCGCCCCGCCCCGCGCGACCTGGACGTGGCGCAGTGGCTGCGCGGCGCGCTGGCGCAGGCCGTGCCGGATGCGATGGCACGGCAGATCGAGCTGTCGCTGGACGCGCCCGACACCCTGCGCGCCCGGCTGGACCTGCCCGCGCTCGAATCCATCGCCCACAACCTCATCGACAACGCTGTGCACTACACGCCCAACGGCGGCAACGTGGCGGTGGCCCTGCGGCGCGAGGGCACGGCGCTGCACCTGTCGGTGCAGGACGACGGGCCGGGCATTCCGGCCACGGAACACCAGCGGGTGTTCGAGCGCTTCTACCGTGGGCTGGGCCATGCCGCCAACGGCTCGGGCCTGGGCCTGGCCATCGTGCGGCAGGCGGTGCTGCGCATGGGCGGGCAGGTGCAGATCGGCGTGGGTTTGAATGGCAAAGGCGTGGGCTTTTTCGTTAGCATTCCCCTCCCCACAGCGCCTGACGGCACCGCCGCAGGCCCGTCGCCCGCCCTTGCCCGCCCTGCATGTCCGACGCCGCCACCACCGCCGATTCCGCCCACCCGTGCCTGAGCTGCGGCGCCTGCTGCGCCAGCTTTCGCGTGGACTTTGCCGTGTACGAGATGCAGGCAATGGGCGGCAAGGTGCCCGACGGTCTGGCCCTGGATGTGAACGGCAGCACCTGCCGCATGCGGGGCACGGAGCAGGTGCCCATCCGCTGCGTTGCGCTGACCGGCCAGGTGGGCCAGCAGGTGGCGTGCAGCATCTACGAACTGCGCCCCGCGCCCTGCCGCGAGTTCTCGGCGGGCGACTACGCCTGCCACAAGGCGCGTGCGCGGCACGGGCTGGCGCCGCTGGCACCACTGGCGGAAGGCCTGATTCTGTGAAGGTGACACCCTCCAGCAGCCGGGCTACTGCCGCATCAAAATAGTTTAGGCTTCAACAAAAAATCACCCGGGTGTTGGAAATAACCGACACCACGGTTTTTTCGGGACATGCAAACTTTGTCCCATGTCAACGCCCTCTTCCCCCACCGCCCGCCAGCTTTGGGATATCTCACCGCCCGTGCATACGGGCAGCCCCGTGTTCCCCGGCGACACGGCCTACAGCCAGCAGTGGTGCGCCACCATCGGCCCCGGCTGCCCGGTCAATGTGAGCGCCATCACGATGTCGCCCCATGTGGGCGCCCACGCTGATGCACCGCTGCACTACGACGCGCAGGGCGCCACCATTGGGGACGTGTCGCTCGACGCGTTTCTGGGTCCCTGCCGCGTGATCCACGCCATCGGCTGCAGCCCGCTCATCACCTGGGAGCACATTGCCCACGCAGTGAAGGGCACCCTGCCCCCGCGCGTGCTGGTGCGCACCTACGAACACATGCCCGTGGACCGCTGGGACGGCCAGCTGGCCGCCTACGCGCCCGACACCATCGAGCGCCTGGCCGACCTGGGCGTGCTGCTGGTGGGTATCGACACCGCCAGCATCGACCCGGCCGACAGCAAGACGCTGGACAGCCACCAGGTCATCCGCCGCCGGGGCCTGCGTGTGCTCGAAAACCTGGTGCTCGACGCTGTGCCCGAGGGCGACTACGAACTCATCGCCCTGCCGCTGAAGCTGACCACGGCCGATGCATCCCCCGTGCGGGCCGTGCTGCGGGCGCTGGACTAGCGCGATACACAGAATTTCAAGCATTTTTGGCTGGAAGCGCTAGTACAACATGCGCCAAAAGCTATCAATAACATAGCAATCACCTCTCCCAACGCCCATGCCCATCACCCTTCAAGACTGCCGCACCCGCGACGCCCAAGACCCGCTGCGCGCCCTGCGCGACCACTTTGCCCTGCCACCGGGCGTGATCTACCTCGACGGCAATTCGCTGGGCGTGGCCCCCAAGGCCGCTGCCGCGCGCGTGGCCGATGTGGTCACCCGCGAATGGGCCACCGACCTCATCAAATCGTGGAACACAGCCAGCTGGTTTGACCTGCCCCAGCGCCTGGGCAACCAGCTCGCCCCGCTGATCGGCGCGGGCCAGGATGAAGTGGTGTGCACCGACAGCACCTCCATCAACCTCTACAAGGTGCTGAGCGCGGCGCTCAACATCGCCCGCGAAGACAGCCCCGCCCGCAAGCGCATCGTGAGCGAGCGCAGCAACTTCCCCACCGACCTCTACATTGCCGAAGGCCTGTGCAAGGAGCGCGGCCTGGAGCTGGTGCTGGTGGAGCCTGAAGAGATTGCCGCGTCACTCACCAGCGACGTGGCCGTGCTGATGCTCACCCACGTGAACTACCGCACCGGCGCCATGCACGACATGGCGGCCATCACCGCCGCCGCGCACGCCCAAGGCATTCTGTGTGTGTGGGACCTGGCACACAGCGCGGGCGCGGTGCCTGTGGACCTGAACGGCGCAGGCGCCGACTTCTCCATCGGCTGCGGCTACAAATATTTGAACGGCGGCCCTGGCGCACCGGCCTTTGTGTGGGTGCACCCACGCCATGCCGACCGCCCGGACTTGAAGTTCATGCAGCCGCTGTCCGGCTGGTGGGGCCACGCTGCACCGTTTGCCTTCACGCCCGACTACCAGCCCGCGCCGGGTATCACACGCTACCTGTGTGGCACGCAGCCCATCATCAGCCTGTCGGCCCTGCAATGCGGGCTGGATGTGTTCACCGCCGCACAAAGCCTGGGCGGCATGGCCGCGCTGCGCGCCAAGTCGCTGGCGCTGACCGACCTGTTCATCCAACTCGTGGAAGAGCGCTGCGCAGGCCACGGCCTGGGCCTGGCCACGCCGCGTGAGCACGCACAGCGCGGCTCGCAGGTGTGCCTCACCCGCGACGAAGGCGCGGGCGTGAACGGCCAGGGCAGCGGTGCCTACGCCATCGTGCTGGCGCTGATTGCGCGCGGCGTGATCGGCGACTTCCGCAAGGGCGACGGCGGCACGGGCCGCCACAAGGACATCCTGCGCTTTGGCTTCACGCCGCTGTACCTGGGCTTTGAAGACGTGTGGAATGCCGTGGAGCACCTGCGCCAAGTGCTGGAGAGCGGCGAGTGGCAGAAGGCCGAGTTCAACCAGACGCACGCCGTCACCTGATCGGAAAGGCAAACCACCATCATGTGCCCTTTCTCGCAAACCCCTGCGGGTGACAACAGCAACGCGGCATCTGCCGCCCTGCCCGAATCCATCGTGCACGAAGAGCGCGCCCAGCTCGACTTCAGCCAATCCATGAGCTATGGCGACTACCTGCAGCTCGACGCCATCCTCACCGCACAAAAGCCGCTGTCCCCCGCGCACGACGAGATGCTGTTCATCGTGCAGCACCAGACCAGCGAGCTGTGGATGAAGCTCATGCTGCACGAGCTGCGCGCGGCCATCGGCCACATTGCGCGCGACGAGCTGCCGCCCGCGTTCAAGATGCTGGCGCGCGTGAGCAAGATCATGGAGCAGCTGGTGCACGCCTGGGACGTGCTGGCCACCATGACACCGCCCGAGTACAGCGCCATGCGGCCGTACCTGGGCCAGTCCAGCGGCTTCCAGAGTTACCAGTACCGCTGCATCGAGTGCTCGATGGGCAACAAGAACCGCGCCATGCTCAAGCCCCACGAGCACCGCGCCGACCTGCTAGCGCAGGTGCAGGCCGCCTACGAAGCCCCGTCGCTGTACGACGAAGCCCTGCGCCTGATGGCCCGGCGCGGCCTGGCTGTGCCCGCCAGCCACACCGAACGCGACTGGACGCAGCCGTATGTGGAAAACGACGCGGTGGAGCAGGCCTGGCTCACCGTGTACCGCAACCCCGACAAGCACTGGGACCTGTACCAGCTGGGTGAAGAACTGACCGACCTGGAAGACGCCTTCCGCCTCTGGCGCTTCCGCCACGTGACCACAGTGGAGCGCGTGATCGGCTTCAAGCGCGGCACGGGCGGCACGGGCGGGGTGAGCTACCTGCGCAAGATGCTGGATGTAGTGCTCTCCCCCGAGATCTGGAAACTGCGCACGGATCTGTAAGCACAACGCCGCGCCGAAAAAAATAGGCCTGTTCACCACCCCGGTGAACAGGCCTTTTAACTGCTGCCCGCGCCCTACAGAAAAGCGCAAGCAGCTATCGTTTTTATAGTTCTCTCCCTGAGTCGCAACCGGCAGCGCTTCAGTCTCCGGCCCTGGTGAACACCTGCCCCCCCGAGAGCTGGTAGGCCACGTTGTCCACCTGCAGGCTGCGCTCGTTGGCGATGTCAAAGCGGCTGTAGAGCCCAGGCGTGTCGCCGTTCAGGATGGCGGTGGACACCACCATGGAGCGCTGGGCCAGCGCGCCGGTGGTCGTGTTCACCTCCAGCCGCAAAGCGCCCTGGTAGCCCCGCACGGGTGGTGACGTGCCTACGCCCGTGGGTGCCTGGTAGACGCGGGCGGGGAAGGCCAGGCGCACCTTGCCATCCATGGCTTGCAGGTTGAGCACCGGGCGGGTGCTGTCGAGTGTGGTGATGCTGCCCCGGCCGCCCGCCGCCTGCGTGGCCAGGCGCTTGCCCTGCGCGGCATTGCGCACGTCAAACACCGCAAGCTGAATGCCGTCGGCCACACCGCCCAAGGCGCTGTCCTTGCCCACGCCCAGCAACAGGCCGTTCGGCAGCGGCACCAGGTGGTCGGCATGGCCGCCCGCCGCCAACTCGCCTGCCACGGCGGGATTGGCGGGGTTGGCCAGGTCCAGCACCCACACAGGTTCGGTGGTGGCAAAGGGGGTGGCATAGGCCCGAGGGCCTGCAAAGAACAGGTTGTCGATCTGCTGGTCGCCCCGCGCCGTGCGCAGCCGGATGGGCAGCTTGGCCTGTGGGCCCAGATAGCTGTCGCGGCCGCTGTCGCGCAGCACGGTCAGCAGCGCGGGGGAGGCCTGCTGGGCCTGAATGGTCACCGGCGGCATGCCGCTCTGGCCCGTCTTGCCGGTGAAGGTCAGCACGCGCAGGTCGTTCTGGTATTCGTTCAGGCGCGATGGCAGGCGGCGCAGGTCCCAGCCCAGGTGGCCGTCCACGCTGCCCGATGCGTCGTAGTCCACCTGCGCGCCACGGAAGGTGAACTTGTGGATGTCCGTGCGGCTGTCGGCCGGGAACACGGCGTTGGCCACATCGCCGCCATAGCGGTACTGCCGCGAGCTGGCCACATACACGCTGCGCGCGCCCAGATGCACCGCTTCGCTGCCGCCCGCAAAGCAACGGCTGGTGCGCGCCAGGCTGGACGAGGTGAGGTCGATGGCCGTGATGGACGTGAGCTGCAGCGACAGCGACGCGTTGCCCGCCTGCACCAGGCAGTCGGCCGCATGGCCGTGGGGGCGGGCGAGGCCGCCTCCGCCGGGTGGGGGGGGGCCGGCTGGGGGGCGTCTTGGGCAGGGGAGTCGCGGTCCGCCCGCCGATGCCGTGGCCCCTGCCGGTACAGTGAAGCGTGTGAGGTCGGGCGACCAGGTGGTGACCAGGTACAGCGTGTTTCCAATCAAGCGGCTGCCCACCAGCAGGCCATCGATGCGCATCTGCTTGATCTGCGCGGGCGCCATGTCCTTGTGGATGGCGAACAGGTCCAGCGACAGCGTGCGGCTGTACTCTGGCAACACGGTGATGCTGGCGTCGGCCGCAGCCACCACGGGCTGGCGGTCGGCATACGGGTCTTGCTGCGACAGCACGGCGGCGCGCGTGCCACCGCCCGCCACATAAAAGCCCTGGGGGATGAATTTGGCGTCCAGCACGGCGCTGCCCACGCTGGTCAGGGTCAGGCTGCCGTCGGCCGCGCGGGCCAGGGCGGCCAGGCGCGGCGGCTCGCGGCCGGTGTCGGTGGCATAGGCGCGGTGCAGGCCGTAGACCATGTTGCCCTCGGCCTTGATGAGGCCGTCTTCCTCCACCGCTGTGCCTGCCAGTGGCGCGCCGGTGTGGGTGACCACGCTGCCCGCGCTGCTCAAGCCCCCCACGGTGGGCACGGTGATGGCCGTGCCCGGATAGCCCAGCGCCACCCGCTGCGCAATCTTGGCCTTGAAGTACGCCACCAGATCGCCGGATCGCGCCACCTGCAGCCGCGCCTCGTTGGGGGTCTGCGGGTTGCCGCCCTCCCCGCCACCGCAGCCCGCCACGAATGCGGCGGTGGCCACGGCCAGCCATGCGGGCGACGCATGGGACATGCCCGCCAATGTGTTCATCAACCCTCGGTTCTTCATGTGATTGTTCTCCCTGTGAATGCGGATACCCACGGCGCGGCGTCGGCTTGAGCTCACACCGCATCGTAGATAAGTGGGATAATATCCCACACAATTTCCAACCGTCAACCAGATGACAATCACAGCCTGTTCCTAACACTCTCCGCGTTTCGGCCCTTTTTCATGCCCTCCCGCTCCGCCATCGTTCTGGCCTCTGCCCTGCACGTGCTGCGCCCTCTGGCGCGCCTGCTGCTGCGCAATGGAGTGGCCTACCCCGCGTTTGCGGCGGCGATGAAGAAGGTGTTTCTGGATGCTGCGCACGACGAGCTGCAGCGCACGGGCAAGAAGACCACCGACAGCGCGGTGAGCCTGATGTCGGGCGTGCACCGGCGCGATGTGCGCAACCTGGGCCGCCTGGCCGAGCCCGCCGCTGAAGAAGAAGCGGGCGAAACCCCGCTGAACATGGCCAGCCAGGTGGCCGCGCGCTGGCTGAGCCAGACAGATTGCCTGGATGACGAGGGCCAGCCCCGCCCCCTGCCCCGCAGCGGCGAGCCCCCGCACTTCGACGGCCTGGTGGCCAGCATCAGCAGCGATGTGCGGCCCCGTGCGGTGCTTGACGAACTAGTGCGCCTGGGCATGGCCGAGGAAGGTGAGGACGGCCAGATCCGCCTGCTGGTCGCCGGTTTTGTGCCGCGCCAGGGCTTTGCCGAGATGGCGCAGCTGATGCAGGACAACCTGCACGACCACCTGGCCGCCGCCAGCCTCAACCTGGAGGGCGAGCACAACTACCTGGAGCAGGCCGTGTTTGTGGACCAGCTCAGCGAAGAATCCGCCCGCCGCCTGCACGTGGTGGCCGCCAAGGCCTGGCGCCAGGCCTTCAAGACCGTGATGACCGAGGCCCAGGCGCGCTACGACCACGACCAGAAAAACACCCCGCCCAGTGAGCGCAACCGGCGCGCCCGCTTTGGCAGCTACTTCTATGCCGCAGACCAAGATGAACATCCTTCCTGAACTCTGGGCCCGGGCGGCCCGGCTGCTGGCCACCGCCACGGCCCTGCTGGTGCTGGCCGCCTGCGGTCCCGGCACCGGTGGCACGGGCACCGGCCCGATCAACGGCGCGATCTATTTCTCGGGCGCGGGTTTCACGGTGGGTGCCCCCTGCGTGCTGCATTGCGGTGGCGCAGAGCTGCAGCTGGAAGACGAGCGGGTGGAACTCAACATTACCTGCCAGCGCTTTGTGTTCACTGGCCCGTGGCAGATCGATGCGCAAGGCCTGGCGCTGCTGCAGGGCACGTTGGAAACCACGGAATTTGCCAACGGCGGCGAGCCCCAAACCCGCACCGTGGCCGCCGAGATGCAACTGCACTTCAGTGACACCCGCGCCGACAGCAGCCGCGAGGTGGTCGTCACCGTGCGGGACGCACAGGGCAACCTGCTGGTCGCCCCCCGCACGCTGGAGCAGCGCCCTGCGTCTGCCGCAGCCGCCCCCGGCGCCTGCACGCCCGAGGCGCGCTGAAACGACACAGGGCCTGTGCAGACAGCTGCACAGGCCCTGAAAAAAACGAGAACCCAACCAGCCCATTACAGGCTGGGGTCAAAGAGAAACCAGGTTACTGGACGCCCGCCACCATCATGCCGCGGTTGCTACGGCACCAGATCGGTGCCAGGTGTCCAATCTGGATAGTCAGTTCGTTGCCCTTGCCCAGCACCGTGGTAGGGCCGTTGCTGTAGGCGTAGCCGCTGTCAGCCGGCTGCTTGGGCAGTTCCACCGTCCAGCCGCTGCGGCGCATCACGCTGCGGCCTTGCTCGGGGTAGAACTGCATCTCGACCTTTTCGCCATTGCCGCAGGCATATTGCATGCTGCTGCCGTCGGCGGGGGCGCTGAACGCCTGCATGGCGGGGGGCTGGCTCGCGCAGCCCGACAACAACAGGGTAGCCAACGCACCCGAACCCAGCAAAACCATCGTCTTCATCGGTCACTCCTGACATCGCGGCGCAGCCTCGCAGCGCGCCCGACAACTTCCATCCAACGGCTTGTGGCCACCGGCCCACAGGGCCTTTTCAGCGCCCCTGGCTGCCACTAAGCACAAACCTTGCCATTCACCAACACCTGCACCATCCTGATTGCGAGAGACCGAAATCTGCGATTCCAGAACCGTGGCACACACCCGGTGCAGCGCATGGACACAAGAGTGCCCCACGCCCCCGGCACCGTCATTGGGGTCATCCCCACATCGAGAGCCTCCTCTAAAGTCTGCCTACGCCCTGTGGCGCCCTCATGACGGCGCCCACTACCTGCAGACCGGTCCCGATTGGGTGCATTCAAAAGCCCAATCCACCGTACAAACGTCCGATTGCTGGCACAAGCACCCCAAAACGGGCAACATCCGATGCGTTTGGTGGGGTATGCAGCGGGCAGACTGGGACATACCCTAAGAGCCTGCGAACCAGCCCACCTGCGGGCGCCGCTCGGCAGGCACCGCCCCGTCCGTCGGCGACAGCGGCAGTTCTGCTCTGCGGGTAACCTCACCGGGCCTGATGGCCAACGGAAAGCTGCTCCCAAACGCCACCGCCATCTGCCCTGGAGACCGCCCCCGTGCCCAATTCGCCGCCTTCCCCACCGCTTCTTGCCCCCCGCGCGGCATGGGCCATGCTGCTGGCGCTGGTGACAGGCTTTGCGCTGAGCCAGGCGTTTCGCACCATCACGGCCATCATGGCGACGAGCTTGCGGGCCGAGTTCGGGCTGTCGGCACAGGCGCTGGGGGTGTTTGCCGGGGCGTTTGCGTTTGCCTTTGGCACCATGCAGCTGTTCATGGGCATTGGCATCGACCTGTACGGCGTGCGGCGCACGCTGCTGGTGGCTTTTCCGCTCACCATTGCGGGCGCGGTGTTGTCGGCATTGGCGCCGGGTTATGGCACGGTGCTGCTGGGACAGGTGCTGATTGGTGTGGGCTGCGCACCCGCATTTTTGGTGTGCACCGTGTTCATCGCGCGCTACTTTCCCGCGTCGCGGTTTGCCATGGTGTCGGGCGTGGCCATGGGGGTGGGCGGGCTGGGCATGCTGTTCACCGGCACGCCCCTGGCGTGGCTGGTGCAGCAGTCGTCCTGGCGCATGGGGTTTGGCGTGCTGGCGGGCCTGGCGGCGCTGGCCTGGCTGCTGATCTTCTGGAAGGTGCATGAGCCCGCACAACCCATCGACGATGCAGCCCCGCGCGAATCGGTGCTGGAGGCAGTGCGTGGCTTTGGCGCGCTGTTCCTGCTGCCGCACACCGCCGGCATCATGCTGCTGGCGCTGATGACGTACGCCTCGTTCCTCACGCTGCGCGGGCTGTGGCTGGGGCCGCTGCTGATCGAGCGGCACGGCTATTCACTGGTAGCCAGCGGCAATGTGGCCATGCTGTCATCGCTGGTGTCGCTGTTCAGCCCGGCCTTTTTTGGTCGGCTGGACCCTGGCCCCACACGGCGCAGGCGCTGGCTGCTGGGCTTTACGGCCCTGCTGGCGGCGCTGTTCGCAGCCATGGGCTTTTTGCATGCCGAATGGCTGGACGTGGGCGGCTCCGTGGCCGTGGGCCTGCTGTCCGGCTACATGGTGCTGCAGTACTCGGATGTGCGCTCGGCTTACGCCCCCGCCGTCACGGGGCGTGCCATGGCGGTGTTCACCATGGCGCTGTTCCTGGGCGTAGCGCTAATGCAGTGGGTGACAGGCGTGGCAGCCTCCATCGCCACCGCACAGGGCGCAGACCCTTATGTGGCGGTGGTGTTGACCATTGCCGCCATGCTGGGGGTGGGCGCACTGGCCTTCAGGCTGCTGCCCGCGCCCGCCCATTGACGCGGTCATTCCCCCGTGCGGGGCCGGGCGGGCACAGTGCCGTGCTGCTGCCCGCCACACGCCACCACTGCAGCACGCCAAACAGCAGCTCGAACGCGGTAAAACCCAGCACGATGGCATTGGCGCCGTGTGCCACGGCGTAGATCTGCCAGGCTGCGAACAGAAACCGCGCCACGCCGTCCAGCCGCCCCAGCAACACCGTGGGCGCCACAATGCGCGCCACCGACCACACCACCACCACCGAGCCCAGCAGGTTGGCCAGCAGCATGTGTGTGGTGCCCAAAGGGTGCAAGGTGCCGGGCAGAGCAAGCGCCTGGGCCAGCAGGTTCAGTTGGGCATAGAGCCAGGCAAAGGTCCAGGGCAAGGCAAACGGCCAGGTGACGAGCAGGTCGTACCAGCCGCTGGCGCGCACGATGCGCAGGTAACGGGCGGAAGCGAAGGCGGGGATGGGCATGACAGGAAACCTCTGTGAATGAATCAATGAGGCCCCGAGCTTCCACCTTGAAGTACGCTTCAGGGTCAAGCACTTTGTGAGGGGGAGTAGATCATGCTGATCGGTGAACTGGCCACGGCCTCGGGCCTGAGCCGCGAGGCGCTGCGTTTTTATGAACAGCAGGGCCTGATCCGCGCGCGGCGCCTGGACAACGGCTACCGCGACTACCCGCCCGAGGTGGTGACGCTGGTGCAGTACATCCGCACCGCACAGCAGCTGGGCTTTACCCTGGCGGAGATCGGAGACCGGCTGCCCGCCATCTGGGACGCCGCCGAGCCCGGCCCCGCCTTGGCGCAGGTGCTCGCCGCCAAGCTGCAGGAGATTGACGAACGAATTTCGGCACTGCAGGCCTTGCGCCAGACCCTGGCGGAGCGCGTGGCCACCGACTGCCCGCTGCAGGCCCGTGCGCCACGGATCAGGGCCTCTTCGCCTGCTTTTTGAGCCAAATCGGGCGGTAGCGCTAGTGCATCATGCGCCAACAGCTATCAAAAACAGAGCAATCTTCCTTCACCCGCTGTGCAGATGCCAACGCAGCCCTGTCAGGTGGCTGAGGCGGGCACCTGGTGCAGCAGCACCGGGTGGTTGCCATCGGCGTCCGCACTCTCGATTTGCACCCCAAAGCCCCACAGCCGCGCCACGTGCTTGAGCACCTCGTGCGTGTCGTCGGCCAGCGGGCGGCCCTGGTACTGGGTGTGGCGCAGGGTCAGGCTGCGGTCGCCGCGCAGGTTCACGTTCCACACCTGGATGTTGGGCTCGCGCGTGCCCAGGTCGTACTGCTGCGACAGCAACTGGCGCAGGCTGCGGTAGCCGTTCTCGTCATGGATCTCGCTGACCACCAGGTCGCGCTCGGCGGCGTCGTCATGCAGCGCGAACAGGCGCTTCTCGCGCATCAGGTGCGGGCTGAGGTACTGGCCGATGAAGCTCTCGTCCTTGAAGTTGCGCATGGCATGGTCCAGCGCGGGCAGCCAGGGGGTGCCTGCAATGTCGGGGAACCAGTGCCGGTCTTCCGCTGTGGGGTTCTGGCAGATGCGCTGGATGTCGCGGTACATGGCAAAGCCCAGCGCATAGGGGTTGATGCCGCTGTAGGCCCGGTGACCCACGGGCGGCTGGTAGACCACGTTGGTGTGCGAGCCCAGCCATTCGATCATCACGCCATCACTCAGATACCCCTCGTCGTACAGCGTGTTGAGCAGCGTGTAGTGCCAGAAGGTGGCCCAGCCTTCGTTCATCACCTGGGTCTGGCGCTGCGGGTAGAAATACTGCGCGATCTTGCGCACGATGCGCACGATCTCGCGCTGCCAGGGCTCCAACAGGGGTGCGTTCTTTTCGATGAAGTACAGGATGTTCTCCTGCGGCTCCTGCGGAAAGCGGTTGTGCTCTTGCGCCGCATCCTCCTTGCCAGGGCGGGTGGGTAGCGTGCGCCACAGCTCGTTGACCTGCTGCTGGGCGTAAGCCTCGCGCTGTGCACGCTCCAGGCGTTCGCGCGCCAGGTTCTTCTTGGAGGGGCGGCGGTAGCGGTCCACACCAAAGTTGGCCAGGGCATGGCACGAGTCCAGCAGCCGCTCCACTTCGCCCGTGCCGTAGCGCTCCTCGCACTGGGCCACGTAGTCCTTGGCATACACGAGATAGTCGATGATGCTGGACGCATCGGTCCACATGCGAAACAGGTAGTTGCCCTTGAAGAAGCTGTTGTGGCCGTAGGCGGCGTGGGCAATGACCAGCGCCTGCATGGCGGTGGTGTTCTCCTCCATCAGGTAGCTGATGCAGGGGTTGGAGTTGATGACGATCTCGTACGCCAGCCCCATGTGCCCGCGCCGGTAGCGCCGCTCGGTGGCCAAGAACTCCTTTCCGTAGCTCCAGTGCCGGTAATTCACCGGCATGCCCACGCTGGAGTAGGCGTCCATCATCTGTTCGGCGGTGATGATCTCCAGCTGATTGGGGTAGGTGTCCAGGCCAAAGCGCTCGGCCGTGGCGGCGACGGCCGCGTGGTAGCGCTCGATCAGCTCGAACGTCCAGTCGCTCGGGTCGGGCAATGGCTCCGCAGGCCGCGCACCCGCAGGCAGAGGCTGGCCCGGCACGGCGCGGTGGCGGCGCTCGCCCACGGCAGCGGCCTTCCAGGGGTTGTCGCTCTGGCGGCGCTCCAGCACTGGGTACTGCACCACGTTGTTCATGCGGCCACCCCCTCTTTCTTGAACAGGTCGCGGAACACGGGGTAGATGTCGCCGGGTGCGCCAACCTTGCGCATCGCAAAGTGCGAGTACAGCGGCGCCAGCTGGCTGTACTCGTCCCACAGGTTCTGTTCTTCCTCCGCCACCTGCACATAGGCAAAGTAGCGCACCAGCGGCAGGATCTTGTCCACCAACAGGTTGCGGCAGATGCCGCTGTCGTTGGTGAAGTTGTCGCCGTCGCTGGCCTGGGCCACGTAGATGTTCCAGTCGCCCTGCGGGTAGCGCGCGCGGATGATCTGGTCCAGCAGCACCAGCGCGCTGCTCACCACCGTGCCGCCACTTTCGGTGGAGTGGAAAAACTGCTCCTCGCTCACCTCGGCCGCCTGGGTGTGGTGGCGGATGAACACGATGTCGATCGTCTCGTAGTGCCGCGTGAGAAACAGGTACAGCAGGATGAAGAACCGCTTGGCCAGGTCCTTGCGCGTCTCATCCATGGAGCCCGACACATCCATCACGCAGAACATCACCGCCTGGCTGCTGGGCAAAGGCACCGGCGTGCGCGCGCGAAAGCGCAGGTCGATGGGGTCCAAGTATGGAATCTTGCCGATGCGCGCCGTGAGCGCGTCGATGCGGCGCTGCAGCTCGGCCACCGCCTCGCTGGTTCCGTCGTCCTGCGCCAGCAGCGCGTCCAGTTCGGCCTGCAGCGCCAGCAGCTCGCGATGCGCCGACTTGCCCAGCGCAATGCGCCGGCCCAAGGCGCCGCGCATGGTGCGCAGCACGGCCAGGTTGTTGGGGATGCCGTCCTGGCTGTAGCCTGCGCGGCGCGACTTCCATTGCGGGTTCTCGCCGATGTGGGTGCGCAGCAGGTGCGGCAGCGCCAAGTCTTCAAAAAAGAGTTGCATGAACTCTTCTTTGGTCAGCGTGAAGGTGAAGTCGTCCTCGCCCTCGCCGCTGTCGCTGGCCTGCGACCCACGCCCGCCCGCACCGCCCTGGGGCCGCTCGATGCGGTCGCCGCGCACATGCTCGGCATTGCCAGGGTGCACGGTGTCGCGGATGCCGCCCTGGCCGTGGTGGAACACAGGCTCGCTGATGTCCTTGCGCGGGATGGTGATGTTCTCGGCCTGCTCCATGTCGCGGATGCCACGTTGCGAGACGGCACGGCGCACCGCATCCGCGATCTGCTCCTTGTAGCGGCGAACAAATCGCTCACGGTTGCCCACCGACTTGTTCTTGCCAGCGAGCCTGCGGTCGATGATTTGCAATGCCATCCGTTGCTCCCGTTCCCCATGCAGGGCCTGTGGCCCTGGCACCGACCCTAGCTACTCTTGCGCACGCGCAAGTACCACTCGCACAGCAGCCGCACCTGCTTGGGCGTGTAGCCCTTGTTGACCATGCGGGTGACAAAGTCCTCGTGCTTGCGGGCCTCTTCGGCGCTGGCCTTGGCGTTGAAGCTGATCACCGGCAGCAGCTCTTCGGTGTTGGAGAACATCTTCTTCTCGATCACCAAGCGCAGCTTTTCGTAGCTTGTCCAGCTGGGGTTCTTGCCCTGGTTGGTGGCGCGTGCCCGCAGCACAAAGTTGACGATCTCGTTGCGGAAATCCTTGGGGTTGGCAATGCCTGCGGGCTTCTCGATCTTCTCCAGCTCGGCGTTGAGCGCGCTGCGGTCGAACACCTCGCCCGTGTCGGTGTCGCGGTATTCGTTGTCCTGGATCCAGTAGTCGGCGTAGGTGACGTAGCGGTCGAAGATGTTCTGGCCGTACTCGCTGTAGCTTTCCAGGTACGCAGTCTGGATCTCCTTGCCAATGAACTCGGCATAGCGCGGCGACAGGAACTCCTTGATGTAGCCGGTGTACTTGGTCTCCAGCTCGGCAGGGAACTGCTCGCGCTCGATCTGCTGCTCCAGCACATACATCAGGTGCACCGGGTTGGCCGCCACCTCGGCGCTGTCGAAGTTGAACACCTTCGAGAGGATCTTGAACGCGAAACGCGTGGAGATGCCCGTCATGCCCTCGTCCACGCCCGCGTAGTCGCGGTACTCCTGGTAGCTCTTGGCGCGCGGGTCGGTGTCCTTCAGGCTCTCACCGTCGTACACCTGCATCTTGCTGAAGATGCTGGAATTCTCAGGCTCCTTCAGCCGCGTGAGGATCGCAAACTGCGCCATCATCTTGAGCGTTCCGGGCGCGCACACGGCGTTGCCCAACGACGATTCGCGAATCAGCTTTTCGTAGATGCGGATCTCCTCGCTCACGCGCAGGCAGTACGGCACCTTCACGATGTAGATGCGGTCGAGAAACGCCTCGTTGTTCTTGTTGTTGCGAAACGCCTTCCACTCGCTTTCGTTGCTATGGGCCAGTACCACGCCGTCAAACGGGATGGCGCCAAAGCCTTCGGTGCCCTTGTAGTTGCCCTCCTGCGTGGCCGTGAGCAGCGGGTGAAGCACCTTGATGGGCGCCTTGAACATTTCCACAAACTCCAGCAGCCCTTGATTGGCCAGGCACAGGCCGCCGCTGTAGCTGTAGGCGTCGGTATCGTCCTGCGCAAAGGTTTCGAGCTTGCGGATGTCCACCTTGCCCACCAGGCTAGAGATGTCCTGGTTGTTCTCGTCGCCCGGCTCGGTCTTGGCGATGCCCACCTGCTTGAGCACGCTGGGGTAGCGCTTGACCACCCGGAACTGGCGGATGTCACCGCCGTACTCTTCCAGCCGCTTCACCGCCCAGGGCGACAGCACGCGCTGCAGGTAGCGGCGCGGAATGCCGAACTGCTCCTCCAGCACGGGGCCGTCTTCTGCGGCATCGAACAGGCCCAGCGGCGATTCGTTGACCGGCGAGCCCTTGAGCGCATAGAACGGCACCTTCTGCATCAGCGCCTTGAGGCGCTCGGCAATCGAGCTTTTGCCACCACCCACAGGGCCCAGCAGGTACAGGATCTGCTTGCGCTCTTCCAGCCCCTGCGCGGCATGGCGGAAGAAGCTCACCACCTGTTCGATGGACTCCTCCATGCCGTAGAACTCGGTGAAGGCGGGGTAGCGTTTGATGACTTTGTTGGCAAAGAGCCGCGACAGGCGCGGGTCGTTGCGCGTGTCCACCATCTCGGGCTCGCCAATGGCGGCCAGCATGCGCTGGGCCGATGTGGCGTAGGCCATGGGATCACGCTTGCACTCGGCGAGGTACTCGTCGATAGACATTTCCTCTTCGCGGCTACGGGCGTAGCGCGCGGCGAAGTTGCTGATGGCATCCATACGACCTCCTGTGGCGGCACCCCTGGCGGGCTCAGGTGGTACCACGGTGTTGCATTGGCAATCGCTACCGGCTTGGTACTTTGTAGCACCACGAACTGCGCTTGAACAGCAAATTCGCGGGCATGTGCCTGGCCTTTTTGTGGCGTTGCACATACAGGGATAGAGCGTGGCACACTGCACGAAGTTCACCCTGCAAAACACTGGCAGGGGTTGCCCCGGATAGGGAATATCCTGACAACCGGGAGGTCCTTCCAAAGCCCCGTACGCGCCCCCGCGCCTGAGGCTTATTCGCAGGGCCTGCCCACACTCCCCATCACAACGAGCTGGCGCTGGAACCATCGCCCCGGTAGAGCCACGGCACATCCAGCACGCGTTCACCCAGCAGGCGCAACGACAGGTCGCGCCCCCAGCGCACGGGCCCCGTGGCGTGGAAGATGCGACCATTGCGCGTAGACCTGGCCTGCACCCGCGCGTTGCGCTGCCAGCGGTTCAGCGCATAGCGGCGCAGGCGCAGCGGTACATCGAGGTCGTGCATGGCCAACGCCCGCTGCAGCTCGGCCGCGTCTTCAATGGCCATGCCAGCCCCCTGCGCCAGGTACGGCCGCATGGGGTGCGCGGCATCGCCCAGCAGGGCCACCAGGCCTTGTGCCATCTCGTCGGCGCTGCGCACCGGCGGGCGGTCGCACAAGGGCCACAGGCGCCAGCCAGCACCACCCACGGCGCTCACGCTTCGCACCACGTCCTGCAGCGCAGTGCAGGTGCCTTGCAGCGCATGCTCCAGGCCAGCGGCGTTGGCAGCGTGGTCCCAGTTCTCCAGATCTTGCGGCGCGGGCCCTTGCACGATGACCACCAGATTCTGCAGCTCGCCCCGGCGCACGGGGTACTGCACCGCATGCAGGCGCGGGCCCAGCCACGCGGTGACCTGCGCCGTGCGCAAGGCGTCGGGCAGCGCATGCTGCGGCACCAGCGCGCGGTAGGCCAGATGCCCCGTCACGCGCGGCGGTACAGCGCCCAGAAGCTGGGTGCGCGTGCGGCTCCACAGGCCATCGGCACCGATCAGGGCATCGCCCTCGACCTGCTTGCCCCGGCTGGTGCGCACGGTCACCACGCCGTCGGCATCTGCAAAGCTATCGATAGCATGCTCCAGATGCAGTTGCGTGTCGGTGTATTGGGTCACGGCAGACAGCAGCAGGCCATGCAGGTCCGCACGGTGGATGGTGGCGTAGGCCGCTCCGTAGCGCTCCACCGCTGTGGGCCCCAGGGGCAACACGGCCAGTTCTTTGCCGCTGACGGCGTTGCGCACCTGCAGCCGGCTGGGGAAGGCAGCCACCGCCTGCAGCGGCTGCTGCAGGCCCCAGGCCTGCAAGCGGCGCACCACGTTGGGCCCGATCTGCACGCCCGCACCCACTTCGCTGAAGGCAGCAGCACGCTCGTACAGCCGCACCTCCCATCCCGCCCGCGATGCGCCCAACGCAGCGGCCAAGCCGCCAATGCCGCCACCGGCGACCAACACCTGTTTCTTCATGGCGCGATTGTGAACTGCGCGCGCCGGGGAGCCTTTGTCTTAACGCAGGTCATAGCGCAGGCCGCAGCGCCCGCTCCAGCACCTCGGCGGGCATGGGCCGACCAAACAGATAACCCTGGAAGGCCTTGCAGCCGTAGCGCTGCAAAAATTCGAGCTGGCCTGTGGTCTCTACGCCCTCGGCCACCACCGCCAGGTCCAGGCTGTCGGCCAAGGCCAGGATGGTGCGCACGATGGCGGCGTCGTTGGGGTCGGTCTGCAGGTCACGCACAAAACCCTGGTCGATCTTGAGCTGGTCAAGCGGCAGCCGCTTGAGGTAACTCAGGCTGGAATAGCCAGTGCCAAAGTCGTCCAACGAGAAGCCTACACCGTAGCGGCGCAGGTGCTCCATGCGCGCAATCACGTCCTCGACATCGGCCATCAACAGGCTCTCGGTGAGTTCGAGCTTCAGGCGTTCCGGGTTGGCGCCCGTGGCGTCCAGCACGCCCAGCACCTGCTCCACAAAGTCGGGCTGGCGGAACTGCCGCACGCTCACGTTCACCGACAGGAAGAACTGCCGGGTGAGCGAGCTGCGCGACCAGGCCACCAGCTGCGCGCACGCCGCTTCCAGCACCCACTGGCCCAGGGGCAGGATGAGTCCGGTCTGCTCGGCCAGCGGAATGAATTCGGCGGGGGACACCATGCCCCTGCGCGGGTGGCGCCAGCGCACCAGGGCCTCGGCCCCCTGCAAGCGGCCTTTGCCATCCACCACCGGCTGGTAGTACAGCACCAGCTCCTTTTCTTGCAGGCCCCGGCGCCGGTCGGCCTCCAGGGCCGAGCGGTTGCTCACGGCCGCTTGCATGTCGGGGGCGAAGAGGCGCTGGGGGGTACGCCCCGCCGCCCTGGCCTGGGACC
>Ga0066256_1001661_pt1 | contig 28919 bp, 35 predicted proteins | sample ThiBio_1000_biof_FD_87107 | JGI IMG/M metagenome (GOLD analysis project Ga0066256, IMG submission 87107) | Wastewater bioreactor microbial communities from Cape Town, South Africa - Thiocy_expt_1000_biof (version 2) | ecosystem: Engineered > Bioreactor > Thiocyanate-remediating >... | reverse complement strand
CGGGTCGGCGCCGCCTGCCGGCTGGAGAGGGGTCGGGGGACTGCCGGCGGCGATCACCCACGCGCTGAATCCCGGCGCCGGAACCGCCAATGCGGTGCAGGCGACGGTCGACGCCACCTTCGCGACCGAGCCCTACCGCGCGCTAGTCTCGGTCAATTTCACGGCGACGAACTCGGGGGCGATGACGCTCGCCATCAATGGGGAGACGCCGCGCGCCATCGTCACCAATATCGGCGACCCGATCCCGGCGGACTACGTCATTGCCGGCATGGCCGCGCTCGTCCAGATCGACGAGGACGGCGCCTACCGCTTCTTCACCTACGGCGATGCTGCCGCGGTGCAGGCGGCCGCCGAGGCTGCTCTTGCCGCGATCCGGGATCTCTATCTCGGCGCCTTCGCCAACGATGCTGCGGCGACGGCCGCCGCGGGCGGAAGCCCGGTAACGGGCCAACTCTACACGAACACTACATCCGATCTCATGCGCCGCTGGAACGGCACGGGATGGGTCGACGCCACCCAGGTGGCCGGAACGATCAACAGCGGCAGCGCGGTCAGCGACGGTGTCGAGACCGACTTCACGCTGCCGGACGAGGCCGAAGCGGCCAACACCCACATCTATATCGACGGGCGCCGCATAACGAGCGGCTACACGCTGTCAGCTGGCGCCTTGTCGTTCAGCGAGGCGGTCGGCGACGGCGTGCCGATCGACTGGGATGTCTTTGAGATCGTGCCGCTCGGCGTCACGACCACGTCGATGGTCGTCGACGGCGAGGGGAACACTCTTGCGGACGTGCTTGCCGACCTCGAAACGGCGGTCTCGCGTGGCGGTCTTGTCGTTCCGTCCGACTACGGCGCCGTGGGCGACGGTACGACCGACGACACTGATGCGCTGCAGGCGATGTTCGACGACATTGCCGCCGGTGTCGTCATCTACCTCGAGGCGAAGACCTACAAATACACGACGCTCACGATCGATACCGGTTGCACGGTCTGGAGCGGCCATCTGTCGAGCGACAAGGATGACGATGGCGCCCAAATCACCGTGGGCAAATCGGCTCGGGTAACCTGGGTCGCAGTCGAGCTCTCGGGAGGCGGCGGCAAAGGTACGGCGGTCAACGCGCACGACATCGTCCGCCAGCAGGGCACGTCGCGCACAGACCGTGCCGTCGGGATGGGCTTTTATCGCTGCAAGATCCACGGCGCCGGGCTACAAGGCGTGTGGACGCGGTGGGCTGATGACGTCGTCTTCGAGGACTGTCATCTCTGGGACATCGCCTATGCCGGGCTGATGATGGAATCGCCACAGCGGTTCCGGATGCGCGGCGGTTCGATCGTCATGCTGGATGCCGTCGGCATAAGCAGCAACGCCTATGGCTGCGCGCTCACGCACGACACGGTCGGCTATAGCAGCGATCCAAACGCCGGCACACCGCGCGCCAACAACCACTTCCCGATCGACTGCAACGTGGACGGCACCACGTTCATCGGACCGCAGATCTGGGAGGCGCTGGACTTCCACGGCGGCTACCAGATGACGTTCGTCAACTGCAAGATCTATGCCTGCAAGTACGGCATCATGGCCGGCAACAGTTCAGGCTCAGCGGCGAGCTATGCCGGTTACCAGAACATCATCGCGAAAAACATCATCGATACGAGGCTTCCCGACGGCACCTCGGCCGGCGTGACCCCTGCGCTCGGGATCACGGTTCAGGGCGGCGCCAGCGGCACACTCGGGACTTCGTGGCAGCTCGTCGTGACGGGCAACGTCATCCGCGGCTATGGCAATGCTACGCCGAGCACCGCTTCGGTTCCCATCCACGTCAACGTCTACGCGGACCAGACGATCGTGGCGAACAACATCATCACCAATTGGGTCGGCTACGGCATTGTCGTCGGATTGGGCTCGGGGACGCTGGCGCTCAACGGCAACATCTTCTCCCGGATGAGCGCCGCGGGCGGGGCAGGCACGGCCTGCATCTACATGACCTCCGACTACGGCGGGAGGGCGGTCGTCGTGGGCAATGTCCTTGATCCCGGCACTTACGCGCCTGCTTACGGTCTCCGCGTCGCTGGCTCGGCTTCGGTAAGTTACGCCTCCGACTTCCGCGGTGCGGGCACTGAGTATTCCGACGCATCCGGCAACGGCCGAGACGCCTGGGCATAGAGGGCAATAAGATGGCTATTCCACGTCTCAACCTCTGGTCGCTGGGCAGCTCGCTTGCCGGCTATCTACAGAAGGCCGGCGGCACGATGACCGGCGCGCTGACGCTGTTCGGTGCTCCCACCGTCGACCTTCACGCGGCGACGAAGAAGTACGTCGACGATCAGGTAGCCGCAGCCGTTGCCTATCCCGCGCCGCGCGTGCTCGCCAAGACCTCGGGCACGAGCCTCGACCTTGCCAACGTCGAGGTCGTGACCTTCGACTACGCGTCTCCGGCGACGATCTCCACGTTCTCCAACGCGGTGGTCAACAAGACCTACCAATTCAGGAACATCGGTTCTTCGGCAGTCACCATCGACCGGACCAACGCGCACCTCAATGGCAGCGCCAACCAGGTGCTCGACCCCAGCGACGTGATGCTCGTCGTCGGTAGGACGACGACCGCCATCATCCAGGTCGCGCCTAAGTCCGACAACGGATAGAGCGCACCATGAGCGACACGGTCATCACGCAGCGCGGCCAGGCGCTCACGCTGGAGTGCATTTTCTGGGAAGGCCCTGCGGGTGAGGCTCCGCTCGACCTGACAGGCGCAACGGTCTCGGTGCGCGAGTGCAATCCTGCCATTCTTCAGGCCGCGACCATAACGGTGGCCGACGCCGAACAGGGTCAGGTGAGGCTCGCTCTCACCGAAGCGCAGGCCGACCAGCTCGGTTCCGGCCGGGTCAACTGGTTCCGCATCGAGGCGCAGTATTCCGGCGACAACCGCGTCACGCCGAAGATCTGGATCAACGTGCAGTGACAGCGTCCGTCAGCGTCATCAACCGACAGGTCGTCGTCGAGGTGAGAAACCTCGACAACGGCTCGGTCGCGGTCGTCGAGGCGACCGGCGGCGCGTCGGTGTCGGTGAGCGGCATGGGCGTGCGCGGCGTCCAGGGACCGCAGGGTCCGGTGGGCCCCCAAGGACCGCAGGGGCCGGCCGGCTCGCTCGAAAACGGCTTCGTCATCGACGGCGGCAATTTCTAACCTGGAGATCAGACATGGCGAACAACTTGATCCGCATGAAGCGGCGCGCGGCCGGCGGAGCCGCAGGCGCGCCGTCTTCGCTCCTGTCGGCAGAGCCGGCCTATAACGAGCAGGACGACACGCTCTATTACGGCAAGGGAGACGACGGCAGCGCCAATGCCACGTCGGTCATCCCGATCGGCGGCAAGGGCGCCTTCGTCGACAAGACGAGCGCGCAGACCGTGGCTGGCGTGAAGACGTTCTCCGACTTCCCGGTGACGCCGTCGACCGCGCCCACGTCCAGCTACGAGGTGGCGAACAAGAAGTATGTCGACGACAGCGTGTCGAGCGCCGGCGGCGGCGACATGCTCAAGTCGGTCTACGATCCGAACAATGTCGAGGCCGACGCGTTCGACGCCGACAACCATGTCGACGGTACGACGAACAAGGTCTTCACGGCCACTGAGAAGACGAAGCTTTCCGGCATCGAGGCGAGCGCCGACGTCACCGACGCCGGCAATGTCGGTTCGACAATGCACGGCGCCACATCGAAGTCGACGCCGGTGGATGCCGACGAGTTCGGCCTGATCGACAGCGCGGCCTCGAACGTCCTGAAGAAGCTGACCTTCGCCAACCTGAAGGCGACACTGAAGACGTACTTCGACAGCCTCTACCAGGCGGCCGGCTCCTACCTCACAGCCTCGTCGACGGCGACCCTGACGAACAAGACGTTCGACGCCAACGGCACCGGCAACGCGATATCGAACCTCGAGGTGGCCGACTTCGCCTCCGGCGTCATCGACACCGACACGTCGCTGTCGGCGAACAGCGACAGCAAGATCGCCACGCAGAAGGCGGTGAAGGCCTATGCCGACGGGTTGATCGCGGCCAACGACGCGATGGTGTTCAAGGGCGTCCTCGATTGCTCGGCCAACCCGAACTACCCGGCCGCGAATGCCGGCGACACCTATCGCGTCAGCGTGGCTGGCAAGATCGGAGGCGGCTCCGGCGTCAATGTCGAGGCCGGCGACATCCTGCTCTGCCTGACCGACGGGACGTCGAGCGGAAACCAGGCCACCGTGGGCTCGAACTGGTCGATCATCCAGACGAACATCGACGGCGCCGTGACGCTGACCGGCGCGCAGACGCTGACGAACAAGACCCTGACGTCGCCGACGCTCGACGGCACGCCGGTGGCGCCGACGGCCGCGGCCGGCACCAACACGACGCAGATCGCGACGACGGCCAACGTCGTGGCGACCATCGCGGCCGCGACGATCGACGGCGGCACGTTCTAGCCATGGCGCGAGGCAACCCGATCAAGGTTCTGCGCGCCACGCGCGCGAACCTCGATGCCCAGAGGGCGGCAAACGGTCTGATCGCCGGCGAGCCGTACCTCATCACCGACGAAAGCCGCTTCGCGGTTGCCACGGCTGTGAACGCCTATGTCGACTTCCCGAAGCTGTCGGAGCTGGCGACGTCCCAGATCGCCACGACGGCGACCAACGACAACGCCTCATCCGGTCGCCTAGGTGAGTACATTGCCGCCGAATTAGCGATCGGGTCCGCGCAGGCGGCGAGCTCCAATTCGGTCTACAATCTTGCTTCGATCTCGCTGGCCGCCGGCGACTGGGACGTTTCCAATGTCCTCGGCATGGTCGGCACCACCACCGGCGCGACGGTTTCGACCCTCGATGGCGGAGCCTCACTGACCTCGGGCACTCTGGACGTGACGCTCGGCCGATACACACGCTTTCAAGGGACGCTCGCGATTGGCGTGAACAGTATGGTCATGCCGGGGCCACGGACCCGCTTCTCGCTTGCCTCAACGACAACGGTCTACCTTACGGCTCGGGCGGTCTATTCCGGCGGCGCCGTCAGCCTCTACGGCCGAATCGAGGCGCGCCGGGTTCGGTGACGGAATGCTATTCGGCGGGGCTGCGCTGACCGTCGATTCGACGTGCGACAAGAAAGGCGGCGAAAGATCCGGCAATCAAACCAAACGGCATTACCGCGAGCATCGCTGGTAGAGGATCTCCTCCATCGACATGGCGGATGTGACGCGGGGGATAGATTCTCTCAATGGTCACGCCGGATGTCAGCATGCCCGCTCGGAATTGTTCAAGCTTGGCATTTGAGGATGTCCAGATGCTGACCGTGTTGGCGGGCCACGACACAGTGAAGACGTCAAGCGGACGTCGGGGCAAATCCATCGGGTCTCTATGCGTAACGACTTGCTCTAGGCCGGAAATGTCAGGTTTCCCGGCCGAGAAGCGATAGACCTGATAGTAGACGTCGACGACGGATACCTCGCCGGTTGCTTCTGCCCAAGCACCAGCCGCTACGCACGGGACAAAAGTGACGATGGCAACCAACGCCCACAAGTCGCGGACAGCGCGCCAGAACTCAACGATCATGGCGAGCTCCCGCAGCAAGACCAAATGCGAATAGGAGGAGCCTAGTGCCGAAATAGCCGCTGACCATCGCGGTCAGCAGCGACTCCGCGCCGCGGCCACGGTGGCACAGCCAAAGGTCGCTAGGGCGAGTGCTGCTCCGACGCATCCTGTTTCGGCGGCTATTTCAAGGATCGCATTGTGTGGATAGCTGGCTCCGAGATACTCAACGGCTCCGTAGCCATGACCGGCAAGCGGCGCGCTCATGAACGAATGCCAAGCCGCTGAGAAATAGCCGAGGCGGTCTGCCGCAGCGACATCCACGAGATACTCCTGAGATTCTTCCGGCATGGCTTCCAGCAACGAGTTCAGCCCTGCGCCCAGGTGCGTGGTGCCCAGACTGGATGCGGCCTCCTCCGGCGAAACCGGCTGGTTCATCCAGACAAGCAGCACACCGCCAAACTTCCAGAGCAGGCGCATGAAGACGAGAGGCGGCGCAACGAGAAGGGTGTACAGCGTGATCGTGCAGCCGGTCGCGATCGCGGCCCCACCGGCAGTGTGCCAATCCCGGTTGTTCGCGAAAACGAGAACTGTCGCGACGAGACCGAACAGAGCGCTGGATATGTGACCAGTGACGGCACATCCAAGGGCCGCCACGCCTACGAGCACGGGTTGGCGGATGACCGCTGCCGACACAGCCGACAGCGCTAAGAAGATCCCCGTCAACTGATAGCCACCAGAGCCGATCGCAGCAAATGCGTAGGGGTTGCCCATCGCTGCAACCGCGATGACAGCAGCCGATGCAGGCAGCCCTGCATAGGCCAAAATACGCATTGTTGCCCCGCGCAGCCTCTCATCTTTGGCGATGACGATCCCCGCAATGAACGCGGGGACGCCGAAAAGAACGACCGTGGCCAGTTTCCGCAGTCCCCATGCCGGGAAGTCGGGCAGCAGCCGAAAGGCTAGCCACATGATCAGCGCAGCAAGCGCCAGCGTGACAGGTGAGGTTGGGGAGGCTGCCGTTCTGAAATACGGGATCAACGCCAGGCAGAGCACCAGACAAGCGAGAATGGTGACATCTACGGGGAGATCGATCGTTCCTTTCGCAAACCCGATGAACAGGAAAAGCAGCGCAGAAGTCGCCAGCGCCCATGCCTTGAGGTCTGTCTTGGCAGCGACGTCTCGCGGATACGATGTGGGCCTAAATAGGCGAACGCCGTAGCCGGACATTTCCCTTCCCCCCGTGGTCGTGATCGGGGAGTTGGAAAGCCTTCAGGTGGAAGACCGCTGACGCCTTTAGGCGGAGGCCCTGCACATGCGCGGCAGCCTCCCCGACGAACACGGCAAAACGCACCTTTCCAACCAGCAGTCGGAAAGGTGCGTTGGCAATATACGGCCGGCCGGCCGCCACCTGAAAGGGTTTCCAAGCCCCTGTCTCTCCGGAAAGAGACAGGAAGCACAATACTGCACAAAAACCAGGCAGCAAGTAAAACTTTCGGCCCATAGCCGATATTCGATGGGTCAGTTGCCTATTCCGCCTGATCCAACGCCCCTCCCGTTTCCGAACAGACATTCAAAAGGACCGCCCAACAACAGCGGTAGGAGCATGCTCATGTCCGATCCATACTACGTCTATCGCCCGATGCTCGGCCTGATCGGCACGAGCGAGGGTACAGATCGCGGCCGCGGCTACAATGAGACACTCGGCTACGGCATCATGCTCGACGGCAAGGTGACGAAGGGCAAGGGCACCTCCGTTAATCTCATCGGGATGACGCTCGACCAAGTCGACGCGCTCCAGACGCGGATGCTGAAGGATCCCGACAACAGCCGGCTCAACTCGTCGGCGGTCGGGCTTTACCAGATCGTCCGCACGACGATGCGCGACATCCGCAAGGCGATGCCGGACAGGTATCCGGGCTCCCGACTGTTCGATGCGGACTGCCAGGACGAGATGGCCTGCTACCTGCTCGGCCAGCGCGGCATCGACAAGTACCTCGCCGGCCGGCTCAGCGAGGACACGCTGCTCAGCAACCTCGCGCATGAATGGGCCAGCCTGCCGCTGCCGAGCGGCAAGGGCGCCTATGACGGCCAGCGGGCGGCCGTGACGCCGGTGCAGGTGCGCGCCGTGCTGGCGGAGGTTCGTGCGCGACACAAGGCTGGGCAGCCGGTCGAGATGATCGAGAAGCCGGTCGTGCCGGCGAAGGTCGAGGACAAGGTCAAGGAGAAGACGAGCTGGTGGCAGAAGGTCACCGGCGTCGTCGGCGGCGGCGGCGTCGGAGCGGGCTGGCTGTTCGGGCTGGACTGGCAGACGGTCGCGATCATCGCCGGCGCCGCGGTTCTCATCCTGCTGCTCATTGTCCTGCTGCGCCGGCAGATCATCGGCGCCGTGCAGGACATCCGGCAGGCGGTGGAGGGACGGTGATGGCTGCGCGCGGCGTTCTTCGCACGGCCGAGGGCGGCCGGCTGCTTTTCTGGTGTCCCGGCTGCGACGGCGCGCACCAGGTGCAGGTCGGCGACGGTCCTGGTCCTCGCTGGGGCTTCAACGACGACTACGACCGGCCAACGTTCTCGCCGTCCGTATTGGTGAAGACGGGGCACTATTGCGCTGGTCAGGACGGCAAGGACTGCTGGTGCACCTATGAAGCGCGGCTCGACAAGCCGGCTCCCTTCAAGTGCTCCGTCTGCCACTCGTTCGTGCGCGACGGCCAGATCGAATTCCTTGGCGACTGCACGCACGCGCTGGCCGGTCGAACCGTGCCGCTGGAGGCGTTCTGATGCTTGGCCTCCTCGACTGGCTCAAGCTCGGGGCAGGGGCAGTCGCCGGTGCGCTTCTGGCGGCCGGGCCGCTCTACTTCATCGGCAAGCATGATGGGCGCCAGCAGGCCGCCGTGGAGCGGCTGGAGGCCGATGTCGACGCATTCGTGAAACGGGAAGGGATCGACCATGAAGTGGACGGCATGGATCGCTATCGCATCTGCCTTGACCTTGGCGGGCTGCCAGACCAGTGCGGGCAACTGCGCGGGGTGGCGGCAGCCGCCGAAGGCGAATGATCCCGCGAGCCTCGTGCAGCGCGAGGAGACGATCGCGCGCTACCTCGTCGCCACCGACCGCTTCGGCAAGGCGCAGGGCTGCTGGAAATGACCGATGAGCCGGCCGTGCCGCTGCGCCTGCGCGATCTCAGCGACGAAACGATTCTCTGGCTAGACCGTTTGGACCACAAGCAGCGAGAGGCGCTGATATGGTGCGGACATCTGGAATCGGAAGAACGCAAGCGTCTGGACGACTTCCTCAAGCTGGACCCGGAAAAGTACGCCGCCGGGTTCAAGCTGCTGGAGCTCTGGACGCGCATGAGCTGGTTGCTCGGCCGGCTCGGATGGCTCGGGAAGACGTCGGTGTGGATCATCATGACCGCTGCCGGCATCCTTATCGCCCTGACGCAGATCGCAGAACATCTGTCGAGGACGAGGCCATGACGTCCGCGAGGACACTTACGGCCATGATCTTCGTGCTGGACGTCCTGATCGGGATCTGGATCGGGCTGGCTCTGACTGCCTGATTTCGCGACCACATCGCACATTGCGCGCCCCGCTGGCTACGGCCGGCGGGGCTTTTTGCGTTTAAGCGCCGAGCGCGCTGCCTTCATTCTGGCGATCGAAGGTCTATACCGAACTCATGCAAACGACCGCCACCATCGATTCGACTACCGACATGATCACGATGGTGAAGGGAACGTGGTCGCAGTCCTTTCCCGCATCCGATCTACCGCGCTGGCTCGCCTTCTTCAGGCAGCAGCAGGAACGGTTCCCCGTGCACGCCGCGTCCTATGCCGACGACATCAGGGCGCTGGAGGCGCTCCTAAAGCAGCGAGGATTGCTGAGCTGATCTACCGAACGATGGTTTCCGTCACGGCATCAGCCGTACAGCACCAGTATCTCGTCGATCGTCACAGGCGACGGCACCCACGCTACCGGGTCGAACAGCTCGTCGGTGTCGAACCGTGCCCAGTACGGATCGTCGATTTCCTCGTCCACATCCGGGTGCACGCGCCACCGGATCAGCGCCAGATCGCCGTCAGCGTCGCGCGCGAGGATGGGCGTGTTGAGCGTCGGAGCGGATTCCATCGTGTAGACGACCGGCGCGGCTGCCCACGCAGCTTCAAGTTCTTCTTCAGTCATGCTGGATTGATCGGCTCGATGCAGACGCCGCCCTGTGTCTTGTACGTGTTCACCGCTCGGCTCACCCGGTAGAACTGCAGTTGTCCATCCAGATCGCGCTCCAGCAGCGGCTTGAGGCTTTCCGACGCGGTCGCGGGGTCGAGCCATGCGTCATAGGCGGCCGGGTCGAGGATGACCGGCTGGCGATCGTGAAGCTTCCGCATCGGCTCGGCAGCCGTGGTGGTGATGATGGTGCAGCTTTCCAGTCCGAGCTTGTCGTTGTGCGCCCATAGGCCGGCGAATGAAAACGGCCGCGTCTCGGGCAGGTGGATGAACCACGGGTCTTTCTTGCCGTCCTCGGTGCTGACCGTCCACTCGTAGAAGCCGTCCGCCGGAATCAGGCATCGCCGCGAGCGCCACGCGTCGCGGAACATCGCAGTCGTGTCGGCGGTCTCGACGCGCGCGTTGATCGTGCTCGCCTTGACGATCTCCTTCGCCCAATGAGGCACCAGCCCCCATCGCCCCTCGTGCAGCCGGTGATTGCCGGCGCCGTCAGAGGTGACGAAGTCGATCGTTTGCGTCGGCGCGATGTTGTAGCGCGCCTCCGTGTTGCGGCCGGGGTCGCTGTTGACGATGCGATACATCTGCCAGATGTCTCGCCATGCATGGATGCGGGTGAAGCGGCCGCACATCAGGCGTTGCCCTCGGGGCGGGCCATGCGCAGCGGTGGCCGGCGGGCGACGTCGCCGCCGATCGCACCGACGGCTTCGAGGTGAGTCTGCAGCAGCTCGGCCGCGATCTCCTCGGGCGTCAGCCTGCGGAACTGCGCGAGGCCGTTGAGCGCCCTGACGACGCTTTCGGAGAGGTCCAGTGTCAGCCTCATGGGTTCTCCCTGAGCCATCTCGGCACCGACAGCGGCCCGTGCTGGATGCGATGGGCCGGCAGGCCGGGCAGTATCCAGATCCTGCGGTCCTTCCCGTTCTTTTTGCAAGAGCGTTCATCGAATGGCAGGCCGTCGAAGTAGGCGCAGAACTCGGCCGCCTGCTCGGGCGTGGGAAAGCAGTACAGGCGCATCTCCTGCCCGTCCGAGAAGCCCTCCCACGCGCCATAGATGCTCTCGGTCTTCGGGTATTCGCCGAACCGTTCCCGGCAGAAGTCGTTCAGCGCCGTGAAGTTCTCATAGGTGCAGAACGTTTCTGGCAGGCCGACCCGGTGGGGATAGTGCTCGGCCAGCATCCTGCGACGCGCCCGGAGCCGCATTTGCGACGTGATCGCCGTCATGCCTCAGGCTCCCGGTTCCTGTGGTGCCAGCCGCGCGAGAAGCCGTACGAGACCACCGGCATCGCCATCGCGATCTCGCGCTCGAGGTGGCCGTTGAGGACCAGGAGGGCCTTCACGGCCGCGCGCGCGTCGCCGCCGCAGAGCGCGATCGCCTCGTCGGCGGCCGCGTCGAGATCGGACACGCCTTCGCCGCCCTGTGCCGGTTGCGGCTCGGTTCCCATTTCCGCTGCCATGTGACGTTTCGTGATGGCCCTATAAGCCACCGTCCGGTTGACGCGTCAAGGAATTTGTTCCTTTTCTGTTCTCGTCATGCCGGAACCATATTGGCCCAAGCGGAAGAACTCCTACACGCTCGGCGACGCCGAGCGGATGCCAGGCCGCCTCGTGCGCATCCGCTGCCGCTATTGCAAGCGGGAGCATTTTTACGAGCTCGGGGATTTGCGTGTCGTGCTCGGCAATATCGAGGTCGACGACGTGGTCTATGCGATGAAGTGCAGCGGCTGCGGCAAGGACCGGACGCTCGACGTGGAGCTGGTCTCGGTCTCGGCCGGGGATCGCCAGAAGACGACCGTGCGGCGGCTGGTCGCGATCCGCTACCTCCGTCGGCCGGTCTGGCGCGACGAATAGGCGGTGGAATCGCCCTGGCGACCCTCTTGGCTAACCGCCTTGGCTACCCGTCCTGCAAGCAATTGACAACATTGGGGAAATGGTACGCCCAAGGGGAATCGAACCCCTCTCTCCACCGTGAAAGGGTGGCGTCCTGACCGATAGACGATGGGCGCAGAACGGGGCGCTTATATCAGCTTCGACCGCGGCGGCAACCCGCGCCAAATCGGCGACCGCAACTTTTTTGGGGCTACTTCTTGCGGCGGCGGCAGCGCCAGTCCCAGTCGCGCTCGGGGCCGACGTCGACATGCACCGAATTGGTGTAGCAGTAGGTGCCGACGCCGCCGCGGCCCGGCATGGTCCTCAGATAGGTCGCCAGCTCCCATTTGGAAACACCCTCGACCTGGATGTCGGCGGCGGCGCAGTACATGTGCAGCGAATTGCGGGCGCCGCGGGCGCGCTGGTTGGCCGGCGGGCTGCGATAGCCGGAGGGGACGACGACCTTGCGGCCGTAATGGCCCTCGACCGTCTTGATGACGCGCAGCAGCGAGGGCTTGAGGCACTGCACGTCGACGCGGTCGGTCTGCTTGAGCAGGCCGTTGGGCGCCAGCCGCGCGAGGCCGGCGGCGGAGGCGACCTCCACCTCGTCGTCCTCGTGCAGGTCGATGTCGCTGTCGTCGCCGGTGCCGGACTTGCGGGTGATCTGGAACAGGTTGTCGGTGCGCACGCCCGGCAGCACGCCGGACGCGGCGAGCGAGCGCGGCTCGCTCGATCCGAGCTGCAAGACGGGGCCGGTCGAGGCGAGCTGGACCAGCGGCGTCGCGGCGGCCTGCACCGGCGGCTGCGGCTCGATCCTGCGCTGCGGCGCCGGCGCGGCCTCGGCCGGGGTGAACAGCGAGGCGAAGAAACCGCGCTTCTTCGGCTCGGCGAAGCTCGCCGCGGCGGCCGCCTCGGGCGGGCGATTTTCGATGAAGGTCGTCGCTGCCGCCATCTTCTCGGCGATCGCGGCGGGGTCGGAGGCAGCACCTGCCTGGGCGGCGGGCTGAGCCGCCGGCGCGGTCGCTGGCGCGGCGAGGCTCGCGACCTGCTGCTGCGGCTGCGGGGCCGGCCGGACGGGCGCCACGGCGGGCCTGGTCGCGGCCGGCTGCTCGCTGGTCCCGAACAGCGAGGCGAAGAAGCCGCGCTTCTTCTGCGGGGCAGGGGCCGGCTCGGGCGCCGCCGCCGGCTGGGCGTCGGCTTGCGCCGCCTGCGCGGCGGGCTCGGCAGGGCCGGCGCGGCTGTCGATGACGGCGTCGATCTGCGATTGGGTGAGCCTGTCGCCCGTCGCGGGGGCGGCATAGGCGGCCTGCGTCGCGGGGGGGGCGGGAGTCGGCCCGGCCGCGACCTTCTGCGGCAGAACCGGGTCGCCGTCGCCGACGAAGGAATAGGCGGTGGTCGCCTGCGCGCCGGCGATCGCGTCGGTCCCCGTCGCGGCCCCGGCCTGGTCAGTGGTGGCGGCCGCTGGGCCGGCGGCGGCGAGCGAGGGCGCAGGCGGCTGCAGCGCGACGGCCAGCATCGGCTCGGAGGTCGTCGAACAGGAAGCCAGCAACACGGCCGAAACGGCGGCGAGCGCCAGATGGCCCGAAACTCTCGCCGACGCGCCCTGCTGCCTCAATTCGACTGTCCCCTGCTTGTCTTCGCATGCGCCCGGCGTGCCGGGTCTTCCTGGTCGACGGTGCGGCCGCCGACTGCGCGGCTGGCCGCATGCGAAATGCACCGTCCGGCGGCGAGCCGCCAAATCAGTGCGCAAATTGCGCGGGAAACCCTCTCCTGTCACCCTTTGGACACTGTCAAGCCTATCACGAATTATGTCCAGACGAATTCTGGCGGTTATCGCATTTCAGACACGCACCTTGACGTAGTCCCCCGGCGCGGGGCCGAGCACGGGGGTCTTCCCGCCCGGCTTGCGGGCCGGGACGCGGCTCGATTCCTGCCGTTCGATCCAGGCCTGCCAGTGCGGCCACCATGAGCCCGGGTTCTCCTTCGCGCCCTTCAGCCAGGCGTCGAACTCGCCCTCCCCGCTGCCGTCGGTCCAGTGCTGGTATTTGCCGGAGGCGGGCGGGTTGACCACGCCGGCGATGTGGCCGGAGCCGGCCACCACATATTCGACGTCGCCGCCGAAGAAGCGGCAGCCGACGAAGACGGAGCGGGCCGGCGCGATGTGGTCCTCGCGGGTGGCGAGGTTGTAGACCGGGATCTTGACGTCGCCGAGCGAGAGCTTCCTGCCGGAAAGCTCCATGCGGCCGCAGGAGAGGTTGTTCTCCAGGTAGCAGTTGCGCAGGTAGTAGGAATGGTTGGCCGCCGGCATGCGCGTGGAATCGGAGTTCCAGTAGAGCAGGTCGAACGGCATCGGCTCCTTGCCGCGCAGGTAGTTGTTGACGAAATAGGGCCAGATCAGCTCGCCCGAGCGCAGCATATTGAAGGCGGTCGCCATGCGCGTGCCTTCGAGATAACCCTTCTCGCCCATCGCCTTCTCGAGCGCGGAGATCTGGTCCTCGTCGACGAACACCTTGAGGTCGCCGGCATAGGTGAAGTCGACCTGCGTGGTGAGCAGCGTGGCGGAGTGGATGCGGTCGTCGCCGGTCCTGGCCATCAGGGCGAGGGCCGCGGCGAGCAGCGTGCCGCCGACGCAGTAGCCGACGGCGTTGACCTCGCGCTCGCCGGTCGCGGCCTCCACGGTGTCGAGGCCGAAGGCCAGCCCCTCGCGGATGTAGTCCTCCCAGCTCATGCGGCCGTGCCGCTCGTCAGGGTTGACCCAGGAGATGACGAAGACCGTGTGGCCCTGCGCCACGGCCCAGCGGATGAAGGACTTTTCGGGATTCAGGTCGAGGATGTAGAACTTGTTGATCCAGGGCGGGCAGATCAGCAGCGGCCGTTTGAGCACGGTCTCGGTCGCCGGCTCGTACTGGAGGATCTCCGCCACCGGGCTGCGCGCGACGACCTTGCCGGGGGTGGTGGCGAGGTTCTCGCCCACGACGAAGCGCGACTGGTCGGACTGGCGCAGCTTCAGCTCGCCATGGCCGGCGCGGATGTCCTCGGCCAGCATCTTCATGCCGCGCGTCAGGTTCTCGCCGCTGGAAGCCATCGTCTCGCGGAAGAGCTCCGGATTGGTCAGCACGAAGTTGGACGGAGACAGCGCGTTGGTGATCTGCTTCATGTAGAAGCGGGCCTTGTGGCGCGTGTGCTCGTCCAGTCCTTCGGTGTCCTCGACGAGGTCGGCGGCCCAGCGCGAGGTGACCAGATAGACCTGCTTCAGGAAGTCGAAGAAGGCGTTCTGCGCCCATTCGGGGTCCTTGAAGCGCTTGTCGGTGCGGTCGGGCTCGGCCGCGTCGGCCACATTCTCGCCGGAGAGGCGGCGGATGGAATTGGCCCAGATGTCCATGTATCCGGAAAACAGCCGCGTCTGGGCGTCGAGCGCGCGCGCCGGCTCGGCCAGCCAGTATTCGGTGAGCTTGGAGAAGGTCTTGACCAGATCGGTCATCGGGTCGGCGAGCGTGTCGCGCACCTCGCCGCGCTCGCGCGGCTCGATCCAGGCCGAGGCCGCCTTGCCGGCCTGCTCGACCATGCGGGCGAGATTGAGCGCGAACCGTTCCGGATCCTTGACCAGATACTGGTCGATCGTCGAGCCGCCCGTTTCGGCCTTGCTCTCCGGGTTGCTCTCCGGGTCGCGCCCCGGGTCGCGCTTGTCTGCCATTCCCCGGCTTGTCCTCCCGCTGCTTTTTGTCCACACATTAACAGAGCCGCAGATGGCGGTCCAACGATGTCAGCACCGTGACGCGGGGCATCCGGGGTGAGGTTTTTTCCATTGCGCAGCCGGCTTGAACGTTCGTTCCGATTCGCCCCGCTGGCGGCGGCGGCCGCGCTGGCGGCCGTCCTGCTCGGCGGCTGCGGGACGACGATCGAGGAGGCGGTGCCGGGCGCCCGCCACAGCGGCGACTATCCCAACCTCAACATCCCGCAGACGGCGGCGACGCGGCAGCTCACCGACGCCGAGGCGCAGGCCTCGAGCGCGCAGCTCGCGGCGGCGCGCAACGCGCAGGCAGTGACCACCGACACGCCGCCGCCGACGCAGGCCGATCAATTGCGCAAGCTGGGCAGCGAGCACGCCAGCGACGCGCTGGAGGAGATCGAGCAGTAGGGGGCGGCCCGCCGCCTCCGGCACGGCATTTTTGTCGACCGGATCGGCGATTGCGTGTATATCGCCGCCCGTCACGTCCGCCCGCCGAGGGCTCATCCGAACTGGAACCAGCCATGGAAGAGTTTCACAAGGTCCGCCGCCTTCCTCCCTATGTCTTCGAGCAGGTCAACCGGCTGAAGGCAGGCGCGCGGGCCAAGGGCGCCGACATCATCGACCTCGGCATGGGCAATCCCGACCTGCCGACGCCGAAGGCGATCGTCGACAAGCTGGTCGACGTGGTGCGCGACCCGCGCACGCACCGCTACTCCTCCTCGAAGGGCATTCCCGGCCTGCGCCGCGCCCAGGCCGCCTACTACGCCCGCCGCTTCGGCGTGAAGCTCAATCCGGAGACGCAGGTCGTCGCCACGCTCGGCTCGAAAGAAGGCTTCGCCAACATGGCGCAGGCGATCACCGCGCCGGGCGACGTCATCCTGTGCCCGAACCCGACCTATCCGATCCACGCCTTCGGCTTCCTGATGGCGGGCGGCGTCATCCGCTCCATGCAGGTGGAGCCGGACGACAAGTTCATCCCGGCGCTGGAGCGGGCGATCCGCCACTCGACGCCGAAGCCGCTGGCGCTGATCCTCAACTACCCGTCCAACCCGACGGCCTATGTGGCGAGCCTGGACTTCTACAAGGAGGTCGTCGCCTTCGCGCGCAAGAACGACCTGATCATCCTGTCCGACCTCGCCTATGCCGAGATCTATTTCGACGATACGCCGCCGCCCTCGGTGCTGGAAGTGCCGGGCGCGATGGACGTCACCGTCGAGTTCACCTCGATGTCGAAGACCTTCTCCATGCCCGGCTGGCGCATGGGCTTCGCGGTCGGCAACGAGCGGCTGATCTCGGCGCTGACGCGGGTGAAGTCCTATCTCGACTACGGCGCGTTCACGCCGATCCAGGTGGCGGCGACCGCAGCGCTCAACGGCGACGGCACCGACATCGCCGAGGTGCGCGACATCTACCGGCGCCGCCGCGACGTGATGGTCGATTCGTTCAGCCGCGCCGGCTGGGACGTGCCGCCGCCGGCCGCGACGATGTTCGCCTGGGCGCCGATCCCGGAGCCGTTCCGCGCGCTCGGCTCGCTGGAATTCTCCAAGCTGCTGGTCGAGAAGGCGGACGTCGCCGTGTCGCCCGGCATCGGCTTCGGCGAGCATGGCGACGACTACGTGCGCATCGCGCTGGTGGAGAACGAGCACCGCATTCGCCAGGCGGCGCGCAACATCAAGAAGTTCCTGTCGACCGCGCCTCAGCAGCTCGACAACGTGATCCCGCTCAGCGCCCGTCGCTGAGCGGCCTCTTCCATTTCAAGCAGAATTCGGGGGCGCCGGGGACATGGCCGAAGCGTTGCGTGTTGGAATTGCCGGGCTGGGCACGGTCGGGGCCGCGGTGGCGCGAGTGCTCGAACAGAAGGCCGGCGAGCTGACGCGGCAGTGCGGCCGGCCGATCGTGGTGACGGCCGTTTCGGCGCGCGACCGCAAGCGCGACCGCGGCGCCGACCTGTCGGGCGCGCAGTGGTTCGACGACCCCTCGGAGCTCGCCCGCAAGGCACAGATCGACGTCTTCGTCGAGCTGATCGGCGGCGACGAGGGGCCTGCGCGAACCTCCGTGAAAACCGCTCTGGAGGCCGGCCGCCACGTGGTGACGGCCAACAAGGCGCTGCTGGCCAAGCACGGCGTGGCGCTGGCCGAGATCGCCGAGCGCAGGGGCGTTCTGCTCAACTACGAGGCGGCGGTGGCGGGCGGCATCCCGGTCATCAAGACGCTGCGCGAGGCGCTGGCCGGCAACAGCGTGTCGCGCGTGTTCGGCATCCTCAACGGCACCTGCAACTACATCCTTACGCGCATGGAGGCCGAGGGACTGTCCTTCGACGATTGTCTCGCCGACGCGCAGCGGCTCGGCTATGCCGAAGCCGACCCGACCTTCGACATCGAGGGCAACGACACGGCCCACAAGCTGTCGATCCTGACCAGTCTCGCCTTCGGCACGAAGATCGCGGCGGACGACATCTATCTCGAAGGCATCTCCAACATCACGCAGGCCGACATCCGCGCGGCGCGCGACCTCGGCTACCGCATCAAGCTGCTCGGCGTGGCGCAGAAGACCGACAGCGGCATCGAGCAGCGCGTGCACCCGACGATGGTGCCGACGGCGAGCGTGATCGCGCAGGTCAACGGCGTCACCAACGCGGTGGCGATCGAGACCGACATCCTCGGCGAGCTGCTTCTGTCCGGCCCCGGCGCGGGCGGCAACGCGACGGCGTCGGCCGTTGTCGGCGACGTCGCCGACATCGCCAAGAGCCGTCCCGGCTTCCAGCACGGGCCGGTGTTCGGCTGGCCGGCGAAGGAGCTGAAGCCCTACAAGAAAGCGAAGATGCGCAGCCATGCCGGCGGCTACTTCATCCGGCTCACCGTGCACGACCGCATCGGCGTGTTCGCGGCGGTCGCCAAGCGCATGGCCGACAACGACATCTCGCTGGAATCGATCGTCCAGCACGCCAGCGATTCCGCCGAGGCCGAGAAGACGGTCATCCTGATCACCCACGAGACGACCGAGGCCGCCGTGCGCAAGGCGGTCGACGGTATCACGCGGGACGGCCACACCACGTCGAAGCCGCAGGTGATTCGCATCGAGCGGGCCGCATAGCCCGCCCGCACGAACGCGGCGAATATTCAATCGATTCATATTCTTGGAAGGCGCGGCGCGTGACTTGCCGCGCCCGTCCGACTTTGCCAGAAGGATCGAAAGGCGCGCCCGCTCCGCGCGGCGCCATTTCCGGGAACAGATCCATGCTCATGACCGCCTCGTCCGGCCTCGACCGCATCCTCACGCTGGAGCTGGTGCGCGTCACCGAGCGTGCGGCGGTGGCGGCGGCGCGGCTGCGCGGGCGCGGCGACGAGAAGGAGGCCGACCAGGCGGCGGTGGACGCGATGCGTTCCGAGCTCAACCGGCTGCCGATCAGAGGCACTGTCGTCATCGGCGAGGGCGAGCGCGACGAGGCGCCGATGCTCTATATCGGCGAGGAGGTGGGCGTGGGCGAGGGGCCCGAGGTCGACATCGCGCTCGACCCGCTCGAGGGCACGACGATCTGCGCCAAGAACCTGCCGAACTCGCTGGCCGTCATCGCCATCGCCGAGAAGGGCAGCCTGCTCTACGCGCCCGACGTCTACATGGACAAGATCGCCATCGGCCCTGGCTACCCGGACGACGTGATCGACATCGACGCGCCGGCGGTCGAGAACATCAACAACCTCGCCAGAGCCAAGGGCGTGCCGGTCGCCGAGATCACCGCCTGTATCCTCGACCGGCCGCGGCATGCGCGCCTGATCGAGGCGGTGCGGGCCACGGGCGCGGCGATCCGGCTGATCGGCGACGGCGACGTTGCCGGCGTCATCCACACGACCGAGCCGGACGAGACCGGCATCGACATCTATCTCGGCACCGGCGGGGCGCCGGAGGGCGTGCTGGCGGCCGCCGCGCTGCGCTGCATCGGCGGCCAGATGCAGGGGCGGCTCCAGCTCAACACGGAGGAGAAGATCGCCCGCGCCGCCAAGATGGGCATCTCCGACCCGGAGAAGGTCTACCGCATGGACGAGATGGCACGCGGCGACGTGCTGTTCGCGGCGACCGGCGTCACCGACGGCAACCTGCTCGCGGGCGTCAAGTTCGGCCGCGCCTCCATCGACACGCACACGATCGTCATGCGCTCGTCCTCGCGCACCATCCGCGAGATCAAGGCGCGGCACCAGGACCTCGGCAAGTTCTGAGGAGCCCGCCGCCGGACCGCGACGGCCCTCACCAGAGGTCGTCGCATTCCTTCTGGTATTTGCGCATCGCCGCCTTCGAGCCCTTCGGCGAGAAGCTGTGGTCGGCGAGAATCTCCGCCGGCGACGACAGGGTGACGGTCGCCCGGATCGGGGCGGATGCCGCCGCGAGGCGCTTGTAGACCTCCTCGTTCACGCCCGCCCAGAAATAGATGCGCTTCTCGCCGCTGTCGTGGAACGCATAGGCGTCCCTGGCCCATTCCCATCCGTCGATGCGCACCGTGAGCCGTGGCGAGCGCGCCTTCAGCGCCTCGACGTCCTTCTCCGTGCCGCGGGCGGACGGCGCCAGCCGCACGTCCTCGTAGACCTCATCGTCCCAGTCGTCATATTCGCAGACGACGGCAAGGCGCGCGCCGTCGGCCTCGACGCGCGCCTCGGCGAGGTCGAGATCCTCATGATACTGCCACTGTGCCCAGGCCGGGGCGCTGGCCATCGCCAGCACGATCGCGGCCGGAACGGACCACCATTTCATGGCTTTTTCCTCCCACCCGCCGGCGATGATAGGCGGTTGCGGGACGGGCGCAAGACGGGGTGCAGCACGCATGGAACCCGCGCGTGCGCGGAATATGTCGGTAGCGGGGGACGTCGGTCGGCCGCGCGGCTGACAGGAGCCGCCGCAATCCCTATCTTGGCGCCATGAACGTCCAATCCCCCGGCAAGGGCCCCGCAGACGCCCGCTACTTCCTCGACGTGCGCAGCTCGGCCACGGGGCTTTCCTGGCAGCACCGGCTCGACCCGGCGCAGGAGCTCGGCGCGCTGGCGATCGCGCAGAAGCACGGCACGCCGGATCTCGTGGCGCGCGTGCTCGCCGGGCGCGGCGTCAGCGCGGAGACGGCGGCGCGCTTCCTCGATCCCACCATCCGTGATCTCTTGCCGGATCCCGCCTCGCTGACCGACATGGAGCGTGCGGCGGCGCGGATCGCGCAGGCGGCGCTGCGGCGCGAGAGCGTGGCGATCTTCGGCGACTACGACGTCGACGGCGCGGCCTCGTCGGCGATGCTCAAGCGTTTTCTCGCCCATTACGACGTGCAGGCGGAGATCTATATCCCCGACCGCATCTTCGAGGGCTACGGGCCGAACCCGGACGCCATGCGCGAACTGGCCTCGCGCGCCTCCCTGATCGTCACGGTCGACTGCGGCACCAACAGCGCGGCGGCGGTTCAAGCGGCGAACGCGGCCGGGGCGGAGGTGGTCGTGCTCGACCACCACCAGGTCGGCGGGGCGCTGCCGACCGCGGTCGCGGTGGTCAACCCCAACCGCGAGGACGACCTTTCGGGACAGGGGCATCTGTGCGCGGCGGGCGTCGTCTTCCTCGCGCTAGTCGAGACGGCGCGCCAGCTTCGCGGCCATGCCGACCGCCCGCCGCCGGACCTGCTGGGCTTCCTCGACCTCGTCGCGCTGGCGAGCATCTGCGACGTCGTCCCGCTCACCGGGGTCAACCGCGCCTTCGTGGTCAAGGGGCTGGTGGCCATGCGGCGCATGCAGAATGCGGGGATCGCGGCGCTGGCGCGCGTGGCGCGCATCGGCGAGCCGCTGAACGCCTTCCATCTCGGCTACCTGCTCGGGCCCCGCATCAATGCCGGCGGGCGCATCGGCGACGCCGCGCTCGGCGCGCGGCTGCTCGCCACCGACGACCCGGCCGAGGCCGAAAGCATCGCCGCCACGCTCGACCGGCTCAACCAGGAGCGGCAGGCGATGGAGCAGGAGATGCTCGCCGAGGCGCGTGCCGAGGCCGACGCCGAGCTTGCCGCCGGCGACGGGCCGGCGGTGCTGGTGACGGCGCGCGACGGCTGGCATCCGGGCGTCGTCGGGCTGATCGCCTCGCGGCTCAAGGAGCATGCGCGCCGGCCGGTCTTCGCCATCTCCTTCAATGCCAACGGGATCGGCACCGGCTCGGGCCGGTCCATCGCCGGCTTCGACCTCGGCCGGCTGGTGCGCGAGGCGGTGGAGGCCGGCCTGCTTACCAAAGGCGGCGGCCATGCCATGGCGGCCGGCATCACGGTCGCGCGCGACAGGCTCGGCGCGCTGCGCTCCTTCTTCGAGGAGCGTTCGACCGACATGGTGATGCGGCTGCGGGAGGGCGAGAGCCTGCGTGTCGACGCAGCACTTTCGGCCGACGGCGCCAGCTTCGACCTGGTGGATGCGCTGGAGCGGGCCGGGCCGTTCGGCGCGGGCCACCCGGCGCCGGTGCTGGCGCTGCCGCGCCACCGCATCCTCGACGCGCGCGAGGTCGGCAACGGCCATGTGCGGGTCGACCTCGCGTCGCAGACCGGCGCGCGGCTGTCGGGCATCGCGTTCCGCGCGGCGGAGGGCGATCTCGGGCGTTTCCTGGTGGAGCGGCGCGGGCGGCCGGTGCATCTGGCCGGCTCGCTGGCGGTCAATCACTGGAACGGCTCGCAGCGGCTCCAGTTCAGGGTGGTCGACGCGGCGGCCGCCGACTGACCGCTCAGGCGAGGACCGTCTGCAGCCGCTTCAGCTCGTTGAGATTGGCGCGCGTGGCCTCGTAGCCGAGCTTGATCGCCTCGTCGGCGCGGTGGAACTCGGACAGGCCGATATGGCCGAGCTTCGGCTGCAGCGACAGGTCCGGCGGGTCGCCGGCCAGCCGCGCGCGCGAGATGCGGTCCTGGATGATGTTGAAGGCCTCGACCATGACGCCCATGATGCCGAGGCGGGCGTCGCGCTCGCTCGGGCCGCGATCGACGACCAGCTTCGGCTCGGCCGTGCCGGCATCCATGATGTCGGCGCTGTGCTGGATGACGGCGGCGCGGCCGAACAGGTCGTAGTGGAGGTTGACGGCCACCACCACCTGCTGCTCGTGGGCACGGCAGACGGAGACGGGCACCGGGTTGACCAGCGCGCCGTCGACCAGCACGCGGCCGTTGCAGGCGACCGGCTCGAACACGCCCGGCAGCGCATAGGAGGCGCGCATGGCGGTGATCAGCGAACCGCTCGACAGCCAGATCTCGTGGCCGGTGCGGATCTCGGCCGCCACGCAGACGAGCGGCTTGTCGAGGTCGGCGAAGGTGGTGCCGTTCAGGTGCTGCTGCATGCGCGCGTCGAGCTTCATGCCGCCGAACAGGCCGCTGCCGCCGATATGCAGGTCGAGCAGGCCGAACATGCGGCGCTTGGTCAGCGAGCGGGCGAACTCCTCGAGCTCGTCGAGCTTGCCGGCGAGGTAGCAGCCGCCGACCAGCGCGCCGATCGAGGTGCCTGCGATCATGTCGATCTCGATGCCGGCCTCGTCCAGCGCGCGCAGCACGCCGATATGGGCCCAGCCGCGGGCGGCACCGCCGCCGAGCGCCAGCGCGATGCCGCGGCGCCTTGGCTTCCCCTCCGGCTCGCCGGCCACGGGCGCGGGCGGAAACGTGTCCGTCACCCGCATGTCCTGTCTCCCACGCAACGACGCCCATTCAAGCATTGTCGCCTCCACATCCCCGACGCAGAATAGCGCAGGACGCGTATCGAAATGATGAATCGCTTCCGAGAGTTGAGCGCGCGGCTGCGCAAGTCGTCGTCTGCCGCCCGTGCGGGCGGCTACATGGAAGGTGCTTGGACAAGCCTGATTTTCCCGTCGGCAATGTCGATTGTTCTATAGAAACAAGAACGCCGGCCGGTGTGACAGGTTGCATTGTCGCCTGCGACTTCCACGCGCACCCAGATGGCGTCCTGATCGCAGTCGGCGCGCATCTCGACGACGCGCTGGAGGTTGCCGGAGGTCTCGCCCTTCTTCCACAGCGTGCCGCGCGAACGCGACCAGTAATGGGCGATACCGGTCTCCAGCGTCAGCGACAGGGCTTCCGCGTTCATGTGGGCGACCATCAGCGGGCGGCCGTCGTGCGCGGCGGTGACGCGGGCCGTGACCAAGCCGTTGGCGTCGAAGCGCGGCGTGAATGCCGCGCCTTCCTCGAGCGCGTTCTTGTCGGATGCGGGTGCGGGGAACTTATATGCTGCCATATCCGGCCCTTTCGCGGCCGGCCGTCCGGCTCAGCCCTTGTTGGCTTCCCTGAGCATCGCCATGAAGCGCATCTGCTGCTCCGGGTTGTCGTGGAAGACGCCGGTGAAGCTCGACGTCAGCGTGGTCGAGCCCTGCTTGCGGATGCCGCGCATGGCCATGCACATGTGCTCGGCCTCGATCATGACCGCCACGCCGCGCGGATTTAGCACGTCCTGAATCACGCCGGCAATCTGCGCGGTCATCGCCTCCTGCGTCTGCAGGCGGTGGGCGAAGATGTCGACCACGCGGGCGATCTTCGACAGGCCGACCACCTTGCCGTCCGGCAGGTAGCCGACATGGGCGCGGCCGATGATCGGCACCATGTGGTGCTCGCAATGCGAATGGAACTGGATGTCGCGGATCAGCACCAGCTCGTTGTAGCCCGACACCTCCTCGAAGGTGCGGCCGAGCTCCTCGGCGGGGCACTGGTCGTAGCCCGAGAACATCTCGCGATAGGCCTTGGCGACGCGCCGCGGCGTGTCGACCAGCCCCTCGCGGTCGGGATTGTCGCCGGTCCAGCGCAGCAGGGTGCGCACGGCGGCCTCGACCTCCTCCTGGCTCGGCCGGTCGGTGACCGGCTTCTGCATGTAGCCGGGACGGTCGTCGGCGCGGCGCGGCGCGTCGGGCTTCCTGGCGTCGGTGGTGGAGGCGGCGTCGGGCCGCGGCGGAAAGTTTCTGACGATGGCGTCCATGAAAGGCGTCTCCCGTAGTCCCTTTCGAGGAAGGGACGAGTTGAACGGACTACTGCCAATCGCGGGACCGCCGAGGCAAAAAACCTCTCCCGGAAGCGGCAAGCATTCCTTCCCTCCGGCGATCCTTGCCGCCAGCGGGACCTCGCCATTATATAAGCGGGGCCGGGCGGAATGAAAGGCGCGCGCGCAGCAAGTTTTGCTGGGCCAGCGCCGCGGGACGAAAAAACGTGATCGACGACGTCTACAACGCGAAGATTCTCGGCTTTGCCGGCAATATCGGCCGGATCGGCCGGCTGGCCGCGCCCGACGCGAGCGCGACCGCGCATTCCAAGCTGTGCGGCTCGACGGTGACCGTCGACCTCGCGGTGAAGGACGGCGTCGTCACCGATTTCGCGCACGAGGTGAAGGCCTGCGCACTGGGGCAGGCGTCGTCCGCGATCATGGCCGAGCATGTCGTGGGCGCGCGCGCCGACGAGCTGCGCGCCACGCGCGAGGCCATGCGCAGGATGCTCAAGGAGAATGGCCCGCCGCCGCAGGGGCGTTTTTCGGACCTGAAATATCTGGAGCCGGTGCGCGACTACAAGGCGCGCCACGCCTCGACCATGCTCACCTTCGACGCCGTGGTCGACTGCCTCGACCAGATCGAGCGCCGCCAGGCCGGCGAGGCGGCCTGAGGAGAATCGTTCATGCGTCCTTCAGAAGCGCTGGCGAGACATCGCGAAAAGGTTCTCGAGATCATCGCGCGCTATCCGGTGAGCAATCCGCGGGTGTTCGGATCGGTGGCGCGGGGGGAGGACATCGAGGGGAGCGACGTCGATATTCTGGTCGAACGCATCGGACCGCTGACCCTGATCGATCTGGCGAGGCTGGAAATGGAGCTCGAGGCGCTGCTGAGCGTGCCGGTCGGCGTTCACACGCCGGGTGAGTTCGGACCGGCCGCGACTGCACGGATCGAAGCGGACCGGCGCGCGCTCTGATGAAGGACGGTGGGCGTTCGCTGCGACAATTGCTGGAAAGCATAGCACTCTGGGGCGATCGGCTCGCACGCTTCATCGACGGCATCCAGAAGGAGGATTTCGCGGGAGACGAACTTCGGCAGGCCGGCGTTTCCAAATGCGTAGAGGCGATAGGTGAAGCCTCCGGCGAGATCTTGCGGCGCCACGAGAGCTTTGCAGCTGCGAACCCGCATCTCGATCTGGCCGAGGCCTACCGGGCTCGAAACCGTCTGTCGCACGGCTACGATACCATAGACTGGCGCATCCTTTGGGATACGGCGGCGATCTACGTGCCTCGTTTGGTCACCGACGTCCGGAAGTTGCTGTCGGATGGTCATGGCGACTAGTTCCCGCAACTTCTCCGGTCCCTGGCCGAGGACGCCGGGGCGGCTGCTGGGGACGGGCTTCGTGCGGCTCTACCAGCTCACGCTGTCGGGCTTCATTGGCAATTCGTGCCGGCATTTCCCGACCTGCTCGGAATATGCCTACGAGGCGATCGCGCGGCATGGGCTGTGGGCCGGCGGCTGGATGGGGCTGTTCCGGGTCGCGCGCTGCGGGCCGGGCGGCACGCATGGGGTCGACCTCGTGCCGGACGTTGTGGCGCCTCGCTACAAATGGTGGGCGCCGTGGCGCTACTGGCGGATCGGGAAGAAGGGCGGGGCCGAGGCGTGAACCCGCCCGGCGCGAGCCGGCCGGGCATTAAGGTTTCGCTCATCCTTTGTTAACGTCCCATACACGATATCGATTCCGCGCCTTGCGGCGCGGGCGTGGGCGCAAGGCATTCCGCGCCGTCCGACATATTGCTGCATCGAGGGGATCGCATGCCGGTTTTGAACTTCGGGTCGCGCATGCGCGTCGTCTGCGTCGCGCTGCTTGCGCTCGTCTCGATCCTCGCGGGCGCGGCGACGGCGGTTGCCGACACGTCGTGGGCGATGCTCGATGCGGACCGGGGCGTCTTCCTCGGCGACGAGGGCGGCAGCCGCGTGCGCCCGCCGGCGTCGCTCGCCAAGATGATGACGCTCTACATCACCTTCGAGGCGCTGCGCGACGGACGCCTCCACTGGGGCGACCGCATCGTCGTCTCCCGCAACGCGTCGGTGAAGATCCCGACCAAGCTGTGGGTCAAGCCGGGCGACACGATCAGCGTGCGCGAGGCGGTGGACGGCATGATCGTCGTCTCCGCCAACGACGCGGCGACGGCGATCGGCGAGCACATGGCGGGTTCGGAAGCGGCCTTCGGCCGGCTGATGACCCAGCGCGCGAAGCGGCTCGGCATGCGCAGCACCGTCTTCTCCAACCCGTCGGGGCTGACCGACGGGCGCCGGCAGACGACCACGGCGCGCGACATGGCGCTGCTCGGGCTGGCGCTGAAACGCGATTTTCCGAAGGAATACAGGCTGTTCGCGCAACCCTCCTTCGTCTTCCGCGGCAAGCTGCGGCGGGGCCACAACAACCTGATGTACCGCTATGACGGCGTCGACGGCATCAAGACCGGCTTCACCAATGCCGCCGGCTACAATCTCGTCAGCTCGCTCACGTCCAACGGCCGCCGCTTCGTCGGCGTCGTGCTCGGCGGCAAGACGGCGCGCAAGCGCGACGACCTGATGGCGACGCTGCTGACGCGATTCAGCCAGCCGGACGCCGGCCAGCCGCAGGCGCGGCAGCCGCAGATCGCGGCGCGCATCCCGCTGCCGTCGCCACGGCCGGAAATGGAACTCAGCGACGACAGCCTGATCGAGCAGGGCGACGGCGGTGCGCCGGTGTGGCAGATCCAGATCGGGGCGCTGCCCAGCCAGGCCGCCGCCCGCACGCTGCTCGACAGGGCGGCCGGGCTGGTGGGCTCGGTCGACGTCGGCGCCGCGGCGCGGATCGAGCAGACCGCGAGCGGCGGCAAGACGCTCTACCGCGCGCGCTTCTCCGGCTTCGCCGACAAGGCCGGCGCGGCGCAGGCCTGCGCGGTGCTGAAGCAGGGCAGGTTCGACTGCTTCGCGCTCGGCACGCCCTGAGAGACCTTCCGAAAACCCCGTGAGGCCGAGCTGCAAATGCCATCCGGCCCCTGTGGTCTTTACGCCCGTTGTAGCCGGCATTAGAGCGGTGTGGTTTTCACGGAATTGGCAGAACCGCTCTATCTCTTTGTTTGAGCCGCATTTCCGGACGCAAAACCGCTTCGCACTTTTGCTGGAAATGCTCTATAGACGGCGCCGCGCCGCCGGACGCATCCGGCAACGACCACCCGCGCTCGTTTGCGGGACTGGATAGGAGCAAGACATGTCCAACATCTCCCTCACATTTCCCGACGGTTCCGTGCGCGACTACGACGCCGCGACGACGGGCGCAGCACTGGCCGAATCCATCTCGAAATCGCTCGCCAAGAAGGCGGTGGCGATCGCGCTGGACGGAACCTTGCGCGATCTCTCTGACCCGATCGGCCGTTCCGGCAAGGTCGAGATCGTCACGCGCGACGACAGCAGAGCGCTGGAGCTGATCCGCCACGACACCGCGCATGTGCTGGCGGAAGCCGTGCAGGGGCTGGGGCCGGGCACGCAGGTGACCATCGGCCCGGTGATCGAGAACGGCTTCTACTCCGACTTCGCGCGCAACGAGCCGTCCACGCCGGAGGATTTCGCCGCGATCGAGAAGAAGATGCGGGAGATCATCCGCCGCAACGCGCCCTTCACCAAGGAGGTGTGGGACCGCGAGACGGCGAGGAAGGTGTTTCGCGACAAGGGCGAGGCCTACAAGGTCGAGCTGGTCGATGCGATCCCCGCCGACCAGGAGATCAAGATCTACAGGCAGGGCGAGTGGTTCGACCTGTGCCGCGGCCCGCACATGGCCTCGACCGGGCAGGTGGGCGACGCCTTCAAGCTGATGAAGGTGGCCGGCGCCTACTGGCGCGGCGACTCGAACAACCCGATGCTGACACGCATCTACGGCACCGCCTGGGCCAACCAGGAGCAGCTCGACCACTACCTCCACATGCTGGAGGAGGCCGAGAAGCGCGACCATCGCCGCCTCGGGCGCGAGATGGACCTCTACCATTTCCAGGAGGAGGGGCCGGGCGTCGTGTTCTGGCACGCCAAGGGCTGGCGCATGTTCCAGACGCTGATCTCCTATATGCGCCGACGCCTCGGCGACGACTACCAGGAGGTCAACGCCCCGCAGGTGCTCGACAAGAGCCTGTGGGAGACGTCGGGCCACTGGGGCTGGTATCAGGAGAACATGTTCGCGGTGAAGTCGGCGCATGCCTTCACGCACCCAGACGACCCCGAGGCCGACCAGCGCATCTTCGCGCTCAAGCCGATGAACTGCCCCGGCCACGTGCAGATCTTCAAGCACGGACTGAAGTCCTACCGCGATCTGCCGATCCGGCTTGCCGAATTCGGCAGCGTGCACCGCTACGAAGCGTCGGGCGCGCTGCACGGGCTGATGCGCGTGCGCGGCTTCACGCAGGACGACGCGCACATCTTCTGCACCTAGGAGCAGCTCGAGGCGGAGATCCTCAAGATCAACGACCTGATGATGTCGGTCAACAAGGATTTCGGCTTCGAGGAGGTGGTGGTGAAGCTCGCCACCCGGCCGGAGAAGCGCGTCGGCACCG
>Ga0066256_1001554_pt2 | contig 28963 bp, 26 predicted proteins | sample ThiBio_1000_biof_FD_87107 | JGI IMG/M metagenome (GOLD analysis project Ga0066256, IMG submission 87107) | Wastewater bioreactor microbial communities from Cape Town, South Africa - Thiocy_expt_1000_biof (version 2) | ecosystem: Engineered > Bioreactor > Thiocyanate-remediating >... | reverse complement strand
CGTCGTTGTTGGCGAAGACCACGTCGATGGGCTGGCCGGCGGTGATCCAGTTCGTCGTCAGGTCCATCGCGTTGGTGCGCGTCCAGGCGGCGGACTGCTCGTCGGCGATCGTCACGGCCTTGCAGTCGCCGCCCGCCAGGGCGTCCTTGAAGGAGGAGGTGCGGTCGCGCGATGCCTGATGGGCAAGGTCGCCCATCAGGATATAGACCTGCGCATCCGACGCCTTGCTCTTCTCCTTCAGCAGCGAACAGGCCGCCTCCCCGGCAAGCCGCCCGGCATCCGTCTCCTTCGAGCCGACATAGGCCTGCTTTTCGGGAAGACTGGCGAGGTTTTCCGGCTCGAGATTGAGGAACACGAGCGGAATGCCGGCCTTGGACGCCGCCTCGCTGACGCCGGGGGCGGCGGAGGTGTCCGTCAGCGTCATGATGATCGCATCGACGCCGGCGGCGATGAAGTTGTTCACCTGGTTGAGCTGCTTGGAGATGTCGGTCTGCGCGTCCTCGACCTGCACGTTGACGCCGTTCACCTCGGCGGCGCGGGCGCCGATGCCCTCGCGCAGCAGCGTCTGGAAGTTGTTGTCGAAGCTCTGCATCGAGACGCCGATCGTCTCGGCCGAAGCAGCGCTTCCCATCAAGGCGGCCAGAACGGCCGCCAGGCATAGAGATTTCATGTCATTCCTCCCAATGGGTGCCGGTTCACCCGCTCGCACACCGGAGGCCCGAAGGGCCCGATCGATGATGCGTGGCGTCAGGCGAGCGTCACGCGCACCTCGCCGTCGATCACCTCGGCGGGATAGGTCTTCAGGTTCTCGCAGGCGGGAAGGCGGAGGGCCTCGCCGGTGCGATAGTCGAAGGCGCCGGAATGCTTGGGACATTCCACCTCGAAATCCATGACGAGACCGTCGGCAAGATGGATCGCCTCATGGGTGCACAGGCCCGCCGTGCAATAGACGCTGTCGTCCGGGCCGCGATAGATCGCATAGGTGCGGCCGCCATGATCGAAGCGCACGGCGCCCTCCTGCTCGATATCGTCGATCCTGCAAGCGGATACCCAGGTCATTCTGCGGCTCCCCGGACCTCGGTGCGGGCCTTGCGGGCGGCGAGCTTTTCCTTGCGCCTGCGGTAGCGCTCCTGCATGCGGGCCTCGCCCTCCGGCGAGCCGTCGTGCCAGGTGCCGAACCACTTATCGAGCGGGATCAGGGCGTCGCCGTAGTTCACCTCGAAATACTTGTGGTGCAGGTAATGCGCATAGGCGTGGCTATCGACCAGCCTGTCCTCGCCGACCTCCACCTTGTCGAAGCCGACATGGCCGGGAATGGCGCCGAAGCCGGCATAATGGAGCTGGTAGAGCATCAGCACCGGATTGGACGGCAGGATCAGGTGATAGAAGGCCGTGCCGAGATAGAGGAAATGCTCGACCGGATGCATGGACAGCGACGACCACGGCGACGGGTTCACCGAATTGTGGTGGACCGAATGCACCCACTTGTAGAGGAAGGGCACGTGGATGAGCCGGTGGATGCAGAAGAAGTGAAACTCGTGGATGATCGGCACGACGAGCGCGACCAGCGCCAGCGTCCACGGGTTCTCCGCGAAGGTCAGCCAGGGCGCATAGCCGTTGGCATAGGCCCAGAGCATAACCACGAGATAGGCCGTCCAGATCGTCACGCCCGACAGGAAGGTGCGCAGCATGTTGTCAACGTTCTGGCGGTCGAACCAGAAAACGTTGTTCTTCTGGTCGGAGGGGAACCTGCCATTGTACTTGAAGCGGTTCTCCTGCCGCTTCAGCACGTAGAGGTGAAGCTCGAAGGCGCCGTAGAACAGGAAGACGCAGACCGCGTTCACCGCATAGAGCCAGAGCGCCCAGCCGATGGCGAGCGTCTTCATCGTCTCCACCGGGGGGATCACCCAGGCCCAGTAGGCCACCGCCGAGAGCGCGAAGATGGCGTTCCAGGGGAAGAAATAGTGCGGCAACCACTTGAGGATCGCCATGAGCTTCGGCGGGAAGGCGAACAGCGGCGCGGTCTCCACCGGATCGTTCGGCGCCCAGTCGCCGCGCTTGTTGCGCTTGCCGTATTTCAGATCGTCCATTGCGCTCTCCTTCGGGCTTTCGCCCGCACAATTGCCGGATGACGGGAGAGCGCCGCCGGCCCTCCTCCTGACTTGAAAAATATCAGGAACAGGGCGGCGCGCCGAAGGCTTCCTTGATCAAATCAGATCAAAGCCCCTCGGCCGTGATGGTGATGAAGCGGATGGGATTGCGGTCCGGCTCAATGTCGGTCAGGCCGATCCGGCGCAGGACGAGATCGAGGGCGCGCTGGGCCTGCGCCTCGGGCGCCTGATCCAGCACCACGTCCATGATGCCCTCGCCGAGCGCCGCACGGGTATAGTCCGTCAGCTCATGGCCGACGAAGAGGATGTCGCGTCCGCGCGGGTGGCGCTGCAGCACGCTGATCAGCGCCGCATTCGCCCCGCCCGCATTGTAGAGGCCGACGAGATCGGGGTGCCTTTCGAGCACCATCGCCAGCGTTTCCGCGCTGAAATGCTCCTCGTCGCGGGTGAAGCCGAGCCATTCGAAGGCGATGGGGCCGGGATGCTTGAGGAAATAATCGGAAAAGCCGCGGATGCGGTCGCGGTGTACCTGATAGATGGGATGACAGAGGGCGACGACCGGGCCTTGCGCCCGCGCCATGCGCGCGATGAAGAAGGCGGCCGTGCGGCCCGCCGCTTGATTGTCGATGCCGACGAACTCGCCCGTATGGCCCGAGGCGCGCGTGACGACATGGACGACCGGGATGCCCCGGGCGACCACCGCCTCGACCGCCGCGCTGATCAGCGGGCTGTTGGGGACGGCGAGGATGAGGGCCGCGCGCGGCGTCTCGGTGGAGAGGATGCGCCTTGCGATCGCCTCCGGCTTCATCTCCTCGGTGAAACTGCGCTGGACGACCACCAGCGGATCGAGCGTCGCGGCGATGCGCTCGAAGGCCCGGGAAAGCCGCCGGTAGAACGTCGTCTCCGGCCGCACCATCAGCACCTCGATGCGCAGCAGCCCGCGATGCGTATCGGGCAGCGTGCGCGGATATTTGAGGGCGCGCGCGGCGATCACCACCCTGGCGACGAGATCCGGCCGCACGCCGCCGCGCCCGTTCAGCACCCGCTCGACCGTCGCCGTCCCCACGCCGGCATGGCGGGCGATGTCGCGGTAGTTCGGCTTGCTCACGGTACGGCGTCCTTCAATGGCTTCAGGGCGAATCCGAGCCTAGAGCAATTCCGGCGAAAGTGCGTAGCGGTTTTGCGTCCGGATGCGCGGAAATGCTTCCCCCCGGCCCGACGCTTGCATGTGCCCTTGAAGCAGGAAATCGAAGCCGGACGCTGGACTATCTTTCGCGGTCATCCCCTCACCCGCGCGCCGGAGGGATCGTAAAGCGGTTCGAAATGGATCTTCGCGGGCGTGCGCTCCATGGCGACGACGAGTTCATAGTCGCCGCCCCTCAGGAAGTCGCCGTCGAGCCCGTCGACGCGGCGCACATAGCCGTAGCCGATGTTCCTGCCGAGCGTATAGCCGTAACCGCCGCTGGTCAGGTAGCCGACAGGCTCGCCGTTCCTGAGGATCGTCTCGCGGCCGACGAGAACGATGTCCGGATCATCCACCGTAAAGCCGGCGAAAGCCTTCCTGCGCGGCTCGCCCCGCACCGCCTCCAGCGCCCGACGGCCGAGGAAATCCGTGTTCTTGCGCAGCTTCACCGCCCAGCCGAGCCCGGCATCGAAGGGCGTGTCGTTCGGCGTGATGTCCGCCCCCCAGGCACGATAGCCCTTTTCGAGGCGCAGCGATTCCAGCGCGCGGTAGCCGACCGGACGTATGCCGGAAGGCGCCCCGGCGGTCATCAGCGTGTCGAACACGTCCCCGGCGGCGGCGATCGGCATATGCAGCTCCCAGCCCAGTTCGCCCACATAGGTGACGCGCAGTGCGCGCACGACATGACCGGCGATCACGATCTCGCGCACATGGGCAAAGGGAAAGGCCGCATTGCCGACATCGGCGTCCGTCGCGGCGGCCAGCACGTCGCGTGCCCTCGGTCCCATCAGCGAGAGGGTACCGAAATCCTCGGTCACGTCGCGCAGCGTGACGTCGAGGCCCTCGGGAAGATGGTCCGCGATCCAGCCGAGGTCGTGCGTGCGAAAGCCCGTGCCCGTGACGATATAGAACGTCGTGTCCGAAAGCCGCGCGACCGTCAGGTCCGCCTCGATGCCGCCCCGGCTGTTGAGAAGCTGCGTGTAGGTCAGCCGGCCGGCGGATTTTGCGACATCATTGGCGCAGATCCAGTCGAGCGCCTTCAACGCGTCCGGCCCGGTTATCTCGTACTTGGCAAAGGAGGACTGGTCGAAGAGGCCGACCGCCTCGCGCACATGGCGGTGCTCCTCGCCGACCGCGGCAAACCAGTTCTGCCGTCCCATGGAATAGATGTCCCGCGGCGCCTCGCCCTCCGGCGCGAACCAGTTCGGCCGCTCCCAGCCGAGCTTCGAGCCGAAGACCGCTCCACGGGCCTTGAGACGTTCGTAGAGCGGCGAGACGATGCGCGGCCGACCGCTCTGGTATTCCTCGTGCGGGAAGGCGATGGCGTAATGCTTGCCGTAGGCTTCGAGCGTCCGGTGGAGCACCCATTGGCGGTCGCGGTGCATGTCGGAAACCCGGCGGATGTCGCCCGCCCAGAGATCGAGCGGCGCCTCGCCGTCGACCACCCATTGCGCCAGCACCCAGCCAGCACCGCCGCCCGAGGCGATGCCAAAGGCGTTGAAGCCGGCGCCGACGAACATGTTCTTGCATTCCGGCGCGACGCCGAGAATGAAGTTGCCATCCGGGGTAAAACTTTCCGGCCCGTTGATCATCTGCTTGACGCCGGCCTTTTCCAGCGCCGGAACGCGCTCGATCGCCTGCGTCATGTGCTGTTCGAAATGGTCGAAATCGTCGTCGAACAGGCGGAAGGCCCATTCGTCCGGCACATCGCCGGTGGTCCAGGGCTGCGGGTTGGGCTCATAACCGCCCATGACGAGACCGCCGACCTCCTCCTTGAAATAGGTGCGCCGGTCGGGGTCGCGGATCGTCGGGGCATCGGTCGAAAGCCCGTCGATCTTCTCGGTGATGATGTATTGGTGCTTGACCGGCTGCAGCGGCACGTTGATGCCCGCCATCGCGCCCACCTGCCTTGCCCACTGGCCGGCGCAGTTGACCACCTTTTCGCAGGCGATGTCGCCGAGCGTCGTCTTGACCGCAACAATGCGGCCGTCCTTCATCTCGAAACCGGTGACGCGGACATTCTCGACGATCTTCGCCCCATGCAAGCGCGCGCCCTTGGCGAGTGACTGGGTGATGTCGGAGGGGCTGGCCTGGCCGTCCGTCGGCAGCCAGCTTGCGCCGACGAGATCGTCGACATTCATCAGCGGCCACATTTTCTTGACGTCTTCCGGCGAAACCAGATGCATGTCCATGCCAAAGCTGCGGGCGGTCGTCGCCAGGCGGCGGAATTCCGTCCAGCGGTCCTGGTTGGTGGCGAGCCGCAGGCAGCCGGTCATTTTCCAGCCGGTCGCCAGCCCCGTTTCCGCCTCCAGCCCCTTGTAGAGATCGACGGAATATTTCAGCACGCGGGTGATCGAGGCCGAGGAGCGCAGCTGGCCGACGAGGCCGGCCGCATGCCAGGTGGAACCCGAGGTCAGGGTGCCCTGTTCCAGCAGCACCACGTCTGCCTTGTGATCGCGGGCGAGGTGATAGGCGGTCGAGCAGCCGATGATGCCGCCGCCGATGACGACGATCTCAGCATGGGATGGCAGGGTCATGATGCGTGTTTCCCGTAGGTTGTCTGATAGTGGTCCAGCGCTTCTTCGAGGCGCCTGAGATTGTCGGCGGTGTAGCCGACATAATCGGCTCCCGGCGCGGAAAGGTAGAGTTCCGAAACCATGCTCCACATCGCCTCGCGCAGCAGCGAGGCGCATTGCATCGCCGCCATCGAGCGGCGGATTTCGGGTGTTGGCTCGTGGCCGAAATAGGCGGCGAGGAAATCGTCCGACTGGTCGGCCGTCAGCCCGGCATTCGAGGTGGCGCCGGCGATGTCGAACATGGCGGTGGAGAAGCCGGCATATTCGAAATCGATGAGCCACAGCCGCTCGCCGTCATCGAGGATGTTCGACGGCAGCAGGTCGTTGTGGCCGAAGACGACCGGCAGGGGGGCCTGCGCCGCTTCCAGCCGTTCGGCGAGATGCAGATAACCGGAGAGGTATGGGCGCATCCGGCTGTTGCTGTTGTCCAGTGTGCGGGCATAGTCGCGGATGACGTGGAAAGCCCAGAACATGAAACCCGCCCCGGAGACATGGTGCGGCATCTGCCGGTGGAAACGCGAGAGAAGCCCGGCCACCCTTTTTCGCTCGCGGGCGACATCTTCGCCGCCGAAAGTGCGGGCGCCGAGAAAGGCCGAGACCATGATGCCCGGTTCGGCATATTCGACGCGGGGCGCAAACCCGGCGTCATGGGCAGCCTTGGCCGTCATCAGTTCGCGGGCGCGAAAAACGTGATGGAAGGGATAATCGACACCGAAGCGGACGACATGGCGGCCATTGGCATCCGAAACCACGAAGCTTTCGTTGCTCAGGCCGCCCTTGAGCACGGCGATATCGATCCGACCGTTCCAGCAGGGCAGGGCGGCAATGCGATCTTCCACGTGGGGCAGCTGGATCGTTTCGCTCATGCCATTCTCTCCTTCATGCGGGCGGCACCCGCCGAAATCAGCCGGTCGGCGATGATGGCGATGAAGGCGACGGCCAGGCCGGCGACGATGCCGCGCCCGGTATCCGCCTTTGTGAGCGCGATGTAGACCTCCTGGCCGAGATCGCGGGTGCCGACGAGCGCGGTGATCACTAGCATCGACAGGGCGAACATGATCGTCTGGTTGAGGCCGAGCAGGATTTCCGGCAGCGCCAGCCGGAGCTTGATCTTCATCAGGATCTGCCGTGGCGTGCAGCCCATGGCGCGCCCGGCCTCGACCACCTGCGGATCGACCCGCTGCAGCCCGAGCACCGTATAGCGGATCGCCGGCGCGACGGCGTAGGCGACGATGGCGATCATAGCGGTGAAATCGCCCACCCGGAACAGCATGACGACCGGCATCAGGTAGACGAAGGAGGGCAGGGTCTGCAGCGTGTCGATGACCACCTGCAGCCAACGCCACAACCGATCGCGCTCGGAAGCCAGGATGCCGAGCGGAATGCCGATCAGGCTGGCGACGATCACCGAAATGCCGCAGAGATAGACGGTGACCATCGCCTTTTCCCACTGTCCGGTGGCTGCGATCAGGAAGGAGAGCACGCCAGCCGTCAGCGCCAGCCGAAGCCCGCCGAGGCGGTAGCCGGCAAGCGCCAGCAAAAGCACGACACCGAGCCAGGGCAGTTCGCCGAGAAAACGCTTGAACGGCACCAGCACGTTGAGCAGGACGAGATTGCGCAGGGCTTCCAGCGCGTCGAAGAAATTGACGTTGATCCAGCGCACCACCTCGTTCCAGAAGCCGCCGGTGGAGAGCGTCCATGCTTCCGGAAAGGTCTGCAGCGCCGGGAGGAGAAGCCCGAGCACGAAGCCGACGACGATGATGGCGAGGCTGGCGACGAGATAGGGATGGCGGGCGGCAATCGATGTACGTTTCCCGACAGGCAACGGCGCGCCGGTCTTTTGCGCCAGCGCTTGGCTCAGCCGGTCAAGGGCGACGGCGAGGGCGACGATGGCGAAGCCGGCCTCCAGCCCGGCGCCGATATCGAGGCGGCGCAGGGCGCCCAGCACATCGAAACCCAGGCCGCCGGCGCCGATCATCGAGGCGATGATCACCATGTTCAGCGACAGCATGATCACCTGGTTGACGCCGACCATCAGCGCGTCGGCGGCCGACGGCACCATGATCTTCCAGGTCATCTGCCGGCGCGAGCAGCCGACCATATGGCCGAGATCGCGGATTTCCGAAGGCACGGAGCGCAGGCCGAGCACGGTGATGCGCGCCATCGGCGGCAGGGCGTAGATCAGCGTCGCGACGATCGCCGCCGTCGGGCCGAACCCGAAGAAGAACAGGATCGGCACCAGATAGGCGAAAACCGGGATGGTCTGCATCAGGTCGAGCAGCGGCGTCAGCGCCTTCTCGAACAGCGGCCAGCGATAGGCGCCGAGCCCAAGCAGCAGACCGAGCACGACGCCGATCGGCACGGCGACGAGGATGGAGGCCAGCGTCACCATGGCGCTGGTCCACTGGCCGAAGACGATCAGGAAGCCGAAGCAGGCGGCGACCAGGACAGCAAGCCGCCGCCCGCCGGCATAATAGCCCGCCAGCGTCACCAGCAGCAGCACGGCGATATAGGAGAGCGGCGGAAACACCTGCACGGCGCTCGATCCCTGCCCGGAGAGGAAGCCGGTCGCAAGCAGGCTGAGCGCCAGCCGGTAAGGAACATCGATGACGGCGGCGATGAAGCGGGTGAGATCCGTGAAGGTGAAGAGGCCGAATGTGGCGTCGTCCAGCAGCCATTTCGTCCAGCGGCCGATATGGCGCGCGGCGGGGATCTGCCACGCCTTGGGATAATCGAAAGCCCATTTCGCCAGGCCGGGACCGATCTGCCAGACGATCATCAGCAGAGCCAAGGCACCGCCGAAGACCAAGGCGTCACGCGTGCCCGTGCTGCTGGGAAGAGCGGTGTCGTGAACATCGATGCGGTCGGTTGGTGCGTGCGTCATCGTCAGCCCCGCATCATCAGGTCGACGACGTCGTTGCGGGCGAGGATGCCGCGCGGCCTGCCTTCGGCATCGACCACGCCGATCGTTTCACCCGTGCCGGCAAACAGCGGTGCCGCCTCGGCGATGGTGGCGCGTTCGCGAATGGTGGTTGTGGGAAAGGCCGCCTCGACGGCACGCATGATCGAGCCGGCGCGGATCACCTTGGCGCGGGCGATGTTGCGGGTGAATTCCGCCACATAGGGCGTTGCCGGATTGAGCACCAGTTCCTCCGGCGTACCGGCCTGGACCACGACGCCGTCCTTCATGATGGCGATGCGGTCGGCAAGACGGATCGCCTCGTCGAAATCGTGGGTGATGAAGACGATGGTTTTTTGCAGCGCCGCCTGCAGCCGCAGGAATTCGTCCTGCATTTCCCGCCTGATCAGTGGGTCGAGCGCCGAAAACGGCTCGTCGAGAAACCACAGTTCCGGCTCGACGGCCAGCGAGCGGGCGATGCCGACCCGCTGCTGCTGGCCGCCGGACAGCTGCCGCGGAAAGACGTTTTCCTTGCCCGAAAGCCCGACGAGCTCGATCATTCGCCGGGCGCGTTCCTCCCGCTGCCGGCGGTCGACGCCCTGGACCTCAAGCGGAAAGGCGACATTGGCAAGAACGGTGAGATGCGGCAGCAGGGCGAAATGCTGAAAGACCATGCCCATCTGGTGGCGGCGGATTTCGATCATCCGCGCCTCGCCGGCGTCCAGCAGATTTTCACCGTTGAAGAGGATCTCGCCCGAAGTCGGCTCGACAAGGCGCGAAAGGCAGCGCACCAGCGTCGATTTTCCGGAGCCGGACAGGCCCATGATGACGAAGATTTCGCCGGTTCTGACATCGAGATCGACATTGCGCACCGCCGGAACCATGCCTGCGGCAATCAATGCCTCGATATCGGGCGCATTGCTTGCCGCGCGCAGCCCGTCGCGAGCGCCGGCGCCGAATATCTTCCAGACATTGCGGCAGACGAGTTTTGTTTCGGTGGTCATAAAATTTCCAGTGAGCGAACGGCCCCGAGGCCATCGAAAGCTGGCAGGGAATGGCGCCCCCTCCGGGCAGGGATTGGAGGAGACGCCACTGCCTTCACGTCATTTCTTGATCCATTCGGACCAGCGGGCTTCGTTGGCGGCAATCCATTCGGCCGTCACGTCCTCGACCTTCTTGCCGTCAAGATCAACCTTGGCGATCATGGCACCCATTTCGTCGTTGTCGAGCTTGAAGGCGGTGATCGCCTTGTGGGCGCCCGGCCACTTGTCCTTGAGGCCAGCCCAGCTGACCTTCCAGATCGGACCGAACGGCTTGCCGCAGTCATAGGCGGCATCCGGGTTCACGCCGGTGGAGGGATCCTCGTAGCAGGCCTTGGAGAAGGGCGGGAACTCCACCCATTCGCCCTTGTATTTGATCGGCGCCCAATGCGGCGCGTAGATCCACAGCAGGATCGGCGCCTTGCGCTGATAGGCGCTTTCCAGTTCGGCGAACAGGGCGGCGTCCGTGCCGGCATGGATCACTTCGAACGGCAAATCGAGGGCCTCGACGCGCTCGTCGTCAAATCCGCCCCAGGTCACCGGGCCGCCGAGATAACGGCCTTTTGGCGCGGTCTCGGGAATCGAGAAGGCTTCGGCGCAGGCTTCGCTCTTCAAGGCTTCCCAGTTGGGCAGGCCGGGGCATTTTTCCTTCATATATTCCGGGAACCACCATTCTTCCTTGGCCTCCATGCCGGTTTCGCCAAGGTTTTCCACCTTGCCGGTCGCCGTGGCGGCATCCATCGCTTCGCGACCGGTGGTTTCCCAGATTTCCATCGCCACATGCAGGTCGCCGCTTTCGAGGCCGGCAAACTGGGCGAGGTAATCGGCCTGGACGTATTCGATCGAATAACCGGCCTTCTTCAGAACGTCGCCCATGATGTGAGTGGTGATGAGCTGGCCGGTCCAGTCATGCAGCGTCAGCTTGATGGGATCTGTGGATTCCTGAGCATAGCTCGGCGTGGCAATGCAGGCGCCGGCCAGCATCAACGCGGCGGCGGTAATTTTTGGCAGGCGGGCAAAATCAATCATTCGAGGTCTCCCAGTAGAGCTCGTTGAATTTCTTATCTCTGGTGAGGCACCCGACCGTCGTTCCCCGTACTTTTTGTATCTTGTGACGAGAGTGCGCAGCGACAATGTCGCGTCAATTGGCGTCACTTGTCAATGCGTTTTGTGGTTTTGATGTGATTTTGTGACCGATTGTGCGGCATGGGATTGTCGCCTTGCATACGCTCCAGTATGACTTTCTCATATACGGGCAGGACAACACACATGGCCACATCGAAACGGCACAGGGATATCTTGCGGCTTCTGGAGCGCGACGGCACCGTCGCCATCGCCGATCTGGCGCGCCGGCTCAACGTTTCGCTGGAAACCGTGCGCCGCGACGTCAAGCCGCTGGTGGGGGACGGCAGCGTCATCAAGATCCACGGCGCCGTCTGCCTTCCTTCCGTCGTCGGCGAGGCACCGTTCGAAAAGCGCATGCGGGAAAACAGCGAGGCGAAAAAGGATATAGCCGGCGCCGTGGCGCGCAGCATCCGCGACGGCGATTCGATCATGATGGATACCGGCACGACGACCAGTTTTCTGGCGCGGGAACTGCTCGGCCACCGCCGCCTGACGGTGGTGACCAATTCCTCCGACATCGCCCGTACGCTGGCGACGGTGAACGGCAACAAGGTCTACATGGCCGGCGGAGAGCTGCGCAGCGACAACGGCGCGGCGTTCGGCGCCACGGCCATCGAATTCGTCAGCCGCTTCAGCGTCACGCATGCGGTCATTTCCACCGGTGCCGTCAACATCGATGGCGTCTGGGACTACGACCTGGAAGAAGCGGAATTCGCCCGCATGGTGGTCAGCCGGGGAAAACGGGGTGTGGTCACGGCGCACAGCAAGTTCGGCCGCCAGGGGCTCGTAAAGGTTTGCGATTTCCCGAGGGTAACCGGACTCGCCAGAGATTTCGTGGCGCCGGAGGACATCGGCAGGGCGCTGGAGGCCGCCGGTGTGGGACTGATGCTTTCATCGGTTTCGCAACGGGGGGCGGCGGCTGAGGTGATTTCTTAGGTGATGGGTGGAGGCGTCACATTCGAAAATGGAAGTGCTCCGAAGTGAAGCCATTGAAATCATTGACATGTCGCACTTGGAAATAGAATGTACCTCGCTATATAAATATATTGCATAATCTACATTATGGAACTGAGACGTATTCCGTATTTGGCCTGCCCCGATGGGGTGATCCGTTTGGAATGTTAGTGCATGCAGGGAAAGACCAGGAAACGGCATGAACGACAGCCGTCCTGGATCATGAACTCGGCCTGGTCATCGAAAAGATTGTAGAAGGCCTGCACCACCAATATCTTGAACATCAGCACTGACGGGAAAGCAGGACGTCCACCCTTGGTTCCATACGACCGCTTCAGAGCCTTTGCTAAAGGCTTCTCGAACACCGGCCAGGGAATGATCGCATTCAGCTTTTCCAGCGGATCACCCGCCGCGCTCAACCGCCGATAACGTTCCTCCAAATTCCAGAACCCCGGCTGCCCACGCATCATCCGCTCCCTGCAAATCACACAGCCGGAGTGAATCACAAATGCCGCAAAGGGGGGCGTTAGAGGTGCCTAATCGCGCCGCGCATTGTTTGGTTACGCCGAGAATTTCACGGTTACGCCGCGTTGCCGAAAATAGGCCTGCATCAGCTTTCTGCCGGAGCGGTTGTTCTGCACGAGCCGGGCCGGATCGAATACGGCTTCCTTCAGACCCTCCTTCGTCAACGCTGCCTTGAGTGTTGCGATATGCACGTCGATATCGGCATTGTCCGCCTGGAGCGATTCATAAATGCGGTTTATGACATCGGCTACGGTCGATTCGCTCACTGTTGCATTCCTCATCTTGCCTGGCTGGTGCCTATCACATTTTTCGGCTTGACCCTATCGTCGTGAACACTGCGCGCGTCAAGTAGCCTTCCGCTGGCAATACAGGGCTTTGGACGACATCCCCAGTCTCAAAGCGTATTCCTGTAAATATCGCCATCCTTCATGATCAGGGACAGCTTCGAGGGATCCTGCAGCGTGTTGAGATCGTCGAGCGGGTTGCCGTCGACCACCAACAGGTCGGCGCGCAGGCCGGCCTTTACCTTGCCGATCTGGTCTTCCATCTGGAACAGTTCGGCCGCGTAGCTCGTCGCCGAGCGGATGACTTCGATTGCCGGTAGGACCTCGCCACGGATCTTGAATTCCATGGACTGGTGCCGGTGGATCGGGCCGATCAGGTCGGTGCCGTAGACCATCTTCACCCCGTGGCGCTGCGCCACTTCGAGCTGCGTCGAACCGATGTCGAGGACATATTTGATCTTGGCGTGCAGTTCCGGCGGCATGCCGATCTGCAGTCCCTCCTCCCACATCGTCGTATAGGCAACGAGGGTCGGAACGAGGATGGCGTCGCGTTCCTTCATCAGAATTGCCGTTTCATCGTCGAGGAAATTGCCGTGCTCGATGGAGCGCACGCCGTTTCTGACCGCATGCTGGATACAGCGGGCCGTATAGGCATGCGCCATGACGTATTTTCCGGCGTTTTCCGCCTCCTCGACGGCGGCGCGGATTTCTTCGCCGGAAAACTGAACGAAATGGATGGGATCGGTATAGGAGGCGATGCCGCCGCCGACCATCAGTTTCACCTGGCTGGCGCCGCGGCGGATCTCGTCGCGGGCGGCGAGCCGCACCGCATCGACGCCGTCGGCAATGCGGCCGAGGCTCGGGACGTAGTAATGACTGTCGAACGCGCTTTCGCCGGCGCCACGCATGTCGCCATGGCCGCCCGTCTGCGAGATCGCCTTGCCGCTATAGAGGATGCGCGGGCTCGGGATCAGTTTTTCCTCGACGGCCCGGGCAAGCCCGAAATCGGCGCCGCCCGCATCGCGGACGGTGGTAAAGCCGCGCATCAGCATGCCTTCCAGCACCGGCATGGCCCTCAGAGCCGTGTAGAAGGGTGACCATTTCGTCAGCTGCAGGAAGCTGTTGATCGGCACGATGACATGCACATGCGCGTCGCAGAGGCCGGGCATCAGCACCTTTCCCTTGACGTCGATCACCTGGACGCCGGTGGCCGTCAGCGTCTTCTCGCCGATTTCGGCAATCTTGCCGTCGCTGATGAGAACGTCGCGTTCCTCGAGAAGTGTCCCTGCGTCCACATCCAGAATAGATGCGTTCTTGAGAAGGGTCCGGCTCATTGTCTTTTCACTTTCTGATGACGCTGGGGAAAACGGGGCGATAAAACTGCATGGCGGTGCCGCTGAACATCTCCTCCTGCTCGGAGGGTGAAAGCCAGCGTACGCATTCGGCGTAATCCGCGTAGATGTCGCGGAACGGCCGGAAGAGCTTGTCGACGGGAAAATTGCTGGCAAACATCAGGCGCGACGGGCCGAACAGATCGATCAGTTCCGCAATCAGCGGCTTGACGTCCTGCCGTGTCCAGCCGGGCAGCAGCATGCCGAAGCCCGAGATCTTGACGAAGACGTTGTGGCAGGACGACAGCAGCCGCATGCCGGCCTTCCATTCGGAGAGGTCACCCGTCCTCAGCCCATCCGGCATGCCGGCCTGGTTGATGACGATCCGGGTCTCCGCATGGGTTCGCGCCAGCCTGGCGACGTCGCCCATCTGGTGCGGATAGACCTGCGTGTCGAAGGACAGCCCGTAGCCGACCAGCCTGCCGAAGTTGCGGATCCAGCCTTCGTCCTGGAGATAATCGCTGCGTTCGACGTAGCGAAGCTGCGGATCGGGATGCCAGGCGACGATATGGCGGATGCCGCGAAACAGCGGCGACGCCGCCATGTGCGCCTCGATCACATCCGCCGCCTTGGGATCGTCGAGTGCCACCTGACCGACGATTGCATTGGGAAAACCGCTGTCTTCATGCAGTTTCTGCACGAAGCGTGTTTCTCCAACCGGGTTTGCGGGGTCGAACCCGCCGTCCAGATGCACCGTGCCGATCAGATCGAAATCCGCTGTGTCGGCGAGATAGTCCTTCGCCAGGTAATTCTTGCGGATGGGAGCGGGGTCGCCGACGATGGAAGGCGTGCCCGGCTCCATCCAGGGATAGCTGTTGCGATCGAGATCCCAGAGATGGTGATGCGGATCGAAAACCTTCAGACGATATGACTTTCCCTCATCTGACGTCTTTGCCGGGGTGCTGCGCACGTTCTCGATTTCTTTTCCAACATCCATTGCGACTGTTCCGACGACAGAATTGCTCGTTCGGAAGCCATTTTGCGTTGTCGGGCTTGATTGACAATACGAACGGAGTTGTGTCTCCATGACGAAAAGTCATGAGGTGGACATGCGATGAAAAGAACCGGACCCGACAGTTCCACGCCGATCGACGCCATCGAGCGCGAAGGCAGCCTGCCCTCCCTGACGAGCCTGCGGGCGTTCATCCTGGCGGCGCAATACAAGAGCTTTTCACGGGCGGCGGAAGAGCTGAACATCACGCAGAGCGGCGTCAGCCGCGCCGTGCGCTCCATCGAGGAAATCACCGCGACGCCGTTGTTCGAGCGCACCGGACACGGCCTGGTCCTGACGGAATCGGGCGCGGCCTATTTCGAGGAGGTCTCGACGCTGCTCAGCGAGCTGGGAGCCGCAACACTGAGGCTCGCGACCTACAAGAGCACGCATGAATCGCTCAGCATCGCAACGCTTCCCAGCCTCGGCAGCCGTTGGCTGGCACCGCGCCTGATCCGCTTCCTGAAACAGAACCCGACGATCGACATTTCGGTCACCGGCAGGATCGGCCACTTCGAATTCGATGGCAGCAATATCGATGCCGCCATCCATTATGGCAGTGAAGCGTGGCCTGGAAGCCTGTCGGAACTGATCATGGACGAGGTGCTGGTGCCGATGTGTTCGCCGGCGCTGATCAGGAAGGGCGTTTCCCCGAATGCGCGGCTGCTGTTCGAGCTCACCCTCATCCAGCACACGCACCGGCCGACCGCCTGGCGGGAATGGTTCAAGGATGTCGGCATAGACCATCCGCATCCCAACCAGGGGCCGCGATTCGAGCAATATCAGATGGGCATAGAAGCGGCGATTTCCGGGCTGGGGGCGATCCTGATGCCGCCGTTCATGGTGATCGACGAACTGACATCGGGCCGGCTGGTGCTGCTTCACAGCGTGCCGGTGCCGACGCCGTGGCGGTATTATCTCGTCTATCCCAAAGGCAAACGCAGCAAGCCGGGCGTCCAGAAATTCAGGACGTTTCTGCGGGCCGAGGCGCGGCGCACGGCCGAACAAACCTTGCAGCTGATGCGATAGGCCGCGCAAAAAAGGACCGCCCCACCCTGTTGAGTGCGTGGCGGTCCAATGGTGATGCGGCTTGGGAAACCGCATCTGGGAAAATCAGCGGCCCCTGTTGGCCTTGCGGGAAAGATAGGCGTCGAGGAGCACGGCAAGGGGCAGGGGGGCGCCCTGCCCTCCCAGCGGGGTGTGCGTGGAGGCGTTGACGAGCAGCATGCCGTGGGAAACCCTGCCGATCGCGGGGGCCCCCGCCAGCGCCCCCCATACCCACCCCCTCCCCCCGAAGGGGCTGACACCGCCGATGACCGCTGCGGCAATCGCTTCCAGCAGAAGCGTGGTATCGGCGGAATCCGGCGAGACGCCGAGGACGCGGCCGGCGGCGATCATGCCGCCGAGAGCGGCAAAAACCCCGGTCAGCGTGAAGGCCGTAACCCGCAGGAACCGGACGGAGATGCCGGCACGGCGGGCCGCCTCCGCATTCGCGCCGATGGCATAGAGGTAGACGCCGAAGCGGGTCTGGGTGGTGACATAGGCAAAGAAGCCCAGCAGACCGAGGAGGAATGCCACCAGAAGCGGAACGCCCCTGTAGGAATTGAACACGGCGATGACGATGGCGCCGACGACGGCAAGTGCCACGGCGGGCGCAATCACCGACCAGAGGAACGACGCCGGCAAGGCGTTGCGCTTCTTGGCGGCATAAGATTGCAGACGGAAGACGAGGCTGAGCAGGATGACGATACAGAGCAGGGCAATGCTGACAAAGCCCGGGAGATAAACCGTCGCGACCTTGCCCAGCGGCTGGCCGACCAGCGAGATCAGGTTCGAGCTTGCCGGCAGCAGGTCGAGCAGGATGCCCTGCAAGATGAGTGACGTCCCGAGCGTGACGATGAAGGCCGGCGCCCGGAAATAGGTGATGACAGGGCCCTGCACGCATCCGATCGCCGCGCCGATGATCAGGCCGGCGGCAACCGCCGTCACGGTGTCGAACCCTTGATTGACCGCCATCCCCGCCGTGATCGCCGCCGAGACGGCGCCGGTGGCGGCGACGGAAAGGTCGATTTCGCCGATGACCAGCACGAACATCAGCCCCAGCGCGACAATGCCGGTGGTGACGATCTGCAGCGACAGGTTGGACAGGTTTCGGGGGCTGAGGAACAGCGGATTCGCCCAGGCGAAATAGGCCCAGATGAGCACGAGCGCCAGAAGGACCGGTAGCATGCGATACCGTGTCGCCAACGCTCCCAAGGCAACGTCAAACTTCATTTTCTGAGATTCCTGCGTGACGGGTTTGGCAAAGGAGGCCGAGGTCGAGATGTGGTCAGGCATGGGCGGCTCCCTCATTGCGGGACCGGGCCGCCATTTCTTCGTTGCTGATCATTCCCGTGATGGCGCTGACCAGCTCCTCGCGGGTGTATTTGCCGCGGCTGACCTCCGCCACCTTGTTGCCAAGCCGAAGCACCACCACCCGGTCGGCCACCTGCTGTACATCGCCCAGATCGTGGGAAATGACGATCACCGCCCTGCCCTGGGCACGCAGGCGCTCGATGAGGTTCAGCACCTGCTTGCGTTGTGCCACGCCGAGCGCGGCAGTGGGTTCGTCCAGCAGGACGACACGCGGATCGGTGAGGATCGAGCGGCAGATGGCGACGGACTGGCGCTGCCCGCCGGACAGCGAGTTGGCCGGAACGTTGATATCACGGATCTTCACGTCGAGGTTGGCCAGCACCTCCTTTGCCCGCGCCTCCATGCGGGCGCGGTCCAGCCGGCGGCCCTTGTACCATGGATGATAATATTCGCGGCCGAGGAACAGGTTCTGCACGGTGTCGAGATTGTCGCAGATGGCCAGGTCCTGGTAGACGGTCTGGATGCCGGCGGCATTGGCGTCATGCGGGCTTTTCAGCGAAAGCGGCGTTCCCGACACCAGGATTTCGCCCTCGTCCGGCGACTGGATGCCGGAGATCGTCTTGACCAGCGTGCTCTTGCCGGCGCCGTTGTCGCCGACCAGAGCGACGACCTCTCCCGGCCAGATGCTCAGCGATACCTTGGTAAGGGCCGCAACGCCTCCGAAACGGATCGACACGTTGCGGACCTCCAGGATCGGCGGTTCGTTGTTGTTCATGACTAGGACCCCGTTTTCATTATTTTCAGGAGCCGTCCTGCGAGGAACGGCTCCTTTTGTTTCGCTCAGTTCTTGCAGAATTCGGCGTCCTTGCCGATGCCGCCGCACAATTCCTCTTTGCTGAACAGGCCAGCATCGATAACGCTCGCCTGCACGGTCTCCGGAGTGATGAAGACGTTCGGCTCCAGACGGGCCGGAACGCCGCCTTCGGTGAAATTGTTCGGCCAGGTGCCGTTGACGACACCCTCGGGTGCCTCCTCGCCCTTGATCTTCGAGACGATCAGCTGCACGGCGGCATCCGCCATCCCCTTGTAGGGGGGCGCCATGCCAGCCGCCTGCCATCCGAGAAGCACACGCTGCACGCCTTCCAGCGTCGCGTCGTATCCGCCATAGACCTTGACCTTGCCGACCATATCCTGGGCGCTCAACGCGGCGATAACACCGCCGCCGGTGTCGTCGTTCATGACAACCGCGCCGTCCACCTCGTTGTTGGTCTTGGTGAGGCACTGCTCCATGTTCTTCTGGGCATTGGCGGCGAGATAGAGAAGAGCGTCGGCCTGGCAGACGATCTCGACGGTGCCGTTGTCGATGAGCGGCTTCAGATATTTGTCGAAACCCTTCATCTGTTCGCCATAGAAGGCAAATTTCGGATCGCCGAGCATGTAGGCGAGACGGACCGGACGATGCTCCGGCAGGTGCTCGGAGAGATATTTGCCCTGAGCCTCGCCGATATCGCTGAACGGCACGGAAACGTGGTAGGAGACCGGGCCGGGGCCGGGATCATGGGCATAGGTCACGACCGGCACGCCATCGGCTTCCGCCTTGGCGAGAATGCTCGCAGAACGCGGCGGATCGACGGAAACGAGGATGATGCCCAGCGCGCCGCTGGCGAGCGCCGATTCAGCCTGCGAAACCTGCTGCTGCATGTCGTCGTTGGCGTTCAGGACCTGCAGCTCGATGCCGGGCGCGTATTTTTTCATCGCTTCGGTCATGTTCGGAATATCGAACTTGGCCCAGCGATTGGTGGTGACATTGGGCACCAGCAGGTAGACCGTGCCGGAAGGCTCGGCGGCCATTGCGGGCACGGTGCCGAAGAGAGCAACGGCCGATAGCAGCGCGGCGGAGATAGTTCTTTTCATTGGTCATTCCCCTTTTGTAATCCATATGGCCAGCCGGCCGCAGAAGACATAGATTTCACCATTATTTTTATTGCCTGAAGGGGGCCGCCTTGCGGCGGATCGCTTCCTCCGTTTCATCAGGTAGGAACAGGCTATTGCGGCGCCTTCGAGTGCTCAAGATAAGCCCCGTCATTCCATCATGACTTTTTCTCATGCGTTTGCCCGCATGACGTTCGTCAAGGAACGCTGCACACCGCAGGGCCGAACATCAGCTGTCGGAGCAGACGAAAACGGCCCCGACGACGCCAGGCGTCATCGGGGCCGGATCTGTCATTGCGCATTTGTGCCTGGCCGGTCGTCTCACGCGCCGGGCGGCGATCGGGACATCCCGTCGATGGTTCAGGCCGCAAGCACCATGTCGGCAGCCTTTTCGGCGATCATGATCGTTGCCGCATTGGTATTGCCGCTAACCATTGTCGGCATGATCGACGCATCGGCGACGCGCAGTTTGGCGATGCCGTGGACGCGCAGCGTCTCGTCGACCACCGCCATGGCATCCTGTCCCATCTTGGCCGTGCCGCAGGTGTGGTGACCGATGCCGGACGTGCTGCGGATATAGGCGTCCAGTTCCGCGTCCGAGCGGACATCGGCGCCCGGCGTCAATTCCGGCCCGCGATAGGGCTCGAAAGCCTCCTGCGCGAAAATCTTGCGGGTGACCCGGATGGCTTCCCGCGTGATCGCCATATCGTATTCGGACGACAGGAAGTTCGGATCGAAGATCGGCGCATCCTTCGGATCGGCCGATTTCAGCCACATCTTGCCGCGGCTTTCCGGGCGGTTCGGCCAGACATGCACCACATAGGGATGGCCCTCCAGCTTGTCTGCCCAGGGCATCCATATCTTCAGCCCCTGCCCCGGATAATAGGGAATGAACACGGCCTGGCATTCCGGCGCATCGACGCCGGGCCGAGTGCTGAAGAAACCGCCGGCTTCGAGCGGGCTCTGCGAGACCTGGCCCTTCTTGAACAGCAGGCTGTTCATCATCGCCAGCGTCAGCGAATGGATGCGCAGCGACGAAGCCATCGACACGGGTTTCTTCGAGCTGTGCGCCACCGATACGTTGACGTGATCCTGCAGGTTGGCGCCGACGCCCGGCAGGTGCTTCACGGCGGAAATGCCGAGCTTGCCGAGCGCCTCCTGATCGCCGATGCCCGACAGCATCAGGATTTTTGGCGAGTTGAACGAGCCGGCGGCCAGAACGATCTCGCGGTTGGCGCGCACGCGATGGACCGCACCGCCCTTCTCGTATTCCACGGCAACCGCCACGCCGTTTTCGACCACCACCTTGTGGACATTGGCGTTCACCTCCACCTTGAGATTCGGCCGGCTCATGGCGGGGCGCAGGAAGGTCTTCGCTGTCGTCTGGCGACGCCCGCCGGCGATGTTGAAGTCGTAGACGCCAAAACCGTCCTGCGATGCGCCATTGAAATCGTCGTTCAGCGGATAGCCGGCCTGCCGGCAGGCTTCCAGATAGGCCTCCGTCAGTTCGCTGACCATCGGCGGCTTGGCGACGGGCATCGGCCCGCGGGTGCTGTGAAAGGCATTGTCGCCGCCGAAATATTTCTCCGACTTGCGGAAATAGGGCAGCACGTCCTCGAACGACCAGCCCGGATTGCCGAGTTGGCGCCAGGTGTCGAAATCGGACGGGTTGCCGCGAATATATTGCGCGCCGTTGAAGATGAACGAACCGCCCAGCATCTTGCCGCGCGGAAAATACTGTGTGCGGCCGTCCATGTTTTTCTGCGGCAGGCAGTTGTAGGCCCAGTTGTTGCGCTTGAACGAAAACAGCTTGGCGGCCAGGAACGGCAGGTCGTAGGAGATTTCGCGGCCCGAGCCGCCGGCTTCCAGAAGCAGGACGCGGTCGCCGCGTGCGCTGAGCCGGCTGGCCAGAACGCTTCCGGCAGACCCGCCGCCGACGATGACAAAATCGAAATTTTCACTGCTCACGGCAACCGGCTCCACATTCGCTTTCTTTCCTAACTCGCCCAAAGCGGCCCCTCCATCAAGCCACGCGCACTCGTTCGTCCATGACTTTGAGTCATACTATACGCCGCAAGGGCCATCTGCGCGACATGGCGATCCTGCCGGACGCCTACAGCGCCGTCTCGTGGCTCGCCGGGCTCACGGTCGATTTCGGCCGCGAGCCGGACTTCAGCGCGCCGCTGGCGAAGATGGAAACCAGGATCAAGGGCAGGCAGACGACATAGACCGCCTTCATGCCCCGGGCTTCCGCCACGAAACCGAGAAGCGGTGGCGCAAGAAAGAACACGGCGAAGGCCATCTGCCCGACGGCGGCGACGTTGATGGCCGCCGGCCTGTCGGTTTTCTGGCCGGCGGCGGAAATCGCCATCGGATAGACGGCGCTGCAGCCGCCGCCCATCAACGCGAAACCGGCGAGCGCGACATATTCGTGGTCGGCCAGCCAGACCATCGACAGGCCGGCCGCCGCGACGACCAGAAGCACACGCGCCACCACGCTGGCTCCGAAGCGATCCACCACCGGATCGATGGTCACCCGCGTCAGCGCCATGAAGAAGGCGAACAGCGTCAGCCCCGATCCGCCGACAAACGGCTCGGACTGGAAGACGTCGCGCATGTAGATCGCCGACCAGTCGATGCCGGCGCCTTCCACCAGGCATGCCGAGATCCCGATGATGCAGAGCGGCATCAGGGCGAGCGTCGGAAAGGCGACGAGAGGCGGCTTGTCGTCGGTCACGATCACCGGTTTCGGGGCATTGACCATGCCCTTGAAGTTGACGACAGCAAAGGCGAATACGATGGCCGCGACGACGACCATATGCGTCTGCATCGGCATGCCCGCCTGGCGAATGAATGATGCCGTCACCGCGGTGACGAAAAACCCGATGCTCCAGAAGCCATGAGCGCGGTTCATGATGCTGAAGCCGCATTGCGCTTCGATCCGGCCGATTTCGACGTTCAACGTCAGTTCCAGCGTTCCGGCCAAAAGCCCCGCGAGAAACAGCAGGCCGAACACGAAAGGCGCGCTCGGCATCATCGGCGTGAAGGCCAGCAGAAAGGCGATCCCCGGTATGGCGATGGACAGCGTCCGCTTGCTGCCCAGGCGCTCGATGACCGGCGCCGAGGCCGACAGCGAAATCAGCGAGCCGATCGCCAGACCGATCAACGTCAGGCCAAGCTGTGCCTTGTCGATGCCAAGACGCGTCTGCAGATCCGGAATACGGGCCATGAAGGCCCCGGTCGCAATCGCCAGCAGGAAAAATGAGAGATATGGTCGTTGATGCGCTGCTATCATGTCAAAATGGCTCGTCACTGCGGCGGGTCACCGGGCCTGGCGAGCGGCGTGCTCGAAGTCGGTGAGATCGCTTGTTTTCTGGGTATCTGCGGGAAAGAGGTCGGCCACATCGGGCGCGATGATTGCGAGGAATGGAATGCCGATCTTGCGTGCTGCATGAAACTCCGTCAAGGAGTCACCGACGGCAAGGCACTCGGAAGCCTCGGCATTTTCCATCTGCATGATGGCCAGGAACGCGACATGCTTGGATTGGGGTGAGCCGGATACCGTACGGAAATACTGCGACAGGCCGCGGCGCTCGATGACGATTTTCAGGTCGTCCTCCGGCATGCCGGAAACCACATGCATAGGCACAATGTCTTTGAGGTGCGCCAAAAGCGCCTCGGCGCCCGGAATGAAAGCGCAGGAGAGCATGCTCTCTTCGATGATCTGTCCGAACCGGTCGCAAAGTCGGTTCACCGTTTCCTCGTCGCCCGGCCGGCCAAAAATCTCGCGTTCGAAATATTCGAATTTCTGCCGCCGGCCGATGCCGCCGTGCAGCTGCTGGTAGGCAACGACCTCGGCCAGTTTATCAGGCTCTTCGCAACGGTATGTCTCGGCGAAGGCGGCGGTTTTCAGGGGTGCGGAATCGAGGATCACCCCGTCGAAGTCGAGGATGACGGTCTTGAAACGGTCGAGATAGGGCATGTCATCCTCCGGCTGCAGACGGGCACGGAAGCGGTTGGCTGCGTCCGCGCCCTACCCGATTCGGGATGCAATGTGCACCACTCCTCGCAAGGGAGGTATCGATCTCACCGAAGCATCGTCATTTTCGGCAAGGTCCGCACATCGCATTCCATTCATTTTATCTGTAAACGTTTACATAACGCGTATCAATCAGGTTCCCCGCGGTTCTATTTTTTACGCTGATTGAAAATGCCGGAAATATCGCCAATATGCGCAATCAAGCCGACAGACGCCCGTGCGGCGAGGAACAATTCCATGAAAAGCAAAGGTCAAGGTGGCCGGGGGACGACCGTCCACGACGTGGCGAAGCTCGCAAATGTATCGATCGCCACTGTTTCCCGGGTCCTAAACAAGCCGGATACCGTCAACAAGGAGATGTCCGAGAGAGTGCTGCAGGCGGCGGCGCAGCTTGGCTATACGACGAATTCCGCCGGCAAGGCTTTGCGGCTGGCGCGGACCCGCACCATCGGCACGCTTCTGCCCCGACTCGACGATCCGATTTTCTCGGAATTGGCGCACGGCATACAAGAAACGCTTTTCGCGCAAGATTATGCCGGTTTTCTTCAGACATCCGGTTATGACAATACAAAAATCTTCGATGCCGCCTTGCGGTTATTCAATCGCGGCGCCGAAGGCTTGCTTGTATTCGGTCGCGTTGAGGACGACCGTCTTCTGGAATTTATTGCGAAAAACCCCATTCCCGTCCTGCAGGTCTATTCCTATCTCGAAGGCCATCCCCTGCCCTCGGTCGGCATAGACAACGCCCGGTGCACCCGCAAGGTTGCCGAACTCATGCTGCAGTTCGGTCATACGCATGTCGCCCTTATCTCCGGCCCCACCCGGGGCAACGACAGGCAGCAGTCACGCCTGGATGCTTACGAAAAGATCATGCGCGACCACGGGCTGGAGACGGTGGTGCAGATCGTTCAGCCCGGCTACACGATCAATGACGGCGGCATGGCTTTCCGCAGGATTATGGAGCAAAATCCAAAAGTTACGTCCGTGATGTGCAATACGGACCTGCTGGCTTGCGGCGTGCTTTCGGAATGCCGCAAGCTGGGGATCGAGGTGCCGAAACAGCTTTCGGTCAGCGGTTTCGAAGACGTCAGTTTTGCCCCCTTGCTCTACCAGCCGCTGACCACGCTATCGGTCCCCGCAGGCGATATCGGGCGCCACGCGGCCCGGGCGATGATCGCCAATCTCGAACATGGCGAGAGCCTCACATCAATGCAGTTCGAGGCGAGCCTGATCCTGCGTGATTCCGTTGCGGCAGCCCCGAAGGCATCCGGCCGGGCGGCGTGACCTCGTAGAAAAAGCCATATTGACGACCTTTGAGAAAACGTTTACTTATCGTTTCATGAATTCGAGGTCTCGGCCCGATAAACTTCATGGGGATGGCGAGCAATGCGTTTCAGCAGGATGATCAATGTCGTCGGCGCCCATGCGGCCGGTGAATTGAACGAAGTGATAACCGGCGGCGTGCTTGCCGTTCCGGGCGCAACCATGTTCGAGAAGATGCAATATCTCGAAAAACACGGCGACGACCTGCGGCAGTTCCTCCTGCACGAGCCACGCGGCAAGGTCTCGCAATGCGTCAATCTCGTGCTGCCCGCCACCCATCCCGAGGCCGATGCGGGTTTCATCATCATGGAATCGGAATTTTACGTTCCGATGTCGGGAACCAACACGATCTGCACCGCGACCGTGCTTCTGGAAACCGGCATGGTGCCGATGGTCGAGCCGGTCACCACCCTGACACTGGAGGCGCCGGCAGGTCTTGTGCGGGTCACCGCGGCATGCGCCGGCGGGAAATGTCAGAGCATCACCTTCGACAACATCCCGGCCTTCACCATGGCGCTCGACCGGACCATCGAGGTGCCGGGCCTGGGGTCGATGGTGGTCGACGTCGCTTATGGCGGCATGATCTATGTCCTCGTCGATGCGCAGAAGCTGGGCTACGCCATCACGCCGGACGAGGCCGCGGAACTGGTCGAGGTCGGTGAGACGATCAAGCGTGCTGCGGCAGAGCAGATCCCGGCGATCCATCCGGAAAATCCGGAAATCCATACGATCAACCAGACGCTTTTCGCCGGGCCGTTGCGCGAGGAAAACGGCGTCAAGCGCGCGAAGAACACCGTCATCGTCTCGCCGGGACGGCACGACCGCTCGCCCTGCGGCACCGGCACCAGCGCACGGTTGGCGGTGATGCATGCGAAGGGCCAGATCGGCGTCGGCGAAAAATTCGTGCACGAGTCGATCCTGGGCACGGAATTCATCGGCGAAATCCTCGGAACGACCAGCGTGGCCGGTCATACAGCCGTCCGCCCGGCGATCACCGGTTCGGCCTGGATCACGGCCTTCCACCAGTACGTCCTTGACCCGAGCGACCCATTTCCGACCGGTTACAAGCTCGGCGATACATGGAAGACGCCGACCTAGAGACAAGCACGACGGTTTTTCAACAGGCGCATGAGGAGAAATGAGAATGGAAAAGCAAGCCGACGACCTGGGAGCAAAGGGCGATGTACTGATCCTCAAGCCGGAAGAGGGCAAAAATTTCTGGCAACCGGTGCCCGCCAACGGCCATATCTCGGTGCGGATTTCCCCCGATTCCGTTGGCGTCGAAACGCCGTTCACCCTCGGAACGCAAACGCTGCCGCCGCAGGGTTATGTCCGCGAACATGCCCATCCTGTCCATGACGAAGTCCTGCATTTCATTTCCGGCCGCGGCAAGGCCGTTGTGGAAGGCGTGGACTATGTGGCCGAGCCCGGCGTGACGATTTTTGTCGGCCGCAACCGCAAGCACATGTTCATCAACACCTCGGCGGACCAGGAGCTTCACTGGCTCTGGTTCATCCAGCCGAACGGCCTTGAACACTTCTTCGAAGAAATCGGCCGGCCGATGGTGCCGGGTGAAAAAGCGCCAGAACCGTTTGCGCGGCCGGACAACGTCCTGGAAATCGAGCAACGCACCGCCTTCGTCGCGGCCGACAAGCTCTAGATCTTTACCGCATCGTCCGGTGCGAAAGCGCGGTCGCTTCGGCTGGACATGCTCGAAACGTCGGGAAGAAACATGCCCACAGTGTCGGTATCCGATGGATGCCGGGTGACGTATGACGTCTCCGGCCAAGGCGAAGCCTTGCTGCTCATTCCCGGCCTCGGGGGGGCGGCAAGTTTCTGGAGCGATATCGTTCCGCTGCTTGCGGACCGTTACCGGGTCGTCGCGTTCGATCATCGCGGAACCGGCCGCAGCGACCGGCCCGAGGGCGCTTATTCGATTTCGCGGATCGCCGGCGACGCCATCGAAATCCTGAAGGCTGAAAACATCGAGGCGGCACATGTCGTCGGTCACTCGACGGGCGGGATGGTGGCGCAATACATGGCGCTCGATGCGCCCGGACTGGTAAAAACCCTCGTCATCAGCGGCAGCTGGGAAAAGCCGGATGCCCGCTTCAGGGCGATGTTCGAAGCCCGGCTCGCCGTGCTGCGCGAGGCGGGACCGAGGATCTACCAGAAGCTGACCCATGCCATCGGTTTTCCGACGGGTTTTCTCGACGAGAACAAGGAATTGCTGCGAAGGGCGGTCGACAATGCGGCAGCCGCGATGTCGCCCATGTCGGTTGCGGAGGCGCGTATCGAGATGCTCCTGATTGATGAACGGAGCAACGATCTTTCAAAGATAACCGCTCCCACGCTGGTGATCGGCGCCACCGACGATTCCCTGATCCCCTTTGCCCATAGCCGGACACTGGCGGCGATGATCCCCGGTGCCCGGCTGGCCGTGATCGACGGCGCGCATTTTTTCCCGAGGGTCCATCCGGAGCAATATGCCGCGACGGTGCGACGGTTCCTGGAGGAGACGCATGAATAGAAATCCCCAAAAGGTCGCGATCATCGGATTTGGCGCCATGGCCCGCAGCCTGGAGCAATCCCTGAGAAACGCCGGCGGCGACATCGCCGTTGCCGCCGCGCTGGTATCGAGAGCAACCGAGATCGAGCGCGCCGGCATCGCGTTTTTCCGTGACGTCGATGCTCTGGTGAAATGGGGGCCGTCGGTCGTCGTCGAATGCGCCAGCCATGAGGCGGTCAGGAACTACGTGCCGGCGCTGTTGCGGGCCGGCATCGATGTGATCGTCGTCTCGATCGGCAGCCTCGGCGATGCCGGGCTGCTGAGTGGCCTTGAGATGGCTGCAAGACACGGCGATAGCCGGCTGACGGTCGTTTCCGGAGCGATCGGCGGACTGGATGCGCTGCGGTCGGCCAAACTCGCCGGGCTGGATCGCGTGGTGTACACCGGGACCAAGCCCCCGGCCGCCTGGAAAGGCAGCCCGGCGGAAAAACATCACGATCTTTCCGCACTGACGCAGCGAGCGGTGATCTTCGAGGGCAATGCCCGCCAAGCCTCATCCCTCTATCCCAAGAACGCCAATGTCACGGCTGCCGTGGCGCTGGCCGGTATCGGCTTCGACGAGACGGTCGTGACCCTCGTCGCCGACCCCGCAGCGGACGGCAACAGCCATCACGTCAGTGCCACAGGTTCGTTCGGCAGTTTCGACATCGTGCTCCGCAACAAGCCGCTGCCCGACAACCCCAAAACATCCTGGCTCGCCGCGCTCAGCGTCGAACAGGCTCTCCGTCGTCATTTCCAGAGAATAGAACTGTGAGGTCCACCATGCGTCTTCAGGATAAAATAGCGATCGTCACCGGCGCCGGTGCCGGGATCGGCGCAGCCACCGCGGAGCTTTTCGTTCGCGAGGGGGCCAAGGTCGTCGTCGCGGATTTCAACGGCGATGCCGCCAACGCCGTCGCGGCGGCGCTGGGTGAGAATGCCGTCGGCTGCAAGGTCGACGTCCGCGACAGCGCCGAAGTGAAGGCGATGGTCGCGCTTGCCGTCTCGACATTCGGCGGCCTCGACATCATCGTCAATAATGCCGGCCGCGGCATGATCGGTACGGTGGAAACCACCGACGAGGACGATTGGGACGATATTGTCGCCGTCAATCGCAGCATCGTCAACCCCGCCTCGAACATCGTCACCTTCGGCATCAAGGACCGTGCCGCTTACGTCGCCGCCAAAGGCGGTGTCAGCGCGCTCACCCGCGCCATGGCCCTCGACCATGCCGACGATAATATCCGCGTCAATTCCGTCGCCCCCGGCGTCATCTGGTCGAATTATTACGACAAGATGCTCAAGGAGGTCGCCGATCCGGATGCCTTCGTTCGTGGTCTCAAGGCCCGCTCGCCGATGGCGCGGATCGGCCAGCCGGACGATATCGCCAAAGCGATCCTCTATCTTGCCAGCGACGAATCCGCCTTCGCCACCGGATCGATGATGACGGTGGATGGCGGCGCCTCTGCCTGGTGAACCGGCCGCACAATGGGTAATTTTCACGGAACCTGACAATGCTCTTGGAAGAACGGGATTACAGAATCCGGGCCGGTTTCCTCGGCGATTTCGTTGATTGCTACATGCGGCTGGGCCTGCCGATCCAGCGCGTGCATCTCGGCGAACCGATCGGCTTCTTCACCTCCGATACCGGCGAATTGAACCACTTCGCCTCGATGTGGCGCTGCCA
>Ga0066256_1001658_pt1 | contig 28974 bp, 28 predicted proteins | sample ThiBio_1000_biof_FD_87107 | JGI IMG/M metagenome (GOLD analysis project Ga0066256, IMG submission 87107) | Wastewater bioreactor microbial communities from Cape Town, South Africa - Thiocy_expt_1000_biof (version 2) | ecosystem: Engineered > Bioreactor > Thiocyanate-remediating >... | reverse complement strand
ACCCGCACCATGCAGAAAAGACTAGAATTCAGCGACAAAAAATTACGGCTTCAGGTGGAGTAGCAGGTGGGGCGTAGCCCTGTTCGCGTTTAACATAGCCGGTCTTGCCTTGGCTAAAGAGGAGATGGAATTGGTCGGAATCCTGTTGGTAACACACAATACGCTGGGCGCTAGTTTGGCGGATTGCGTCGCCCCTGTGCTGGGCGCAGTCCCCAAAAGTCTGAAAGTGTTGTCGGTGCTGGCCAAGGACGACCCGCAGCACAAGCTGGCCGAAGGCGAGGAGCTGATCAAGGAACTCGATAACGGTAGCGGCGTGCTGATTTTGGCCGATGTATTCGGCGCGACCCCCAGCAATATCGGGCGGCAACTTTGCCATGCAGAGCGCGTTGAAGGGGTGGCTGGGGTGAATCTGCCGATGCTGTTGCGCGTGCTCAACTATCCGGACAAGCCGCTCGACGAGCTGGCCGAAGTTGCCGCCAGCGGCGGACGTGGCGGCATCTGCATCGACAAGGTGTGACGAGAGCGGGGACTCGGGACTCGGGACTCGGGAAAAGCGCAACCACCTTGTCGTCATTCCGGGGCCGGCGCGCAGCGCCGGAACCCGGAATCCATGTTGATTTTCGTGCAACACGAAACCTCTTGGCGTACCCATTTGCCGCTGCCTGCTGGTAACGTAACGGGATGTTCACACAGCCATCCCGGAACGTCCCGATGGTCGAAAAGGAAATCGTGGTCAGCAACAAGCTCGGCCTGCACGCACGCGCCTCGGCGAAACTGGTGCAGCTGGTGCAACAGTTCAAGGCCACGGTCTGGCTGGTCAGTGGCGGGCGCGAGGTCAACGCCAAGAGCATCATGGGCGTGATGATGCTGGCGGCCGGCATCGGTACGCCACTGACGCTGCGCGCGGAAGGCCCCGACGAGGCACAGGCGCTGGACGCCGTCGCGGCCCTGTTCGACCGCAAGTTCGACGAGGGCGCATGAGACGCGCCTTCACCGGCAACGCCGCCGCGCCGGGCATGGCGCTGGGACGCGTCCGCCTCGAGCGGCCGGCGCGTTTCAGCATCGACAACACGCCGCTCCCGGACGAACAGGTCGAAGCCGAAATTGCCCGGCTGGAACGCGCCTTCGCGGTCGCGCGCGAGGACATGGCCGACCTCAAGCGCAAGCTGCACGGCGCGCTGGCGCGCGAGGTCGGCGAATTCATCGACGCGCACGCGCAGTTGCTGGACGATCCCGACCTGATCGAAGGCCTGCGCGCGATGATCCGCAAGGGCCATTACCGCGCCGCCGCTGCATTGAAGGCGCAGCGCGATCGCCTGGTCGCGGTGTTCGACAACATGGACGATCCCTACCTGCGCAGCCGCGGCGAGGACGTCGACCACGTGATCGCGCGCGTGCAGAGCGCGCTGGCGCGGCAGGCCAGCAGCGAGGAAAAGAAGATCGCGACGCGCGTGGGCGAAATCCTGGTCACCGAAAGCGTGGCACCCGGCGAACTCGCGCACCTCGCCAGCCACGGCATCCTCGCGGTGGTGGCGGGCTCGGGCAGCCCGTATTCGCACAGCGCGATCCTCGCCCGCAGCCTGCACCTGCCCATGCTGGTCAACGTCAGCGGGGTGCTGGAAGACCTGCGCGACGGCGATCTCGCGCTGGTCGATGGCGTGCGCGGCGAAATCGTGGTGCACCCTGCCGCGCAGGACCTCGCGCAGTACCGCAACTGGCAACGCGATGCGATGCGCGAAGGCCAGCGGCTCGCGCAACTTGCCGGCGCCGAGACGCGCACGCGCGACGGCCGCGCACTGCGCCTGTTCGCCAACGCCGAACGCCCCGAGGACATCGAGCGCGCGCGCAACCTCGGCGCCGCCGGCATCGGCCTGTACCGCACCGAATTCCTGTTCCTCGCGCACGATGGATTGCCCGGCGAGGACGAACAGTTCGCCGCCTACCGCGACGCCGTGCTCGGCGCGGGCGGCTTGCCGGTCACCATCCGCACCCTCGACCTCGGCGCCGACAAGGCTGACGCCGCGGGGCTGGTGATGGATTCCGAGCCGAATCCCGCGTTGGGCGTGCGCGGCATCCGGCTGTCGCTGCAACAGATCGACGTGTTCGTGACGCAACTGCGCGCGATCCTGCGCGCGGGCTGTTACGGGCCCGTGCGCATCCTGGTGCCCATGATCACCGACGCGGCGGAACTCCTTGAAGTACGCCGCTTGATCAACGAGTGCGCGCGCGACCTGCGCACCGCCGGCCACGAAATCCCGGACCAGTTCGAACTCGGCGCGATGGTCGAGGTGCCCGCCGCCGCGATCAACGTGCGCGCGCTGCTGGATGCCGCGGATTTCCTCGCGATCGGCAGCAACGACCTCACCCAGTACGTGCTGGCGGCCGACCGCAACAACGACCAGCTCGGACAACTGTATCGTCCCGCGCACCCGGCGGTGCTGCGCGTGATGGCGTGGGTGATCGGCAACGCGCGCCGCGCCGGCAAGCCGGTCTGCCTGTGCGGCGAGATCGCGGGCGACCCGGCGTTCGCGCCGGTGCTGGTCGCGCTCGGCCTCGAAGACTTCAGCATGGCGGCCGACCGCATCCTCACCCAACGCGATGCGTTGTCGCGCTGCGACCGCAAGGGGTTGCGCGCGCTGGCGCCGCGCCTGCTGCGCGCCCGCGACAACGACGAGATCGCGGCACTGCTGCAATCCGCGCAGGCATCCGCCTGAGCGCGCGCCGCACTGACGGCGCGTTCAGGCATCGCGTTTATCATCGGCACACACCGACCACGGAGACACGCCATGTCACGCCGACCGCTTTGCGCCGCCCTCGTCGTGTTGCTTGCCTCACCCGTCGCGTTCGCCGCCAGCGGCAACGCCAGCCTGACGATCTACCACGCCGACAACGACGCGCTGTTTTCCGGCGGCTCGCAGGGCACGCTGGATGCCGGCCACGCGCTGGTGCACGAAACGCGCGCGCTCGACATCACTGCAGGCAACCATGAACTTCGCGTCGGCGGATTGCCCGCGACGATCGATCCGGAAGCCATCGCCGTGGGTTTCGGGCCAGGTTCCGCGGTGAGCGTGCTCGGCCAGCGCGTCATGCTGGCCAATGCCAGCGCGAACGGTGCGGTGGGCGGGTCGACTGGGTCCGGGGGGCGCGGGCCGAGGGCCTCGCGCGGAGACTCCGCGCGCGCGCCGCGATTCAGCGGCGACCTGTGGGGTGCACCCGCCGCCGGCTTGCGCTCCCGCGGGCCCGCTGGCACGGCCCGTTGCGTCCCCCGGGACGCATCGGTCACCCGGCCCGCCGATTCGGTGTCCGGCGGCAGCAGTGTATTGTTGGATGTGGACGCGAAATCATCCGGCCGTAGCAACGCGCTCCTGACCTACACCACCTCGGGGCTTGGCTGGCGCGCGGCCTACAACGCGACGCTTGCCGGGGGCAGCGCCTGCCGCATGCAATTCAAGCCGGAAGCCAGCATCGCCAACCGCAGCGGGCGCGACTACGACGGCGCCACGATCAAGCTGGTCGCGGGCCAGCCCAACCTCGGCAACAGCGGTCCGCGCATGTACAGCATGGCAGCGCCTGTGCCCATGGCTGCCGAAGCGCGCAAGCTGCCGCAACAATCGTCGCTCGGCGATTACCGCAGCTTCACGCTGGGGGGTGCGGTAACCCTGCCCAACGGCACGGTGACGCTGACGCCGCTGTATCCGGCGCAATCCCTTCCCTGCCAGCGCGAGTACGTGATCGAGGACGGCGGCACCTTTTTTCCGCCGAAGCCGAATACCAACGACTACGGCGCGCAGGATTACCAGGACCGCGCGATCGCCAGCACGCTTTCGTTCACCGCGCCCGACGCGCTGCCCGCAGGCACCCTGCGCGCGTGGACCGGTGACCGCGACGGCGCGCCGACGCTGCTCGGTGAAGGCGCCGTCGCCGACACGCCGAAAGGCAAGCGGGTCGCGGTGGAACTCGGGCAAAGCTTCGACCTGCGCGCCAGCCGCGAGCGCACCGCTTTCCACGTCGATGCCAAGGCGCACACGATGAGCGAGGCGTACCGGATCACGCTCACGAATGGCGGCGACGCGGCGCGCACGGTGACGGTGCGCGAACATCCGAACCGCTGGCGCGAATGGACCGTCGCCTCGTCCAGCATCAAGCCGTCGAAGCAGACGCCGCAGTTGCTGGAGTACGAAGTGCCGGTGCCGGCCAATGGCAGCGCCACGCTCACCTACACCGTCCAATACACTTGGTCCGAAAGGGACATGTGAGAACCTGGATATCGGGCCTCTGACCCTGGAAAAGCATGAAGACCTTTGTCATTCCGGGGCCGACCGCAGGGCGGAACCCGGGATCGGTTCTTGCGCTTGGTGAAGCTCCGACGAATTCCATTTGCGCGGGATGACTCACGGAGAAAGTACCCATGCTGGAACGCATCCAACACGAACACGGCATCCTCGAACTGCGCCTCGCGCGGCCGCCCGTCAACGCGCTGAACCCGGAGCTGGTGGCCGCGCTGAAGCAAGCCATCGAACGCGCGCCCGGCGAAGGCGCCGAAGCGCTGGTGCTTTCCGGCTCGCCGGGATTGTTCTCGGCCGGACTCGACATCCCGGCGCTGCTGCAACTCGATCGTGCCGCCATGCGCGCGTTCTGGAACGACTTCTTCGGAGTGTGCGGCGCGCTCGCGCGCTCACCGATTCCCGTCGCCGCGGCGGTCACCGGCCACAGCCCGGCCGGGGGTGCCGTGCTCGCGATCTTCTGTGACTGGCGGGTGATGGCGCGCGGCGAATCCCGGATCGGCCTCAACGAAGTGCAGGTCGGGCTGACCGTACCCGACTGCATCCAGGCGGCCCTGCGTCGGCTGGTCGGAACGTATCGAGCGGAACGGCTGCTGGTTTCGGGTGCGATGCTGGACGCCGAAGCCGCGCTCGCTGCCGGCATGGTCGATGAACTGACCGACGTCGACCATGTCGTGACACGCGCGCTCGCGTGGTTGGCGCCCCTGCTGCAACTGCCGCGTCACGCGATGCTCGCGACCCGCACAATGGCGCGCGCCGACCTCGCCGCATTGTTCGCCGATCCCGATCGGCTGCCGGTCGAGGAATTCCTCGACGGCTGGTTCGCACCGGAGGCACAGACCACACTGCACGCACTGGCGGAACGCCTGCGCAGCAAGAAATCCGGCTAGGCGCTTGCACAAGTCGTCACCCGCTGTGCCGGTACGACGCCCTGCAGCGCGAGCTGCGCTCCCGCATGGGTGACAGCCAACTGGAATACATCCTTGGCGAGATCGACTGCCGCTGTGGCGGTGGTATCGGAAACTGGCGTAGCATGCATGGCGGGCTCCTCTCGTGATCACGCGATCTGAACGCGTTCAGTCTGGCTCATTGAAGCTGTGTGGCGACGCGGAAGGAATCCATTGGATCGATCAACCTGAGGTTCACCCGCCACGACGGTTGCGCCGGTTACCTCCGCGTTGGATGCCAGCAGCGAACAAGGCATCTCAACCCGCGCCATGCGCTTCCTGCACGACAAGCGTTGGCCATCATGAACAACTCCACCCTGCACGAGGCGATAATCTCGTTCTTCCTAAGGAACCAACGGCCGCCGACGATCAGGGAAGTCGCTTCACACTTCCATTGCAACGAAGCCGATGCGCGCAAGGGACTGAGGGCGTTGGCGGAATACCACGGCGTGGTACTCCACCCTAACTCGGACGAGATTTGGGTGGCGCATCCATTCTCCGCGGCCCCGACCACCTGCGTGGTTCGATCGGAATCCTGTGCGTGGTGGGGCAACTGCGCGTGGTGCTCGCTGGGTTTGGCCCACCTGGCCGGGGACACCGCCACCATCGAGACGCGAATCGGCGCGCTCGACGACTACGCAACCATCAGGATCGAGCACGGCAAGCTCATCGACACCGACTTCGTGGTCCACTTCCCGATCCCCATGAAGAACGCGTGGGACAATGTGATCTACACGTGCTCCATCATGTTGATGTTCCGCAACGAGTCCCAGGTGGACGACTGGTGCGCTGCAAGGGGCATTCCGAAGGGCGATGTCCGCCCCATCGAACAGATCTGGAAGTTCGCCATCGAGTGGTACGGTCGCCACGCAGACCCTGATTGGAACAAATGGTCGGCACGGGAGGCCGCCGAGATATTCAAGCGACACGGCCTGACCGGGCCCATCTGGTCACTCGCAGAAGATGCGGAACGCTTTTGACCCGCATCGTTGGCGGGTCGCCATCTGACAATTCATCCAAGCCGGCGCCACTCCGCGGCGCGGCTTGATCCGGACGTTGAGTCTACATCGAGGGTTCGCAATGAATTCGCCAAGCGCCATCGCATTGACTGCCTTCATCGCATGGGCGCTGCTGCTCCTCGTGCTCATGGAAATCATCCGGTCGCAACTCGTCGTGCGCGGGAAGGTGCCGGCAAACGGCTTCACTCCTGACAATGCGGGTTTGTCGCCTTTCATGCAACGGCTGGCCAGGGCGCATGCCAACTGCATCGAAAACCTTCCGATTTTCGGTGGCCTGCTGCTTGTCGCCCTGGCCACAGGCCGCACGTCCATCACGGATTCACTTGCCTGCCTTCTGCTCGGCGCCCGCGTGTTCCAGTCTCTCGTGCACCTTGTTTCCGTGTCATCGGTTGCGGTCACGATCCGTTTCACCGCTTTTGCCGTACAAATGGCGATCGGTTTGTACTGGGCTTTCAAGCTGCTCGTGCCGGCGTGAGACCCGGCATCACGTTCGAAGTCGCAGGTGGCCGGTTTTCAACGAAGCGATCACCGGGGCTTTGAACTCCGGACGTTTCCCCGACCGGTGATTCCACGGGCCGGCCATCAGCACACCGCATCAACGCCCCGCGCTGGGCCCGCGCGCCTTGGCGATGAACGGCGGCTTGGCCAGCCATACCACCGCGATCAGCAGGAAGAAGCCGACGCCCAATCCGTCGAGCAGGTGGTTGAAGGAAATCTGGGTCGCCTGCTGGGTGATCACGCCGTTGACGCTGGCCGCGTAGCGCAGGAGTTCCCCGCCCATCGCGGTGACGCCGTGGCGGACCTGTTCGTTGAAGGGATTGATGTGCTCGGCGAGGTTGGCGTGGTTGACCACGCTGCCGCGCGTCCACAGGTAGGTCACGATGGACACGGCGAAGCTCGCGCCCACGGTGCGCAGGAAGGTCGCGGAGCCGGACCCTTCCGCGATTTCCTGGCCCTCCAGGTCCGACAACAGGATGGTCAGGATGGGCATGAAGAACAGCGCGATGCCGAGGCCCAGGATCAGTTCGGTGATCGCCACGCTGGCGAAATCGACGTCGGTATTGAAGCTGCCGAAGCGGAAGCACACGAACCCCATCACCGCGAACGAGAATGCGGTCAGCCAGCGCAGGTCGAAGCGGGTGGCGTACTTGCCGACGAAGAACGTCAGCAGCACCGGGATCACGCCGATCGGCGCGGCGGCGAGGCCCGACCACAGCGCGGTGTAGCCGAGCGTGTTCTGCAGCCACAGCGGCAGCAGCAGCGCGATCGAGAAGAACAACGCGAACGCCAGCACCAGCGCCAGCGTGCCCGCGGCGAAGTTGCGGTGCCGGAACAGCCGCAGGTCAACCAGCGGCTGTTCGTCGGTGAGTTCCCAGATCACCCACACCACGAGCGACACCGCCGCCACGATCGCGAGGCCGATGATGGTGCTGGAGTGGAACCAGTCGAGCTGGTTGCCCTTGTCCAGCATGATCTGCAGCGAGCCCACGCCCACGATCAACGTGACCAGCCCGACCCAGTCGATGCGCGCCTTGCGCAGTTGCTCGATGCGCTTGCCCATTTGCGCGAGCACGACAACGCCGGCGAAAATGCCGATGGGGATATTGATGAAGAAGATCCACCGCCACGAATAGGAATCGGTGATCCAGCCGCCCGCGACCGGGCCGACGATCGGCGCGACCACGGTGATCATGGCGATGATCGCCAGCGCCATCGCGCGTTTCTCGCGCGGGTAGATCGACACCATCAGACTTTGCGTGATCGGGTACATCGGCCCACACACCGCGCCCTGCATGGCGCGGAACACCACCAGCATCGACAGGCTGGTGGCCAAACCACAGGCCAGCGAGAACAGCGAGAACAGCAGCACCGCCCACACGAACACCTTGACCTCGCCGAAGCGGCGCGACAGGAATCCGGTCATCGGCAGGGTGATCGCCTGGCACACCGTGAACGAGGTGATCACCCAAGTCGATTGGTCCTGGCTGGCCGCGAGGTTGCCGGCGATGGTCGGCAGCGACACGTTGGCGATGGTCATGTCCAGCACCTGCATGAAGGTGCCGAGCGACAACCCGATCGTCGCCAGCGCCAGGCTGGCGGGACGGAATTCACCCATTGCTTGTGCTGCGTTGGAAGCCATGAAGATTTTCGTCGAAGCGGCTGTTGTGGGAAATCAGTCCAGGGATGGACGTTCTGGTGTTCGTTGCACGCGGAACATGATGGGCGCGACGACACGAATCGAAGCAGCGTTCACGGATGAACGCACAACTAATGCCCGCCCGCGGCGGCGGGGCCGGCTTTCTTGATGAAGGGCGGCTTGGCCAGCCACACCACCGCGACCAACCCGAGGAAGATGAAACCGAGCGCGTCGAACAGATGGTTGAAGGAAATCTGCATCGCCTGCTGGCTGATCACGCCGTTGATCTCGGCCGCGTATTGCTGCAGGTGCCCGCCGGCAGCGACGATGCCGTCGCGGACATCCTCGTTGTAGGCGCTGATGTGTTCGGTGAGGTTGGCGTGGTTGAGCACGCCGCCGCGCGTCCAGATGTAGGTGGTGATCGACGCCGAGAAGCTGCCGCCCACGGAACGCAGGAAGGTGGCAAGGCCCGAGCCTTCGGAGACTTCCGGCCCTTCGAGGTCCGACAGCAGGATGGTCAGGATCGGCATGAAGAACAGCGCGACGCCCAGGCCCTGCACCAGTTGCGCCATGGCAACGTGGTAGAAATCCACCTCGACGTTGAAGCGACCGCGCATGAAGCACGTCAGCCCCATCACGATGAACGCCGACGCCGCCAGCCAGCGCAGGTCGAACCTGGTGGCGTACTTGCCGACGAAGAACGTCAGCAGCACCGGGATCACCCCGATGGGCGCGGTCGCAAGCCCGGCCCAGATCGATGTGTAGTTGATCGTGTTCTGCAGCCACAACGGCACCAACAGGCCGATCGAGAAGAACGCGGCGTAGGCCAGTACCAATGCCAGGGTGCCGGCCGCGAAGTTGCGGTGCCGGAACAGGCGCAGGTCCACGATCGGTTCGTCATCGGTCAATTCCCAGATCAGGAATACCGCGAGCGACACCGCCGAGACGATCGCCAGGGCCATGATCAAGGGCGAATGGAACCAGTCGAGTTCATTGCCCTTGTCCAGCAGCACCTGCAACGAGCCGACGCCGAGGATCAGCGTGATCAGTCCGACCCAGTCGACGCGCGCCTTGCGCAACTGTTCGACACGATGGCCAAGCTGCCCCGCGACGACCGAGCTTGCGAACAAGCCGATCGGCACGTTGATGAAGAAGATCCATTCCCACGAATAGGTTTCGGTGATCCAGCCGCCCAGCACCGGCCCGGCGATCGGCGCCACCACCGTGACCATGGCCAGGATCGCCAACGCCATGCCGCGTTTCTCGCGCGGATAGATCGACACCAGCAGGCTTTGCGTGATCGGATACATCGGCCCCGCGACCGCGCCCTGCAGCACCCGGAACAGCACCAGCTCGTCCATGCTGGTGGCCAGCCCGCACAGCAGCGAGCACAGCGAGAACAACGCGGTCGCCCACACGAACAGCTTCACTTCGCCGAACCGCCGCGACAGGAATCCGGTCAGCGGCAACGCGATCGCGTTCGACACCGCGAACGAGGTGATCACCCAGGTCGATTGGGTGAGGCTGGCGCCGAGGTTGCCGGCGATGGTCGGCAACGACACGTTGGCGATGGTGATGTCCAGCACCTGCATGAAGGTCGCCAGCGACAGGCCGAGCGTCGCCAACGGCAGGCTGGACGGCCGGAATTCGCCGAACTGGCCGGCCGTCGCGGTAGCTGCAGTGGATGCCATGGATGTCTGCGGTATTGGCCAGTGTGGCCTTCGTGAAAATCAGTCCACGGAGCTGTTGGCCATGGATGGCTGCTCTTGAGGACGTTCTGGTGTTGGCCGGCCGGACAAGGGTTTCAGCACCGATGCATCGGGCGAAGCCGCGATCGGGGACGATCGCACGTCAATGTCTCGCCATGCGCGCGCCACCCGACTGCGGGCCGCTGTTGGCGTGGATGATCTGCGCGATCAAGGTGTCGGCCTCGGCGCGGTCGTGCGCGTAGACGTCGGTGCTGAACACCGGCTTCTGCGGCGGCTGTTGCGACAGCATCTGGCCCTTCCGGTCGTGCAGGTTCACCGACACGTCCATCGACAAGCCGATCCGCAACGGATACTTGTCCAGGTCCTTCGGGTCCAGCGCAATCCGCACCGGCAGGCGCTGCACGATCTTGATCCAGTTGCCCGATGCGTTCTGCGCGGGCAGCAACGAGAACGCGCTGCCGGTGCCGACGCCCAACCCCGCGACATGGCCGTGGTAGGTCACCGCGCCGCCGTACACGTCCGACGTCAACGTCACAGGCTGGCCGATCCGCATGTCCTGCAACTGGGTTTCCTTGAAGTTGGCATCCACCCACACCTGGTGCAGCGGCACCACCGCCATCAGCGGCGTGCCGGGTTGCACGCGCTGCCCGACCTGCACGGTGCGCTTGGCGACGTAGCCCGACACCGGCGCCACCAGCGTGGTGCGCTGGTCGTTCAACCATGCCGCGCGCACTTTCGCCGCGGCGGCCTTCACGTCGGGGTGGGTGGCGATCTCGGTATCCGAAACCAGTGCGTCGGTGGTGGCGAGCTGCGCCTCGGCGGCGGCCAGCGCGCTTTGCGCGGTGGTCAGCGCGTCGCGCGCGTGCGCCAGCTCTTCGGCGGAAATCGCGCCGGAGGCGGCGAGACCCTTGCGGCGCTGGTAATCGGCCTGGGCCTGCTCCGCGACTGCTTCGCGCGCGGCGACGTCGGCCTTCGAGGTATGCACCGTGCTGTACAGGCCGCGCACCTTGCGCACCGTCTGCGCCAGCGCCGCCTCGGCCTGCGCCAGCGCGACATCGGCATCGGACGGATCCAGCTTCACCAACGGCTGGCCTTCACGCACGTAGTCGTTGTCGTCGGCGCCGATGCTGATCACCGTGCCCGGCACCTGCGGCGTGATCTGCACCACGTTGCCGTCGACGTAGGCATCGTCGGTGCCTTCGTACCAGCGTCCCACCAGGAAGTGGTACAGCGCCCACGCGATCGCGACGACCACGATCACGCCGACCAGGCTGCGCAACATCAGGCGCCGCTTGCGCAACCTCCGCCGCTTCAACTGCTCGGCGGTGTCTTCTTCGGGAACGGGGTTGGGGTTGATGGGGGAAGTCATCGATGTGCCTTGGGTCCGTATGGGGTGTCATGCGCGGCGTTGGCCAGCGCGGGGGTATCGCCACCGGGCTGGAAGCCGCCGCCCAGCGCTTCGTTCAACATGGCCCATGCGTTGCTGCGTCGGGTTTGCAGGGCCGCGAGCTGTTGCTCGGCGGCGATCAACTCCTGGCGCACGCTGAGGGCTTCGAGGAAGTTGCCGACACCGGCGCGGTAACGCTGCATCGCAAGCGTGTAGGCGTCCGCGGCGCTACTGCGCGCGGACTGGGCGTCGCGCACCTGCGCATCCAGCGAGCGCAAATCGTCGACCTGGGCCGCGACCCGGTTGACCGCGTGCACCAGCGTCTGGTTGTACTGCGCCACCGCGATGTCGCGCGCCGCGTCCTTGCCGGCGAGGTTGGCGCGCAGCGCGCCGCCTTCGAAAATCGGAAGGCTCAGCGCGGGCGAGAGCGTGTAGAAGCGATTGCGCAGCGAAAACAGGTCGAGCGACGAGGGCGCGATCAGCCCGGCCAGCGAACTGATGCCGATGTTGGGCAGGAACTTCGCCTTCGCCGACTTGATGTCCTCGCCCGCGGCCTCGACCCGCCAGCGCGCAGCCACCACGTCGGGGCGCCGGCCCAGCAGATCGGCCGGCAAGTCACTCGGCAACGCCAGCGCGGGAATCGCGGGCAATGCCGGGCGCTCGATCGTCAACGCGCGATCCGGCCCCTTGCCGAGCAGCGCCGCCAGCACCAGGCCACCGGCCTGCACCGCGTTGTCCGCCGCCTCGAGGTGCGCGCGATCGCTGGCGGTTTCGCCTTCGATCCGCGCCAGCGAGAACTTGCTGTCGATGCCGTTGGCGACGCGTTTGTTCGTGAGCTTCAGGAAATCCTGCGCGCGTTGCAGTTCCGCCTGCGCGAGCTCGCGCTGTGCGTAGGCGCCGGCGAGGTCGAAATACGCCTGCACCACGTCGGCGGAAAGTTTCATCCGCGCGGCCTGCGCGTCGATTTCCGTGGCGTGCGCGTTGCCGACCGCGGCTTGCCATGCGGCGCGCTTGCCGCCCCACAGGTCGAGGTCCCATTTGAAGCTCAGGTAGCCGTACTTGATGACGCCGAAGTGGCCCGAAGCCAGCGGCGGCAGCAACGGCGGCACCCGCGCGCCGGCGACGCTGGCACCGGCGTTCAGGGTGGGCTTGCGCGCCGCGTCGGCGGCACCCGCGGCGGCCAGCGCCGCGCGCACCCGCGCGTCCGCCAGCTCCATGTCGGGGTTGCCGGCCAGCGCCTCGTCGACCAGCTGGTCGAGCTGCGGATCGCCGATCGCCTTCCACCAGTCGGATTGCGGCCACGCCGCCGCGTCCAGCTTCACGCCGGCAAGGCTGCGCTCGGTGTGCAAACTTGCCGGATCACTGGCGACCGCGGTCGGGTGCAGTCCCCCCGTGCTGGCGCAACCGGCCAGCAATGCGGCGGCAAGAACCGTGGCGACGGCAGCGCCGCGGCGTGGTGCGATGGTGTGTGGCATGGCGTCGTGGTTTTAGGGAATCGGGCGCCAGTTTCAGGCGCCGCGGATGAATGAATGGAAATGTGCCGGAACGAGTGAAACCAGGCACTCCGGAATCGATACGAGGTTGCTTTCCTGATGACGCGCGGAAGATCGGGATTTCGACGGCCGGCCGTCCGCCGTGTTCACCCGCGAGCGGCGTGCATGCCTTCCAGTACACGGCTCAACCCGCCGTGCCGTTGCCGGCGTTCGCGGGTCGTGGTGCAATCGAGGGTACGGCCGGCCCCGGCAGCGCGGCAACCGGTCGCGCGCTTGCGCAACGCCTTACCTGGCGCGGTCAGCTCCAGGCGCAGGGCGCGGCGATCGTCGGGATCAGGCACGCGCTCCAGGTAGCCGCGCTTCTCGAGCTTGTCCAACCCGCGGGTCAGTGCGCCGGGATTGTAGTGCAACGCACGCGCCAGCTCGACCGGCGTCATCGGCTCCTCGTGCCCCAACAGCTTGAGCGCGAGGAACTGGGTGAAGTTGAGATCGACGCCTTGCCGCCCCATCTCCTGCTCGACCTCGAAGACGAACTCGGCGCGCAGACGTCCGACCAGCCGGCATAGCTGGAACGAACGGTCGGAAGATTCAGCGCCGCGATTCATGCCGAGGATTATACTGTCAAGGCACTTGTTGTCAAGGCAATTATATCGAAGGCAAGCAGGACGACTCCCTTCCGACGCGACCGGCGTCGTTCGGCCCCTGCCCTCTACAAGTGGAGCAAACCATGCAAAGCATCAAACTCGGGTTGGTCGCGGCAGCGTGTCTCGCGACATGCGCGCCCGCACTGGCCGCGGGATTCGACATCACGGCCGGACCCAGCGTGACGTCATCCGAACGCACGACCGGCGCGGTGTTCGCCAGCGTGTTCGGCGACCGCCCCTTCGACGACCACATCCATTTCGAGCCTATCGGCACGCTCGGCTGGGTGAATTCGCGCCACACCCGCGCGGACGACCTGGACCACGAGGTGTTCCTTGCCGCCGGTGGCGTGCGCGTCGTGTCCGCCAACCACCACTGGTTCGTAAGCGAACAACTGGCCGCGACCAGCACCCGCACCGACGCACTCTCCAGCCGCTTCGAATTCATGACCAGCGGCGGCTGGGAGGACGGACACCTTGTCGTGATGCTGCGACACATCTCCAATGCGCACCTGCTGGGCGGCGGCGAGAACCTCGGCGAGACGATGCTGTTGGCGGGTCTGCGCTGGTGAGAATGCCGGCGGGTGGCCTGATGCGTGGTCGCAACTTGCCTGTTGTCATTCCGGGGCTGCCCGCTAAGAGCGCGGGCAGCCCCGGAATGACCACTTTCCATTCTCATTCTCGCCGGAGCGCTTGGAGGGCTGCATCATGGATTGCCTGTCGCGATGGGCCGCGCAGGATCGCCGACCCATCCGCTCCACGACGGCGCGAACAGGCGCGAACCGTGCAGGCCCGCGGCCTCCATCGCCAGCAGGTTGTGGCAAGCGGTCACGCCGGAACCGCACATGTGGATCACGTCCGCGGGATCGCGGCCATCCAGCAAGCGGGCGAATTCGTCGAGCAACGCAGCGGGTGGCTTGAAGCGTCCGTCCGCCTGCAGGTTTTCGGAAAACGGCCGGTTGCGTGCGCCCGGCACATGCCCGCCGACGCGATCGATCGGCTCCTGCTCGCCGCGAAAACGCGGGGCTGCACGCGCGTCCAGCACCAGCGTGGACGCTTCTCCGCGCAGCCGTTCGAGTTCGGGGTAATACACCACCGCGTGCGTGTCGATGGCCAACCTGACGGGCCGCGCCGCGGCCTTCTCCGCGGCACGGGATTCCACCGGCAAGCCGGCGTCCCGCCGCGCCTGCCAGCCGCCATCGAGCACCTGTGCATCGATGCCCGCGGTGCGCAGCATCCACCACGCGCGCGCCGCGGCCAGTGCGCCACCGGCGTCGTCATAGGCCACCACCCGCATCCCGCGCCGCCAACCCCAACGCGACAAGCTGCGCGCGAACGCCGGCACGTCCGGCAGGGGATGGCGACCCAGGCCCTGCTTCGACAAGTCCGACAGGTCATGATCCAGGTTCGCGTACACCGCGCCGGGAACGTGTGCGTCCAGGTAATCGCGCTCGCCCTTGCCGGGATCGGCGAGCGTGAAACGACAGTCGAGAATCAGCAGCGACTTGGGCGACAACGCCGCGAGGTCTTTCGCTTCGATCAACACATTCCGTCCGTTCATGCGATGCGTCCCATCCTTCGCAACAGGTTCACCAGCATGGACGCGGTCGCGCCCCAGATGCGCGGTTCGACGCCGACGTACTCATCCACCTTGCGGATTCCCCACGGCGAATGGTAGTCCACCTGGCGGACGTTGCCGGGGTCGAGCAGGAACGCGAGCGGCACTTCGAAAAGCCTGGCGACCTCGTCCGGTTGCGGTACCAGCACGGCGTCGGGCGCCAACCGCGCAACCACCGGCGTCACGCAGAATCCACTCACGGTTTCGAGACGATCGAGATAACCCAGTGGTTCGACCGCCGCCGGGTCCAGCGCGATTTCCTCGCGACCTTCGCGCAACGCCGTCGCGACCGCGCCGGCGTCGGCCGGATCGGACCGGCCACCTGGGAAACTCACCTGCCCCGCATGCCGCACGAGGTCGTCGCGTCGCAACGTGAACACCACGCGCGGTTCCGGCGTGGCGCGGATCGCCATCAACACGGCGGCTTCGTCGCGCGGTCCGTCACCGATCATCTCGACCAGGTAATCATGGTTCCAGCCCCGCATGCCGGGCGGCGCATCCAAAGGATGCAACGCACGCACCACCGCGTCCAGGCCGTCGATCATGGCCGCGCCGGCGGACGCAGCGGCTGCACCTCGCGCATCCAGCGCCGGCGCTCGTCATCACCCATCGCGCTCCAGCGGGCGATCTCGGACAGCGTGCGCCGACAACCCTCGCAAAGTCCGTGCGCGTCCATGCGGCAGATGCCGGTGCACGGGCTGAGCGGCGCGGTGTGTGGCGGGTGCGATGACCGGGGTTGCATGCGCCAAGCCTAGCGCAGGTGCGGTGAATGCAACCGTGAACCCTGCCCGCACTCTCGCCCTGTCCAGCCAGCGGGCTTCCCGCGCCCTTGAGTCGAGAAGGTGGCAAGACGCGCAACGCGCATCTTGTCGGGGTTGTGGAGGGATGACGCGGAATGTCCGACCGAAGCGTGCAGCAGCGAACCCGACTTACGGTTTCACGCCAAGCAGGTGTATGTCGAACACCAACGCTTCGTTCGGTCCGATCCGGGGCGGTTCGCCGCGGATGCCGTAGGCCTGGTCGGGCGGGATGAACACTTTCCAGTGGTCGCCGACATGCATGCGGGTGATGATCTCGCGCCAGCCGGGGATCATCTGGTTGACCGGGAACACCACCGGCTTGCCGCGGTCCTCGGTGTTGTCGAAGATCGTGCCGTCCAGGAACTCGCCGCGGTATTGCAGGGTGACATCGCTGTCCATGGTCGGACTCTTGTCGGCAGAACCGCCATCGAGCACCTTGTACTGCACGCCGGACGGCAGGGTGACCACGCCCTGTTTCTTCTTGTTGTCGGCAAAGAATTCGCGCGCCTTTTGCAGGTTTGCGGCAGCGAGTTTTTCGTACGCGGCACGCGCTTCGGCGATCATCTGCTGCTGCATCGCCTGGATCACCTGCTGCATCACCTGCGGCGAATACTCGGGCTTCTTGCGCGAATAGCCGTCCTGCACGCCGCGCAGCACGGTCGAGATGTCGACATCCGGCCTGCGCCGGCCGAGGTCGAGTCCGGCCTCGTAACCGAGTGCGTAGGAAAGTTCGGCACGGTTGTTCGCGACGGGCGTGGCCGACGCCTTGGGAGATTGCGCGACGGCGCGCTCGAGCGGCCACAGCACGCCCGCCGCCAGCACCATCACGATGACGATCCTGTTCATGCCCGACCTTGATCCGTTGTCGCCTGATCCATTGCCGTCCGATCCATTACCGTCGCGGGCACGCCTGCACCCGCCCTGCACCATCCGAAACCGGAGTCCCATGCTTTGAGCATGGCGACCCCGAAAGGTTCCTCATGTTAAGGGTGTTGCCGGTACTTCAGCTCGCCCGCTGCAACCCGCAAATCCAGCCGGTTTTCGGACGGCGCCAGCGGACAGGTCGCGTAGGGAGTGAACGCGCACGGCGGGTTGTAGGCCCGGTTGAAGTCCAGCACGATCCTGCCGTCGCCCGGCATGTCGGCATACAGGAAACGCGCGGCGCCGTAGGTTTCCTTGCCCGAGGTGCGGTCGGCGAAAATCAGGAACAGCCGGGTATCGCCCGGTACTTCCACCACGGGATACAGCTCGAAGCGTTGTCCGTCGCGTTCGAACACGGCCTTGCCGGGGGCCGGATAGTTTTCGATGGTGCCGATCACGGTGCCGGTGGCGAGCTGGAACGGCGGATCCAGCGGCTGCCAATCCGCGACGATCCGCCATGCCGGATCCACCGGGAAACGCTCGATGCCCGCGAACTGCGTGCGGGTGGGAGCTTCGGTATCGCGCACGCGCAACCCTTTCCTGCCACCGCGGTCGATGGCGATGAAACTGACGCTGCCGAACCCAACGATCGTCGGATCGGCGAGGCTGTCGTCCACCAACCTCGCCTGCATCGCTGGCAGGCCGTCGATGGTTGCGCCGCTTGCCGGATCCAGTGCGATCGTGAGCGTTCCGTCTTCGGCCCATTCGACCGTGCCCAGCCGCGTCGGCACCTTCGCCAGCACGAGGTCGTTGTCCGCGGCGCTGCCGATCCTGTTCACGCCGGGCTGCAGCCATTCGAGGCCGACCAGGCTCAACCAGCCGTCCGGCGCGGTCAGACGCGCGATGCGCGCGGCGTGCCAGCGTTCGACTTCCTGCGTGTAGCTGTCAGTCGTCATGTCACCTCCCGCGCAGAAACAACTTGTCGAGTTCGGCCACGGACAACTGCGTCCAGGTCGGCCGCCCATGGTTGCATTGGCCGGAGCGTTCGGTCGCTTCCATTTCGCGCAACAGCGCGTTCATTTCCGGGATCGTCAGGCGCCGATGCGCGCGTACCGAACCGTGGCACGCCATCGTCGAAAGCAATTCGTTTTGCAGTTCTTCGAGTTTGCGCGAATTGCCGTGCTCGGCGAGTTCGGCCAGCACGTCGCGCGCGAGCTGCGCGGCATCCGCGCCATCCAGCAGGGCGGGAATCCGGCGCGCGGTGACCTGGCGCGGACCGCTGCGATCCAGTTCCATGCCGTAGGCCGCCAGGATCTCCGCGTACTCCTCTGCAGCCGCCGCTTCGCGTTCGCTGACCGCGATCGCCTCGGGCACCAGCAGATGTTGCGAACGCACCTGGTTGGCGTCGCGCGCCGCCTTCAGTTTTTCGTAGGTCACGCGTTCGTGCGCGGCGTGCATGTCGACCAGCACGAGTCCTTGCGCGTTCTCGGCCAGGATGTAGATGCCCGCGAGCTGCGCCAGCGCGTAACCGAGTGGCGGCGCTTCGCCTGCTTCCGGTTCCGGCATCCGCAGCGGTTCGGCCATCGTGCTGGCGTCGCGTCGCCCCAGCAACGCGGCGTACGGATCGGCCGGGGCTTCACGCACGCCCAAACCGAATTGCCGGAACGGCACGGCCGGATAGCCGGCCCCGGCGCTGCCGGCGCCGGCCGGCGCCGGCGTGGCAGCGCTTTCGCCCGCGCGCGTGTGCGCCACCGCGTCATGCAGCGCGTGATACAGGAAATCGTGCACCAGCCGCGCATCGCGGAAACGCACTTCGCGCTTGGCCGGATGCACGTTGACGTCCACGCCCGCGGGGTCGAGTTCCAGGAACAGCACGAAGGCCGGATGCCGACCGTGGTAAAGCACGTCCTCGTAGGCCTGGCGCACCGCGTGCGCGACACTCTTGTCGCGCACCAGGCGGCCGTTGACATGGAAGTACTGCTGGTCGGCCTGCGCGCGCGACGCGGTCGGCAAGCCGATCCAGCCGCGCAATGCCAGTCCCGCCGCCGCGTGGTCGATGCGCAGGCAGGCTTGCGCAAACGCGTCGCCCAGCAATTCGCCCGCGCGCTGCAGTTGCGCGGCCTCGTCCGCTGCCGGCTTCAGCATGCGGATCGGCCTGCCGTTGTGCACCAGGCGAAACTCGACCTCGGGCCGCGCCAGCGCCAGCGATCGCACCAGCTCGTCGATGTGGCCGAACTCGGTACGATCGCTGCGCAGGAACTTGCGCCGCGCCGGCACGGCGTGGAACAGGTCGCGCACTTCGATGCTGGTGCCGACCGGGTGCGCGGCGGGCCGCGTCGTGCCGTTTTCGATGCGCGCACCTTGCGCGTCCGCCGCGCGGCGCGAGGCGATCGACATCCGCGACACCGAAGCGATCGACGCCAGTGCCTCGCCGCGGAAGCCCATGCTGGCGACGCGGGTCAGGTCGTCGAAACTCGCGATCTTGCTGGTCGCGTGCGGCGCCAGCGCCAGCGGCAACTCGTCTGCCGCGATCCCCGCGCCGTCGTCGCGCACGCGGATCAGGCGCATGCCGCCCTGCTCGACTTCGATGTCGATGCGACGCGCGCCGGCATCGAGGCTGTTCTCCGCGAGCTCCTTCACCACCGAAGCCGGGCGCTCGATCACCTCGCCGGCGGCGATCTGGTTGACGAGTTCCGGAGACAGCGGGCGGATGGGTGGCATCAGCAACAACCGAGAAGAGGCTGCGAGCAACGCGAACCGGGATGCCGCGCGACCGTCGCGAGCGACAACGCCATCCATGGCGAGAGATCTCCGTGATTGCGTGACGCCGGAGCGCAGCAAGCGGAGCGTACACGACAGTACGTGAGCATTGCGAGCACCGCCGGCGCGCAAGCTGCCAAGCGCAGCAGGTCAGGCGGCATTCCCGGGAACAATCCGGTAGCACGGCACATACTTGCTCCCCGGCAGCTTCATGCGCCGCTGCGCGACGAAGCTTTGCAGCAGCGCATCGAGCGCGCGCATGAACTCGGGGTCGCCGTGGATTTCGTAAGGACCATGCCGGTCGATCTGGTTCATGCCCTCTTCCTTGACGTTTCCGGCGACGATGCCTGAGAAAGCTCGGCGCATGTCGGCGGCGAGCTCGTGCGGAGCGCGGCCACGGTGCAGGTCCAGCGCGGCCATCGCCGCGTGGGTCGGCTGGAACGGCTGCTGGAACGGCAGGTCGACGGTGATTTCCCAGTTGAAGAAGAATGCATCGTGCTGCTCGACGCGGTGCTCGCGCACGTCCTCGATGCCGGCGTTCATCGCGTGCGCGACCGCGACCGGATCGTCGATGATGATCTTGTAGCGCCGCGCGGCGGCTTCGCCCAGCACCAAACGCAGGAACCTGTCGATCTGCTCGAAATACGGCGCCGATTCGGCCGGTCCGGTGAACACCAGCGGGAACGGGATGCTGGCGTTGGCGGGGCTCAACAGGATGCCGAGCAGGTACAGGATTTCTTCCGCCGTGCCGACGCCGCCCGGGAACACGATGAAACCGTGGCCGACGCGCACGAAGGCTTCCAGCCGCTTCTCGATGTCGGGCAGGATCACCAGGCTGTTGACGATCGGGTTCGGCGATTCGGCCGCGATGATGCTGGGTTCGGTGAGCCCGATGCAGCGGTTGTCGTAGTGCCGCTGCTTGGCCTGCGCGATGGTCGCGCCTTTCATCGGTCCCTTCATCGCGCCGGGCCCACACCCAGTGCGGATGCCCATGCCGCGCAAGCCGAGCTGGTAGCCGACGGTCTTGGTGTAGTCGTATTCCTCGCGCGAGATCGCGTGCCCGCCCCAGCACACCACGAGGTTGGGATCGAAGCGCGCGCGCAGCACCCGCGCGTTGCGCAGGATGTCGAACACCGCGTGGGTGATGCCGCTGGATTCGGACAGGTCGAACTCGCCCGAATTCAGCCTGGTCGACACGTACACGATGTCGCGCACCACCGCGAACAGAAGTTCATTGGTGCCGCGGATGATCTTGCCGTCGACGAACGCCTGCGCCGGCGCGTTCTTCAGATCCAGCTTGACGCCGCGATCCTGTTGCAGCACCTGGATGTCGAAATCCGGGTACTGGTCGAGCATCGCGCGCGCGCTGTCCTGCATCGCGCCCGAAGTCAGCACCGCCAGCGAACAGGAGCGCAGCAGCGCATGCAATCCCGACGAAGTGGCGTCGCGCAGGCGCGCGATCTCGTTGCGCGACAGCAGGTCCAGGGTGCCGGCCGGCACGATCTGCGCGTTGACGGTGGCAGGACGCGCAGGCGTTGCTTGACTGACATCGTTCATCGCATCAACCAGCCTTCAAATACGCTTCGACGCCGCCCAGGATCATCTGCGCGGCCAGTGCGATCAGCAACATCCCCATCACGCGTTCCACGGCCGCGAGCACGCTCTCGCCCAGGAACTTGAACAGCCAGGTGGAGGCCAGCAGGATCACCGCGGTGGCCAGCCACGCGATCAGCAGCGCCACGCCCCATTCCAGTTCGCGGCCCGGCTGCGCGCTGGTCAGCAGCAGCAGCGTCGCCATCGCCGACGGGCCTGCCACGCCGGGAATCGCCAGCGGCACGATGAACGGCTCGCCCTGGCCCGTGGGTCCGAAGATGCCGCCATCCCGCGGCGGGAACACCATCTTGATCGCGATCCGGAGCAGCACCACGCCGCCACCGATGGCAATGGCTTCCTGGCGCAGCTGCATGACCGACAGCAGGCCGCGTCCGCCGATCAGGAACGCGACCAGCACGCCCAGCGCGATCAACAGTTCGCGGACCATCACCCAACGGCGACGCTTGGGTGGCACGTCCTTGAGGATCGACAGGAAGAACGGCACGTTGCCGGGCGCATCCAGCACCAGGAACAACGTGATGCACGCCGACACGATGGTCATCTGCTGGTGCATGACTCAATCCTTGCCGACTTCGGCACCGCGAAGATCGAGCAACTTCCCGCGCGCCGCGCGGCCATCCGGCGACAACAGATACAACACTGCATCGGCGGCCTTTTCGGGCGTGGCCACCTTGTCCGGATCCTCGCCGGCCCACACGGTGCGGCGCAACGCGGTGCGCATCGGTGCCGGCAGCAGCGTGTGGACGCGCAAGGGGGTTTCGTCGGTTTCCTCGTGCAGGATCGACGCCAGTCCTTCCAAACCCGCCTTGGCGACACCGTAGGCGCCCCAGTGCGCGCTGCCCATGCGACGCGGATCGTCCAGCACGAATACCACCGCGCTGTCGTCGCGCGCCAGCAGCAACGGCATGCACGCCTGGGTCAGCAGGAACGGGGCGGACAGGTCCACATGCAGCGTGGTGATCCATTCCTCGGGCGACAGCATGGCGAGCGGTGTCAGGCCTTCGCACTTCACCGCCGCGTGCACGATGCCGTCGAGCCGGCCCAACTGGCGTTCGATCGATTCGGCGAAGGCCTGGTATTCGAGCGGCGAGGCGCCCTGCAGGTCCATCGGCTGCAATACCGGTTGCGACACCTCCGGCAGTGCCGCGATTTCGTCGTAGACCGGTTCCAGCGCGCGCGCCTTGCGGTCGGCCAGCAACACGGTCGCACCGGCTTTCGCGCACGCCAGCGCGGAGGCACGACCCAAGCCCCCCGCTGCGCCGGTGATCAGGATGACCCTTCCCGCCAGCGACGCCGCGGCAGGCGTCCAGCCCGCCGGCAGACGCGCGACGGGCAAGCTCATTGGGCGGTCGCTTGCTTGGCGGCTTCCGCGACCATGCGCTGCAGCTCGCCGGATTCGTACAGTTCCAGCGTGATGTCGCAACCGCCGATCAGTTCGCCGTTGATGTAGAGCTGCGGGAAGGTCGGCCAGTTGGAATAGCGCGGCAGGTTGGCGCGGATTTCGGGATCCTCCAGCACGTTCACCGAGAAATACTCGGCGCCGGTGGCGTTGAGCGCCTGCGAGGTGCGCATGGAAAACCCGCACATCGGGAAATCCGGCGTGCCCTTCATGTACAGCACGATGGGGTGTTCGGACAGGGTGTTCTTGATGCGTTCGATGACGTCCATGGAGAGATCGGTCTAGAATGGAGGATGGTGTCGTGCGGACACTGCGCATTGTATCAGCGCACCACGCGCGCATGCCTTCCTCCAGCCTCTTCCCACTCCAAGGAGAATCCCATGGCGATCGAACTTCCCCCGCTCCCCTACGAACGCGGCGCGCTGGCCCCGCACATCTCCGAGGAAACCCTGGACTTCCACTACGGCAAGCACCACAAGGCCTATGTCGACAACCTCAACAAGCAGATCGAGGGCACCGACTTCGCCGACATGAACCTCGAGGACATCGTGAAGAAGGCCACCGGCGGCATGTTCAACAACGCCGCGCAGGCCTGGAACCACACGTTCTACTGGAACTCGCTTTCGCCCAAGGGCGGCGGCGACCCGTCCGGCAAGCTGGCCGATGCCATCGGCAAGGCCTTCGGCGGCGTCGACAAGTTCAAGGCCGAGTTCGCCAAGATCGCGACCGGCACCTTCGGTTCCGGCTGGGCCTGGCTGGTGCAGCGCGCCGACGGTTCGCTGGGCCTGGTCTCGACGTCGAACGCCGGCACGCCGATCACCGGCAGCGATCGTCCGCTCTTGACCTGCGACGTGTGGGAACACGCCTATTACATCGACTACCGCAACGCGCGCGCCAAATACGTCGACGCGTACTGGAACCTGGTGAACTGGGATTTCGCGGCCAGCCAGATGGTGTAAGTCCGCTGCAAAGCCGCGCCGCACGCGGCGCGGTTTTCTTTCATGACACCTGGTGAGTGTTCGTGGAAGCCGACGCCACCGCATCCGCGAGCCGCGCCGCCAACGCCTGCACCTCGTCCGCATCCTCGCCCTCGATGGTGACGCGCACCAGCGGCTCGGTGCCGGACGGCCGCAGCACCACGCGGCCACGGCCACGCAGGGCGTGCTGCACTTCGGCCAGGGTCTGCTGCACCGCTGGCGCGGCGATGGCGCCTTTTGCACCCGCCACCTTCACGTTGCGGGTGATCTGCGGCAGCTTGGCGAACCCCTCGCGCGCTTCCACCAGGTCCTTGCCCGCGCGTGCCAGCGCATCCAGCACCGCCAGTGCGGAGACGATGCCGTCACCGGTGCTGGCACAGTCCTGCGCCAGCACGTACAACAGGTCGTCGCCGTCGGCGAGTTCCCCGTTGCGATCGATCATCTGCACGCGGTCGCCATCGCCGTCGAAGGCGATGCCGAGGTCGGCGCCCTGTTCGATCACTGCACCGCGCAGCGTCGCCGGATGGGTCGAGCCGACGTCGCGGTTGATGTTGAACCCGTCCGGCTCGCAACCGATGCGCGTGACCCGTGCACCCAGCGCCATGAACACCTTGGGCGCGACCGAGTAGGTGGCACCGTTCGCGCAGTCCAGCACGATGTGCTGGCCGGAGAGATCGGGCGGCGCATCCAGCGTACCGAGGCAGAATCGCACGTAACGTTCGATCGCATCGTCGACGCGGCGCGCCTTGCCGAGGCGCTCGGGCGCGACCGTCACGAAGGGTGCGTCGATTTCGCGCTCGATCGCGGCTTCCACGTCGTCATCGAGTTTTTCGCCATCGGCGGAAAAGAACTTGATGCCGTTGTCCTGGTAGGGGTTGTGCGAGGCGCTGATCACGATGCCCGCGCTGGCGTTCAAGCTGCGCGTCAGCTGCGCCACCGCCGGCGTCGGCAACGGGCCGAGCAGGCCGACGTCGGCGCCCGCCGCCACCAGCCCCGCTTCCAGCGCGGACTCGAACATGTAACCCGACACCCGCGTGTCCTTGCCGATCAGCACCAGCGGCCGCCGGCCGTTGCCCAGTACCACACCCGCGGCGCGCCCCAGCTTGAGCATGAATTCGGCGGTGATCGGCCATTCACCGACCTTGCCGCGCACGCCGTCGGTGCCGAAGTATTTGCGGGACTCGGGACTCGGGACTCGGGACTCGGGCATGAGGGCGACATTCAACTTCAGGGTGAAGATCGGGACAACATCATAACTTGTCGTCATTCCGGGGCTGGCGCGGACGAAGTCCGTGACAGAACCCGGAATCCATTTTGGCCCTGCCGGCTGAGCCAGAACAACCATGGATTCCGGATCGCGCCCATTACGGGCTTGTTCAGTCCTCGCCGAAACGCTGCGACCCGAACGGTTGCGCCGGCTTTTTCGCGACCGTATCGCCTTCGTACACGGCGTGCCATACCGCCAGCGCATCGCGGGTCGCGGCCACGTCGTGGACGCGCACGATCATCGCGCCGCGCTGCACCGCGATCATGGCGGCTGCAGCGGAACCCGCGGCACGATCGGCTCCGCCGTCGCGTCCCGTCAAGGTGCCGATCATCGCCTTGCGCGACACGCCCGCGAACACGCCGGCAGCGAGATCGCGGAAACGATCCAGCGCGCGCAGCAACGCAAGGTTGTGTTCCAGCGTCTTGCCGAAGCCGAAGCCTGGGTCGACCAGCACCCTGCGCTTGTCGATGCCGGCCATCTCGCAGGCGAAGACGCGCTCGGCGAGGAAACGGTGCACCTCGCCGACCACGTCGTCGTAATGCGGATCGTCCTGCATCGTGCGCGGTTCGCCCTGCATGTGCATCAAGCACACCGGCACCTTGAGTTCGGCCGCTGCGTCCAGCGCACCTTCGCGCCGTAACGCGTACACGTCGTTGATGAAACCCGCACCGGCCGCCACTGCCGTGCGCATCACTTCGGGTTTCGAGGTGTCGATCGAAATCGGCACCTCGACCCGTTTGGCCAGTGCTTCGATCACCGGCACCACGCGCGCAGTCTCATCTTCCGCGGCAATGGGCTTCGCACCCGGGCGCGTGGACTCGGCGCCGACATCCAGCATGTCGGCGCCCTGCTCCACCATCGCGACACCTTGAGCGATGGAAGCCTCGGCGTCGCCACGCAAACCATCGCCCGAAAACGAATCGTCGGTGAGGTTCAGGATGCCGCAAATGCGTGGACGATCCAGCCGTAACGCGCGGCCGTTGCAATCGAGCATGGGAACGGTATCGAACATCTTTCCAGTGTAGTGCGGCAGGGGTGTGCGATGACATGGCGCAGCATGGCAACGCTCCGAAGATCAGAGGCGGCAATGTCCACCGTTCATTGGCAAACGAATGCCTCGGAGCCGTTTTCGGGGGAGGGTTTGCACAGGTCCGGCCAGCCGTAGCGCTTCCAGTACGCGACCATGCCGATGCGCCGTGCGAAACCCTGGAACACAGGGTCCTGGCGCGCCTTGCGCGACCAGGGCTCCGGCTGCCACAGCCAGTTGAGGTAGGCGTCGGACAAACCGCTATGACCGTGCTCGAACAGATCGAATGAGCGCGCGGATTCGCCCAGTTGCAGCAGCATCGTCGGCGTCCAGTCGTCGTCCAGATGCGCATCGAGGATTTTCAATGCGATCGCGCGCTGCGCGGCATCGCCATAGGTGCCGCGATAGATGGCCTGCAAATCCGCGCGAGAAATCTTGGTGCCCATCCAGCTGGTCGAGTTGGCGAACTCCCGGGCGGACCCCGCCATGTCGCCGCGCGCGGCGTCATAGAACTCCAGCATCAGCGCACCGAACGGCGAATCCGCCACGCCAGCGCGATGGATGTACGCCAGCGCGCCGGCCTGATCTCCCTGCCGCCAACGCGTCATGCTCTTGTAGAACAGCAGCAGGATATTCGCCGGATCGTTGGTCAGCGCCGAATCAATCCGTGCTTCCGCGTCGCGCGTGCGGCCCATGGCCGCTAGTTCGTTCGCGGCCCAGTAATTCACCGCGGAATTGTCCGGCGCAAGTTCCACCGCGCGTTGCATCGGCTCCACCATCGCCACGTAGTGCCGCTGCGAGAACTGGTTGTAGCTCATCGCCGCATAGGCTTCCGCATCGTTCGGATCGAGTACGAGCGCGCGATGCGCGGCATCATCGGAAATTTTCCAGCTGGCCTTCCAGTCGCCGGACACGTACTGCGGCAGCACCGCATAGGCCACCGCGAGCTTCGACCAGGCGCGCGTGAACCTCGGGTCCAACGTGGTCGCTTTCTGCAACAATGCGATCGCACGCGGCAGGCTGTCGCCCACGCGTTGGTTGACCAGCGTCTGCGCCGTCACGAAATCCGCGTAGGCTTCCGCACTGGTAGTCGCCACCGGCACCAGCCGGGCCTGCTCGCTGCCGGTCAGCACCACTTTCAGATGGTCGGTGATGGCGCGCGCGATGCGCTCCTGCAGGTCAAAAATGTCGCTCAAGCTTCCGTCATAACTTTGCGACCACACCTCGTAGCCATCGCCGACGCGTACCAGTTGCACGCTGATGCGCACGGCATTGCCCTGCGTTCGCACCGCGCCCTGCAGGACATTGGCGACATCCAGCGCCTTGCCGATGGTGCGCAGGTCGGCGTTGTGGTTGCCGTAATAGAACGAGGAAGCGCGACCGGCCACCTTCAACCCCTGCACCTTCGCCAGCGCATTCAACAATTCTTCGGCCAGGCCGGATGCGAAATAGGCATGGTCGTGGCCAGGACTCAAGTCATCGAACGGCAGCACCGCAATGGAGGCGACCGCCTGTTGCCCCGGCCTATCCTCATGCGCCGGTGTGCGGAAGAAATAGGCGAATTCCAACGCGCCGGTCACCACGATGAAAATCAGAAGCGCGATCAGCACCAGATCGGTGCGCGCCCACAAGGGGCTTTCGGTCCCCGCCTCTGCATCGCGCGTGTGATGGATTTTCCAGACCCACGCTGCCAGCAACGCAACCGGAAATCCCACGACCGAAATCGCGATCAGCAGCTTCAGGCTCCAGGCCGGAGCGTCGAAGGCGGGCAATGCGATAGACCCGGCCTGCACCACCACCCAGGCTGCGACAAGATAGCCAACCGCAACGCGGTCCAGCTTTCTGTCCCGTGCCACCTGCAGCAGCCGCCTCATATGCCCCTCAGCCTTGGATTTTTGAAATTTAACAGAGCTGCGGCCGGGCTAGGAGTCCGTCTCTGCGCCCGCCCCCGCCAATCGGGGTTTTGGCGGGAAACCGGTTTTGCTATAAAGCCTTAGCTGGTAAGTCACGATGACGGGCGCTGAAACAGGTATGGCTGGCACGGTCTACAAACAGGGCTGGACCCTGGACGATGTTGCGTGGGGGGCGTTCGATTCCGCCCGTGTGACACCCGAACTGCTCGCCGCCGTAAAAGCCGCCGCCCTGGTCGAATACAATGCCGCCGATTATGCGGACTATCTGCACCGCATCTTCCGCAACTCCGATCCCCAAACCCTTGCTGACATCGCGGCCTGGGGCCGTGAGGAGGTTCAGCATGGCCGGGCGCTCGGCCGCTGGTGCGAACTGGCCGATCCCGGCTTCAATTTCGAATCCTCCGTCGCCCGGTTCCGCGCCGGCTACCGGCCGCAGCATTTCATGAGCGAGGAACAGATTTCGGTGCGCGGCAGCCGCCGGGGGGAGATGATCGCCCGTTGCGTGGTCGAATCCGGCACCTCGTCCTATTACTCCGCCATCCGCGACGCGGCGGCGGAGCCGGTGCTGAAAGAGGTTGCCGGCCGCATCGCCGCCGACGAATACAGGCATTACAAACTCTTCCTGGACATTCTTCACAGACAGAATGAACCGGAGCTGCCGTTCTGGCGCCGCCTCTTGGTGGCGGTGACGCGGGTGAAGGAATCAGACGACGACGAACTCGCCTATGCCTATTACGCAGCCAACATGCCGCCGTCGGCACCTTATGATCGTGTAACCTGTGTGCGCCTCTCGGCGGCACGCGCGCTTAGCATCTACCGGCCGGTGCACATCAAAAAGCTGGTGCAGATGATCGCGAAGGCGATTGGCGCCAACCCGCAGGGGCGTATCACCCGCATGGCGGGCACGTTGGTCTGGCGCATCCTCCGAATGGGCGGGGGCATTCCCGCCCAAATGGCAAAAGCCTGAGACGAAACCGCCTATAGCCCGAGCTTGCTGTGCGAACCCAAGCGCACCAGTTCGAGTGTCGTGTTATCGCGCTTTCGATAGATCAGCACCAAATCTGGGCGGATATGGCAATCGCAGAAATCCCTCCATTCGCCGGATAGCGGATGGTCGAAATA
>Ga0066256_1001654_pt1 | contig 29039 bp, 25 predicted proteins | sample ThiBio_1000_biof_FD_87107 | JGI IMG/M metagenome (GOLD analysis project Ga0066256, IMG submission 87107) | Wastewater bioreactor microbial communities from Cape Town, South Africa - Thiocy_expt_1000_biof (version 2) | ecosystem: Engineered > Bioreactor > Thiocyanate-remediating >... | reverse complement strand
AACACGAGGCGATATTTTCCAGGGATCAGCATGGACGACCGGTTCGCAGGCATGGCGCGGAAGCGCAAGCGGGATACGGCCGAGCCGGCGCCCACACTCGGCGAAATCGGCCTCAACCAGTTCGCCCCCTATCTGATGAACCGGGTCATCGCTCGCTGGAACGCCAATATGGCCGAGGATCTCAAGGCGATGGATCTCTCCACCGCCAAGATGCGGGCGCTCGCCGTTCTTTCCATCACCCCTTCGGTCACCATTAACGAATTGTCGGTCTTTGCCGTTACCGAGCAATCGACCATGAGCCGGACGCTGGATTCGCTGGAGGAGCAGGGCTTCATCCGCCGCCAACCGCGCGTCGAGGACATGCGGGTGCGCGACGTCACCATCACCGAGGAAGGCCGCACCGTCTTCGACAAGGTCTGGCCCACCATGTATGACAGCCTGCTGAAAATGTTCGACGGTGTCGAGGAAGACGAATACCGCGCCTTCCTTTCGGTGCTGCATCGGGTGCTGCACAATATCCGCAAGCACGATATCTGATTTTTCCGGTGAATGGCAGCTTTGCCCAAGGGGCGGGCGGGCGGCGCGACAAAATTCCTTCTCCCCTCTTGGAGAAGGAAACCGGGTGCCTCCAGCCAACATTTTTCATCGAATGCTGGCTACAGCGTCGCCACCGTCTTTAGCGCACCATCCAGCGCCGTGCCGGCCTCATCAAGCAGCGCGGCCTGGCGCAGGCGGCGGAGCCAGTCGGCGCCGTCCTCGCGCTCGACCAGCAGCGGCAGGGACGATAGCACACGATCGAATTTCGACAGTCCACGGGCATGGGTGTCGGAATAGCCCTTTACCAACCGGCGGCAGGCGAGGACTTCGACGGCGAGGTCGTAATTGCGGTTAAGCGTCTGCGTCGCTTTCGCCAGCCATTCGTCGCGGTGCGCCATCTCGCGCTGGTGGCGTAGCGTGCCGCGGCGGATGCGGCGCAGGCCGGAGACAACGTAGAGGCCGAGGAACCAGAACAGCGTGCCTGTCTTCACCCGCCGGCCCTTGTTGACGACACTGTCGAGCCGCTTGAACAGCGTTGGGCGATTTTCGATCCACAGGCCCCAGGATTTCGGCAGCGTGCCGCAGATCTCGTCCATGCGTGGATGCATGTATTCTGTCATGTAGACGATCTGGTCGTCCCTGGCGCCGACCTCGCGGCGCACCCGGTCGAAGCGGCTGGCGCGCACTTTAAGATCGGCCACGCGGATGACGTCGTCATAGGCCATGGCGACGGCGAGATATTTTGCCGCCTGCGCCGTGAAGGAAAATTCCTTGGTCTCGCCGTCGTGCTGGCGGTCGAGGGCATGGAGGGCGGCCATGCGGTCGAGATATTCGCCGGCATAGGCCGGATCCTGGAAATCGGTGAGGCGTTTGACGCCGGCAAACAGCATCGCCTGCGATGCATCAGGGAAATCGTTGCGGATACGGGCCAGCAGCCGGTCGAGTTCGGCATGGCCGGCGGAGGCCGGCAGCGGGTCGAGGCGTTTTTCCGGGATGGCGGAAAGTTTTTCCGCCGGTTTGTCCTTGGCGCGGGCATAAGCGGCGTCGAAGGCGCGCAGGCTCGCCTCGATGCCCTTGCCGCCGGCGCGGATCGTCGCCTCGAAAGCCTGGCGTGCGAAGGGCAGGACATCGGCGGCGGCCAGCGCGCCGAACAAGGCGGAGGAAATGACGCTGCCCTTTTCCACCGCCAGCTTGTCCATATCGAAGGCGATGGTTTTCTTCGCAGCGAAATCGGTGGCGTCGATGACAACAAGCGGATTGCCGGCGCCGTCGCCCGGCGCCTGCTTTTCGCTGACGGCAAAGGCGCGGTGCGTCGAGGCGATCAGCACGGTCTTGTCCGGGGTGACCAGACCGCGCAAGACGGAGCGGCCGGCCTCCATCAGCTCGGCGGCGAGCACGACGTCGACATCGCCCGGCGTCGGCATCAGCGAGAAGATCGGCGCCTTGCCGTCGCGGGTCGGCAGCATCTCGATATAATAGATCGTCGCGCCGGTGCGCTGGGCGACGCCCGGCACCGAGGTGGTCTGCGCCATCCAGCCGTTTTCTTCGGCGAGCGACACGATCCAGTCGGCGAGCACGCCGCCGCCTTGCCCGCCCATGGCGAGCACGGCGAGCGACAGCGGCTTGTCGGTGGCGTGGCGGGGCGTCATCGTCACATGTTCGTTCATCGATCCCGCCTCCTCAATCGGCAAAGACGATGCGGGCGGCATCGCGCCGCGCCTGCAGCCAGCCGATCACTTTGGCGCGCAGGCTCGCGACGAAGCGATCCCAGCCGCTGGGATTGTGGATGATATCGGCGCGGTAGAAGGACGGACAGAGCACGGCGGCCTCCGAAACCTCGCCGCAATTGCCGCAGCCGACGCAATTGTTATCGATAGCGGCGACCGGATCGTCCTTCAGCGGATCGTCGGTATGTTTCACTGACAGCGACGGACAGCCGGAGAGGCGAATGCAGGCGTGATCGCCGGTGCAGACATCCTCATCGACCCCGAAACGCTCCTTGACCATGCGCTTGCCGTCCTTCACCGCCTTGGCGAATTGCGGTTTGACGCGGCGCTGCTTGTTCAACATGCATTCGGAGGAGGCGACGATGATCTTCGGGCCCTCGTCCTTGCTGGTCAGCGCCTCGCGCAGCGTGTCGCGCATTTTCGCCACGTCATAGGTGCGGTCGATCTGGCGCACCCAGGTGGCGCCGAGGCCCTTGACCGCATTGACGATGGAATTGTTGGTCTTGCGGCGCGGATTGAGCGCCCGGGAGGAGGGAATGTCCTGCCCGCCGGTCGCCGCCGAATAATAATTGTCGACGATCAGGATGACATTGTCCTGCTTGTTGAACACCGCATTGCCGACCGATGTGGCCAAGCCATTGTGCCAGAAGCCGCCATCACCCATGACGGCAATCGCCTTCTTGTCCGACTTGACGTTGAAGGCCGAGGCCGCCGCCGGGCCGAGGCCATAGCCCATGGTCGTGCTGCCGATATTGAAGGGCGGCAGGATGGAAAACAGATGGCAGCCGATATCGCCGGAAATGTGATGCGGCCCCAGCTCCTCCTCCACCATCTTCATGGCGGCGAAGATCGGCCGCTCGGGACAGCCGATGCAGAAACCCGGCGGGCGCGGCGGCACGACTTCCGCCAACGCCTTGATCTTCGGATCCTGCAGGATCGGGGTCGGATCGGGCAGCGGCGGCTGGTTGCCGAGCAGCACGCGCTGATGGGTTTCGAGGAAGGATTTTATGCCTTTGACCAGAACCGGAGCGGTGTATTCGCCGCCCATCGGCAGCACGTCCTTGCCGGAAACGCGGGTCTGGAGATCGCGGCGGCGCAAAAGCGTGTTCAGCGCCTGCTCGATATATTCGGGGGCGCCCTCCTCCACCATCAGCACCGCCGATTTGCCGGCGCAGAAATCGACGATTTCGTCGTCGATCAGCGGATAGGAGATGTTCATCACATAGAGCGGCACGGCCGATTCGCCATAGACATCGGCAAGGCCGAGCTGCTGCAGCGCCCGCATGACGCCGTTATACAACCCGCCCTGCAGGATGATGCCGACCTCGCCGGTCTCCGGCCCGAAATGCTCGTTGATTTTTCGCGCCTTGATGAATTCCACCGCGGCCGGCCAGCGGCGCTCCAGCTTCTCCTTCTCATGCACGAAGGAGGCCGGCGGCAGCACGATTCGGCTGACGTCGCGCACCGGGTTTTCCAGCGCCTGGCGCAGCGTGAAGGCAGGGCGGCGATTGTCCTTGGCGACGAACTGGCCGTGAACATGGCAGCTGCGGATGCCGACCTGCAGCATGACAGGCGTATTCGAGGCTTCCGACAGCTCGAAACCCTCCTCCACCGCCCGCACGATCGAGGGCAGGTTGGGGCGCGGGGTCAAAAGCCACAATTGCGATTTCATCGCATAGGCATGGCTGCGCTCCTGCATGATCGAGGAGCCCTCCCCGTAGTCCTCGCCGATGATGATCATCGCGCCGCCGGTGACGCCGCCGGAGGAGAGGTTCGACAGGGCATCGGCGGCGACATTGGTGCCGGCGGTGGATTTCCAGGTGACGGCGCCGCGCACCGGATACATGACCGAGGCCGACAGCATGGCGGCGGCGGCGGCTTCCGAGGCCGAGGTCTCGAAATGGACGCCGAGCTCCTCCATCACGTCCTTGGCATCAGCCAGCACATCCATCAGATGCGAGATCGGCGAGCCCTGGTAACCGCCGACATAGGAGACGCCGGATTGCAAGAGGGCCTTGGTGATCGCCAGAATGCCCTCGCCGCGAAAAATCTCGCCCTCCCCGAGCTTCAGATCCTCGACCTCACGCGCGAACGACCGTTCCGCCATGGCGGCAACTCCCTTATCGTGCGGGCGGGCATGACCGCCCGAGCCCATTTATTTGCAAAATCATATTTTGAGGCGACGTGACCTGTCAATCGGCATTCCATACGGCTTTGGCCGTCGGGGCGATGCAGCTTGCTTCATGCGGCGGCATATATATGCTTGCGCATGAAATTCCATATTGGGCCTTGGGCGGACTTTGCTTCTTTTGCCATCGCGACGGTACGCCGTCTTTCGGACTTGACGACAAGCGAAGCGCGTATATAGTTTAAACTTAAAATATTGCGACGCAACCTTGCATCGCGTGACGCTTGAAGGAGATGGCAATGCGTATCGTCTGCATCGGCGGCGGCCCGGCCGGGCTCTATTTCGCCCTTCTGATGAAGAAGCTGCCCCCCGCCCCCCATATCCCCGTCGTCGAGCGCAACCGCCCCTACGATACCTTCGGCTGGGGCGTGGTGTTTTCCGATGCGACCATGGTGGCGATGCGCGCCTGGGATCCGGAAAGTGCGGCCGAAATCGAGGACGCCTTCAACCACTGGGACGATATCGAAGTCCTGTTCAAGGGCACGCGCCAGCGCACCACCGGCCACGGCTTTGTCGGCATCGGCCGCAAGAAGCTGCTTAACATCCTGCAGCGCCGCTGCGAGGCGCTCGGTGTCGAGCTGGTGTTCGAGACCGACGTCGATTCCGATCTCGATTATCCCGATGCGGACCTGATCATCGCCTCCGATGGCTTCAACTCGAAGATCCGCAACCGTTATCCGGACGTGTTCCAGCCCGACCTCGTGGTTCGTCCGAACCGCTATATCTGGCTCGGCACCCACAAGCTGTTCGACGCCTTCACCTTCGATTTCCGCAAGACGCAGCATGGCTGGTTCCAGGCGCATATCTACAAGTTCGACGACCAGACCTCGACCTTCATCGTCGAGACCACCGAGGAGGCCTATGAAAAGCACGGCCTCGGCGAGATGGACCAGCAGACCTCGATCGATTTCTGCCAGGATCTGTTCTCGGAGGTGCTTGAGGGCGCCGAGCTGATGACCAATGCCCGCCATTTGCGCGGCTCGGCCTGGCTGAATTTCAACCGGCTGATCTGCGGCAAATGGAGTCATTTCAACGGCCAGTCGCATGTGGTGCTGATGGGCGACGCCGCCCATACCGCCCATTTCGCCATCGGTTCCGGCACCAAGCTCGCCATCGACGACGCCATCGAGCTGACGCGACAGTTCCAGGTTCATGGGCATACCAGGGACAAGATCCCGGCCGTGCTCGAAACCTATGAGGACATCCGCCGCGTCGACGTCGCCCGCATCCAGAACGCGGCGCGCAACGCCATGGAATGGTTCGAGGTCGTCGGTGAACGTTATGCCGATACGCTGGAGCCGGAACAGTTCATGTATTCGATGCTGACGCGCTCGCAGCGCATCAGCCATGAAAACCTGCGCCTGCGCGACAAGGCCTGGCTCGAAGGTTTCGAGCGCTGGTTCGCGGAGCATTCCGGCCTTAAGAATGGCGACGGACGACCGTTGCCGCCGATGTTCACGCCGTTCACGGCGCGCGGCGTCACGCTCGCCAACCGCATTGTCGTCTCGCCGATGGCGATGTATTCGGCGACGGACGGGCTGATCGGCGATTTCCATATGGTGCATCTGGGCGCCCGCGCCATGGGCGGCGCCGGTCTCGTCTTTGCCGAAATGACCTGCATCTCGCCGGATGCGCGCATCACACCCGGCTGCCTCGGCTTGTGGAACGACGAACAGGCGGCGGCCTGGCGGCGCGTCGTCGATTTTGTGCATGGCAACAGCCATGCCAGGGTCGGCATCCAGATCGGCCATGCGGGCCGGAAAGGGGCGACGAAGCTCGCCTGGGACGGTATCGACCAGCCGCTGGAAGAGGGCGGCTGGCCGCTGATCTCGGCTTCGGCCATTCCTTATCTCAAGAACAGCCAGGTGCCGAAGGCGATGGACCGGGCCGACATGGACCGGGTTCTGGCCGATCACGTCCGCGCCGCCGAGCTTGCCGCCACCACCGGCGCCGACTGGCTGGAACTGCATTGCGCCCATGGCTACCTGCTCTCCAGCTTCCTGTCGCCGCTGACCAACCATCGCATCGACGACTACGGCGGCAGCCATGAAAACCGCGCCCGCTTCCCGCTGGAAGTCTTCAAGGCCGTCCGCGCCGTCTGGCCGCAGGACAAGCCGATCTCCGTGCGCCTCTCCTGCCACGACTGGGTGGAGGGGGCCGGCAATACGCCTGACGATGCGGCGATCTTCGCGAAAATGTTCAAGGAGGCCGGGGCCGATCTGATCGACTGCTCCTCGGGGCAGGTGTCGAAGGAGGAAAAGCCGGTTTATGGCCGCCTGTTCCAGACGCCGTTCTCCGACAAGATCCGCAACGAGGTCGGCATTCCCACCATTGCGGTCGGGGCCATCTCCGAGGCCGATCACGCCAATTCGATCATCTCCGCCGGCCGCGCCGATCTCTGCGCCATCGCCCGCCCGCATCTGGCCGATCCCTCCTGGATCCTGCATGAGGCGGCGAAGATCGGCCTGACCAACATCGCCTGGCCGAAACAGTACCAATCGGCCAAGTACCAGTTCGAAACCAACCTCGCCCGCGCGGCGACGGCGACACCGGCGAAGTAAGGCAAAGCGATGAGCGGCAGCGGCACACTCGACGGACGACACGCGCTGGTGACCGGCGCCGGCTCCGGCATCGGCACCGCCATCGCCCGGGCGCTTGCGGCGGAGGGTGCGCGGGTGACGCTCGCCGGCCGGCGGCGCGCGCCGCTGGAGGCGCTGGCGGCGGAACTGGGCGAAAATGCCTTCGTCGCCGATGGTTTCGACGTCACCGATCCCGCCGCCATCGCCCGCGGCCTCGATGCCGCCCGCGCCGTCTTCGGCCCGGTGTCGATCCTCGTCAACAATGCCGGCGAAGCGCCGAGCGCGCCTTTCGAAAAGACCAGCCTGGACATGTGGGGCCATGTGATCGGCACCGATTTGACCGGCGTGTTTCACGTGACACAGGCAGTCCTGCCCGATCTCAAGGCGCATGGCGAGGGCGCGCGCGTTATCAACATCGCCTCGACGGCGGGGCTGATCGGTTACGCCTATGTCTCGGCCTATTGCGCCGCCAAGCATGGCGTCGTCGGGCTGACGCGGGCCCTGGCGCTGGAACTGGCAAAGAAGGGCGTGACCGTCAACGCCGTCTGCCCGGGCTTTACCGATACGCCGATCATCGAGCGCTCGATTGCGGCGATTGCCGAAAAGACCGGCCGCACGCGCGAGGCGGCGCTCGCCGAATTCACAAAATCCAATCCGCAGGGGCGGTTGATCCAGCCGCGGGAGGTCGCCTCGACCGTCCTCTGGCTCGCCTCGCCCGGTGCTGCATCGATCACCGGCCAGGCAATTGCCGTGGCCGGCGGGGAAGGCATGGCGGGGGGGACCCCCCGGTGAATCATCAGGAACATTCAAACCGGGAGGCGAGCATGGCATTGGAAAAAGGCATTACCGCAAACGGCGCCGGCTATAACGGCACGCAATGGAATATTCTCGGCCAGGTCTATTTTCCGAAGGCCGTCAGCGAAGACAGCTTCGCCTTCGAGACCAACAGCGCGCCCGGCCAGTTCGTGCCGGTGCATATCCACCCGACCCAGGACGAATTCATCCTGGTGCAGGAGGGCGAGCTGGACCTGAAGCTCGACGGCAAATGGTTCAAGGCGAAGGCCGGCGATCTCGTGCGCATGCCGCGCGGCATTCCGCATGGTTATTTCAACAAGTCCGAAACGCCCTGCCGCGCCCTGTTCTGGGTCTCGCCGGCGGGCAAGCTCGAAGACCTGTTCAAGCAGCTTCACGACAAGAGCGATATCGGCGAGATCGTCCGGCTCTCGGCCGAACACGACGTCGATTTCCTGCCGCCGGAAGCGAATGATTGATTTGATTTAAGCCCTTCACCCTAGCCCTCTCCCCGCAAACGGGGAGAGGGGACTTGGCCCACGAACGGCCTTGGTTGGGGAAGCCGGCGCGGCCTATCCCCTTCGCCCCGCAAGGCGGGGAGAAGGTGGCCGGCAGGCCGGATGAGGGGCAGCCGAAAGGCACGAACGCACACGAAAAGGACGACGACGATGAGCGATGCGATGACACAGATGAAGCGCGAATTTCGCGATTACCAGGCGAAGCATTTCCTCTGGTCGGTCAGCGAGGACGGCCGCGTCGCGACGCTGACGCTCAACCGGCCGGAGCGCAAGAACCCGCTGACCTTCGACAGCTATGCCGAGCTGCGCGACCTGTTCCGCGATCTCGCCTATGCCTCGGATGTCCGCGCCATCGTGCTGAAGGGCGCCGGCGGCAACTTTTCCTCCGGCGGCGACGTCTTCGAAATCATCGAGCCGCTGACCCGGATGACGATGCCCGACCTGCTGGCCTTCACCCGCATGACCGGCGATGTCGTCAAGGCGATGCGCAAATGCCCGCAGCCGATCATCGCCGCCGTCGACGGCATCTGCGCAGGCGCCGGCGCCATCCTGTCGATGGCCTCGGATCTACGCCTTGCGACGCCGGAAGCCAAGACCGCCTTCCTCTTTACCCGCGTCGGCCTCGCCGGCGCCGACATGGGCGCTTGCGGCATCCTGCCGCGCATCATCGGCCAGGGCCGCGCCGCCGAGCTTTTGTACACCGGCCGCTCGATGAGCGCCGCCGAGGGCCATGCCTGGGGTTTTTATAACGCCCTGCATGCAGCCGACGCGCTGGACGCGGAAGCGGAAAAGCTGGCGCAGTCGCTGGCCGACGGCCCGTGGTTCGCCCATGGCATCACCAAGACGATGTTCAACCAGGAATGGGCGATGGGCATCGACGAAATGGTCGAATCCGAGGCACAGGCGCAGGCGATCTGCATGGCGACGCAGGATTTCCGCCGCGCTTTCGAGGCCTTCGCCGCCAAGCGCAAACCCGCCTTCGAGGGCAATTGAGACCATGGCCGCGCCCTCCTCTCTTCCCTTTTCCCTGGCCGGCCCGACGCGCGAGCATCTCGACTGGCCCTTCTTCGGGCCGGAGCATCGCGATTTCGTGGAGCGGCTCGATGCCTTCGCCGGTTCCGGCGTGCTCGCCTCGGTCGATCATGCCGATACGGATGCCGCCTGCCGCAAGCTGGTTGCGCTGCTCGGGGAAGCCGGCCTGCTGGCCGCAGCGACCGGGGATGCCGGCCGCAGCGCCATCGATTCCCGCCGCGTCTGCCTTGCTCGCGAAACGCTCGCCTGGCATGACGGCCTCGCCGATTTCGCCTTCGCCATGCAGGGACTGGGCACCGGCGCCATCGGCCTCTCCGGCACGCCGGAACTGAAGGACGCCGTGCTGCTCAAGGTGACGAGCGGGCAATGGCTCTCCGCCTTCGCGCTGTCGGAAAAGGAAGCCGGCTCGGATGTCGCGGCCATGGCCTGCGCCGCCCGCGCCGAGGGCGACGCTTACATTCTCGACGGCGAAAAGACCTGGATTTCCAATGGCGGTATCGCCGACGTCTACACCGTCTTTGCCCGCACCGGCGAGGCGCCCGGCACGCGCGGCATTTCCGCCTTCGTCGTCTTTGCCGACGATCCCGGCTTTTCCATATCCGAGCGCATCGATGTGATCGCCCCGCATCCGCTGGCGACCATCCGCTTCGACGCCTGCCGCATTCCCGCCGCGCGCCGGCTGGGCGCGCCCGGCGAAGGTTTCAAGATCGCCATGCGCACGCTCGACATTTTTCGAGCCTCAGTGGCCGCCGCCGCCCTCGGCTTTGCACGCCGCGCCTTGGATGAAGCCGTTGCGCACGCAAAGGCTCGTCCGATGTTTGGAGCCAAGCTGGCCGATCTGCAACTGGGGCAGGGGTGCCGCCGCCCGGCGGCCCGCCGGCGCCGCCGGGGGCCGGGGCGGGGGGGGCCGGCCGACCACCAGGGAGGGGGCTAGGGCAAAGAGGACCGCCACTGAAACCGCGCAAGGCGTGATCGACCGCGCCGTGCAGATGTTCGGTGGCCGCGGCGTGCGCAGCGGCGAGATCGTCGAAAAGCTGTACCGCGAGATCCGCGCGTTGCGCATCTATGAAGGGGCGACCGAGGTGCAAAAACTGATCGTCGCCCGCGAATTGCTGAAAGCCGAGCCGCGGTCATGACCGCCGGCTCTCCTTTGACCAGTCCATTTGACCGGAGAGAATCGATGCACACAATCCTGCAACCCGAAGGCTGGGCCAAGCCGCTTGGTTATTCCAACGGCATTCTGGCGCAAGGGCGCACCGTTTACGTCGGCGGGCAGATCGGCTGGAATGCTGAGTGCCAGTTCGAGTCCGACGATTTCGTCGAGCAGGTGCGCCAGACGCTGAAAAACATCGTCGCCGTTCTGGCCGAGGCCGGCGCGGGGCCGGAACACGTCACCACCATGACCTGGTACTTTACCGACCGCGCCGAGTACCTCGCCAACCTCAAGGGACTGGGCGCGGCCTATCGCGAAGTCATGGGCAAGAATTTCCCGGCCATGGCCGCCATGCAGGTGGTGGCGCTGGTCGAGGAACGCGCCAAGATCGAGATCCAGGCCATCGCCGTCATCCCCGATTGATTTTTTGTCTGTTGCAATTCCGGCAAAACCGCGCTCACGCTGTTTCCGGAATTGCTTTCCTGTCTGACGCATCCCGGAGGCCATCATGCAGCGTTTTTCAACCCATGTCAGCGGCCTGGCCGATGACGGCGTTCTGGTGGTCACCATCGACAATCCACCGGTCAACGCCCTGTCGCAGGATGTCCGCGCCGGCCTGATGGCAGCACTCGTTTTTGCCAAGGACGATCCGGCAATTGCCGGCATGGTCATCACCGGGGCAGGAAAAACTTTCATCGGCGGCGCCGACATCAAGGAATTCGGCAAGCCGCCGGCCGAGCCGCTGCTGCCGACCGTCATCGACGCCATCGAAGCCTTCGAAAAACCCGTTGTCGCCGCCATCAATGGCGCGGCCTTGGGCGGCGGGCTGGAAGTGGCGCTCGCCTGCCATTATCGCGTCGCCGCCGCCGGCGCGAAACTCGGCCTGCCGGAAGTCAAGCTTGGCCTCGTGCCCGGCGCCGGCGGCACCCAGCGCCTGCCGCGCCTGATCGGTCTCGCCGCCGCGCTGGACATGATCGTTACCGGCAAGCCGGTCGATGCCGCCGCCGCACAAGCCAATGGCACGATCGACGCCGTCTCGGAAACTCTGGTCGCGGATGCCATCACCGCCGCAAAACGCTTGGCCGGCACCCCGCTGCGCCGCACCGGCCAGTTACCCGTGCCGCCGGCCGTTGACGATCTCGATGGCATCGCCAGCAAACTCCTCGCCCGCAGCCGTGGCCAGACCGCGCCGGCCGAGGCCGCCCGCCTCGTTCGCCAGACAGCCGAACGAACGCTTGCCGAAGGCCTCGCCGATGAGCGCGAAACCTTTTTGCGGCTTCGCGATTCCGAACAGGCGGCCGCCTTGCGCCACGTCTTTTTCGCCGAACGCGACGCCGCAAAAATCCCAGCCCTGGAAGGCATCCAACCTCGCGCCGTCAACACCATTGGCATCGTCGGAACCGGCCTGATGGGCTCCGGTATCGCCGTCGCCGCCCTGACCGCCGGCTACACCGTGATCGGCATCGAGCAGACGGACGAAGCCGCCGAAAAGGGCCGGAAACGCATCACCGGCCTTCTCGACCGCAATCTCGCCTCCGGCCGCATGACGCCATCCGCCCATGCGCAGGCCGTGAGCCGGCTAACGGTCGCGGGTACGCCCACGGCGCTGGCCGGGGCCGATCTGGTCATCGAAGCCGTGTTCGACGATCTCGACGTCAAGACCGCGCTGTTCAGGACACTGGACGGCATCGTCCGCCCGGACGCCATCCTCGCCACCAACACCAGCTATCTCGATCCCGATACCATCGCCGCCGCGACCGCGCATCCGTCCCGCGTCCTCGGCCTGCATTTCTTCTCCCCGGCGAACATCATGCGGCTGGTCGAGGTGGTCGATTGCGCTGCGACAGCGCCTGACGTACTCGCCACCGGGCTTGCCGTCGCCAAGCGCCTCGGCAAGCTGCCGATCGTCTGCGGCGTCTGCGAAGGCTTCATCGGCAACCGTATCTTTTCCCGCTATCGCCGCGAGGCCGAATTCCTGATCGAGGATGGCGCGCTGCCGCAGGATGTCGATCGCGCGATGGAAGGTTTCGGCATGGCCATGGGGCCGTTCGCGGTCTTCGATCTCGCCGGCCTCGAAATCGCCTGGGCGCGCCGCAAGCGGCAGGCCGCCACCCGCGATCCGGCCGCGCGCTATGTCGATATCGCCGACCGGCTCTGCGAAGCCGGCCGCTTCGGCCAGAAATCCGGCCTTGGCTGGTATCGCTACAACGAGGGCCGCAAGCAGGTCGACCCGGAAGTCGAAACCATGATCCGCGATAGCCGCGCCGCCAAGGGAATCCTCACGCGGGAAATCGCCGACACCGAGATCGTGAGCCGGATCCTCGAAGCTATGGCCGACGAAGGCTGTGCCCTGATCGCCGAGGGCATCGCCCGCAGCACCGGCGATATCGACCTGGTGATGATCAACGGCTACGGTTTTCCGGCTCACAGGGGCGGACCAATGTTTCTTGCGGATCGCCGCAAGGCCTGACTGCTTCCCGGTCGAACATGTCAATCGAGTGCTAACTCCTTGTTTTATTGCATTTCCGGACGGGAAATCGGTATCCACTTTTCCGGGAAATGCTCTATATCTTCGCCATGCTCGACGCGCTCGCCCATTATTGGCCGCATATCCTGGCCGCGATTTCGCTGGTGACCGGCACGCTTGGCGCCGTTCACGCCGCCATGACGAAGGAGGATGTCCGCTCCGCCATCGGCTGGGTCGGCGTCATCGTCCTGTCGCCGCTGGTGGGCGCGGCGATCTACCTGATCGCCGGCATCAACCGAATCCGCCGTGCCTCGATCCTGCAGCATCACCTGATCCAGACAGAAACCGGCCGTCCCGCCTTCGAAGGTTTCCACGTCGAACCGGCGATGATCGCCCAGACCTACGGCAACCGGTTTAGCGCGCTGAAAACCCTGGGCGACCGGGTGACGAAAAGCCGCCTCGTCGCCGGCAACGCCATCGATCTGCTCGGCACCGGCGATGAAGCCTATGCCGCCATCCGGCAGGCGATCGAAGGCGCCGAGCGCTCCATCCTGCTCGAAACCTATATCTTCGACCGCGACCGCATCGGGCTGCGCATCGCCTCGGCCCTTGTTGCCGCCGTGCGGCGCGGCGTGACGGTCCGGGTGCTCGTCGATGCCGTCGGCGCCCGCTATTCGGTGCCGAGCATTCTGGGACATCTGCGCAAGCGCGGCGTGACCGTCGATGTCTTCAACGGCAATGTCATCATGGGCCTGCGCCTGCCCTATGCCAACCTGCGCACCCACCGCAAGATCATCGTCGTCGACGGCGCCGTCGCGTTCACCGGCGGCATGAACATCCGCGAGGGTTTCGCGCGTGAATTCGCCGGAGAACTGACCGGCCGCGACACGCATTTCCGCCTCCGCGGCCCGGTCGTTGCCGATCTCTTCGCCGTCGCCGCCGAGGATTGGCGTTTTGCCAGCGGCGAGGCGCTGAACGATGCCTGCTGGACCATCGCCGAGCCGGTCTGCCCGCCGGGCGAGGGCGTGCTGATGCGCGTCGTCGCCTCCGGCCCGGACCGCAACCTCGAAACCAATCACAAGATGCTGATGGGCGCCTTTTCGGTGGCGCGCCGCTCGATCCGCATCATGTCGCCCTATTTCCTGCCGGACCGCGAGTTGATCAGCGCCCTGATCACCGCCGCGCGGCGCGGCGTCGAGGTCGATATCGTCGTGCCGGCCAAGAACAACCTGACCCTGGTGGACCATGCCATGACGGGGCAGTTCGACCAGCTTCTCAAGCATTATTGCCGCATCTGGCGGGCCGAGGGCAACTTCGATCATTCGAAACTGCTTTCCGTCGACGGCTGCTGGGCCTATGTCGGCTCTTCCAATCTCGATCCGCGCTCGCTGCGGCTGAATTTCGAAGTTGACATCGAGGTTCTCGACACCACCTTTTCAACGGAGATCGAAATGCGAATCGGCCGTGCGCTCGCCGGTGCGCGCGCCGTGACGCTGGAGGGTCTCAGGTCGCGCCCCTTCCCGCTGCGGCTGATCGACAGGATATTGTGGCTCGGCTCGCCTTATCTTTGATGGCCGGGCGCGACATGGCGAAGACGGAAAAGTGAGATGCGATGGACCCGGACACATTTCGGCTGAGGACGCAGATCGCCGCGGCGATCCGCAACCGCAAGAACCGCCCCCTGACGGCCAATGCCAAGCTGCATGACGGACGCCGGCTGCTGATCGCCTCCTATAACGTCCACAAATGCGTCGGTACGGACGGCCGTTTCGATCCCGGCCGCATCGCCCAGGTCATCAAGGAAATCGATCCCGACATCATTGCCCTTCAAGAGGCCGACAAACGCTTCGGCGAGCGGGTCGGCCTGCTCGATCTCGGCCATCTGGAGCGCGAGGTGGGCCTGAGCTGGGTCGGCACGATCGGCGCCACACGGGCGCATGGCTGGCACGGCAACGTGGTTCTTGCCCGCCACAGCATCGTTCGCGATCTGCACCCCGTCACCCTGCCCGGCCTGGAACCGCGCGGCGCCCTCGTCGCCGAACTGGAGTTGAAGAGCGGCGCCCGCCTGCGCGTCATCGGCGCCCATCTCGGCCTGTTGCGCCATTCCCGCCGGTTGCAGGCCAATGCGCTCTCCGGTTTCGTGGCGTCCCGGCGCGACATCCCCACTGTCTTGATGGGCGATTTGAACGAATGGCGGCTGGGGCGAAGTTCGTCGCTGGCGGGGCTGACGCCCCTGCTCTGCGATGTCCCTGCGCCGGTCGCGAGCTTTCCGTCACGGCTGCCTTTGTTTGCCCTCGACCGGATCGTTTCGGACCGGGAGGGCCTGATCGGCTGGTACGGCGCGCATGACAGCGCATTGTCGCGGGTCGCATCGGACCACCTGCCGGTCAAGGCGTATGTGGAGGTTTCCTGAGGTTTTCGACGCCATCGAAGACCGTCGCAGTCGGGAAATGGATCATTTTCCTTGCCGGATATTTTCGGGATGGATTATCTATAATCCATGCACAAACCTGACGAGACACTCGCGAAAAAGATCGAAATGACCCTGAGCGACCGGATCATATCCGGTCGGCTACAGCCCGGATCGCGGCTGCGGCAGGATCATATTGCCGAGGAATTCGGCGTGAGCCATGTGCCGGTGCGTGAAGCCTTCCGGCGGCTCGAGGCTAAAGGGCTGGCATTCAGCGAGCCTCACAAGGGCGTTCGCGTCACATCCTTCGACGTCGCGGAACTGCGCGAGGTCGCGGAGATGCGGGCTTCGCTGGAATCGCTTGCCCTCAAACAGGCCGCCCCCAATCTCACCACCGCGCTTCTTGCGAAAGCCGAGCAGGCCACCGTCCGGGCGGAAAGGGCGCAGAATGTTCATGAGTGGGAAGAGGCAAACCGGGCGTTTCATCGCATGATTCTCGAACCCTGCGGCATGCCGCGCCTGCTGGCCTCGATAGACGATCTTCACCTCGCCAGCGCACGGTTCCTGTTTGCCGCATGGCGATCCGACTGGGAAGCACGCACCGACTACGACCATCGCGCCATTCTTGCGGCGCTGCGCCGGGGACAGGTGAATGTTGCCTGCGATCTGCTCGCCCGTCATGTCGGCTGGATGGGGCGGCGCAAAAGCCCAAGGCCGAGCGTGGAAATTCAAGTGGTCGAAAAGCTTCTCGAGTAATTATCTATAATCTGTATTGCAGCGAGCGTCGAATCCCGATTTTTATCGATTATTCGTAACGACCGGAGATGATTTCGATGCAACACGCAGTTTCGTTCAATTCTCATTCGCTGCGCCGCCTGAGGGCTTGCGGGCTCGCCATCGGCGCAGCGGCCTTGATTGCCGCCAGCGCCAAGGTCCAGATTCCTTTCTGGCCCGTGCCGATGACGCTGCACACGCTCGCGGTTCTCGGCTTTTCCGCGGCAATGGGGCCACGCCTCGGGTTGGCGGCCATGGCGACTTACCTTTGCGCCGGACTTGCGGGCCTTCCCGTCTTTTCGGGTTCGCCCGAGCGAGGTATCGGTTTGGCCTATGCCGTGGGACCGACTGGCGGCTACCTTCTCGGCTTTCTGGTCGCAAGCTGGCTGACCGGCCGGCTGGCCGGCAAGGGCGGCGCCCTGCGGATCGCTGGCGCGATGATGGCCGGTCTTGCCGTCGTCTATGCGCTGGGGCTTGCGTGGCTGGTCATGTTCGTGCCGGCACGCTCCCTCGTCTCGGTTGGCCTTGCTCCTTTCCTTCCCGGCGACCTGCTGAAAATCGGGCTCGGCGTGGCGATGATCTGCGGCTGGCGCAGCCTGCGGAGCGGCGCCGCGCGATGATCCGCAGCGACTGGACTCTCGAAGAAGCGCAGGCCACTCATGACCTGCCCTTCCCCTATCTCATCCATCGCGCTCAGGACGTTCACCGCCGCCACTTCGACCCGACCGTGATCGAGACCGCGAGCCTTCTGTCGATCAAGACGGGGGGATGCCCGGAGGATTGCGGCTATTGTTCGCAAAGTGCCCATCACGACACCGGCGTCAAGGCGACGAAGCTGATGGAACTGGAGGCTGTCCTCGGCGCTGCGAGGCGGGCGAAAGCATCCGGCGCGCAGCGATTTTGCATGGGCGCGGCCTGGCGAAGCCCGAAGGATCGCGACATGGACAAGCTCTGCGCGATGGTCGAGGGTGTGCGCGACATGGGGCTGGAAACCTGCATGACGCTCGGCATGCTCTCGCCGGGACATGTCGAACGCCTGAAGGCTGCGGGCCTCGATTTCTACAACCACAATATCGATACGTCGCCCGAATATTACCGCGAGATCGCGACCACCCGGACGATGGATGACCGCCTGGAAACGCTTGATCGCGTGCGCAAGGGCGGCATCAGGGTGTGCTGCGGCGGTATCCTTGGAATGGGAGAGGAAGTCAGGGATCGTATCGCGATGCTTGTAACGATTGCGACCCTGCCTGCTCATCCAGACAGTGTCCCGATCAACCTCTGGAACGAGATCGGCAATACGCCCGTGCAGAAGCGGGCGAAACCGGTCGATCCCTTGGCGCTCGTCCGAACGGTCGCCCTTGCCAGGATCCTGATGCCGGAAAGCGTGGTGCGGCTGTCGGCCGGGCGGACCGGCATGAGCGAAGAACTTCAGGCGCTTTGCTTTCTCGCCGGCGCGAACTCCATATTCGTCGGCGATGCCCTGCTGACGACCGGCAATCCCGCTGCATGGCAGGATGAGGACATGATCGGCAAGCTCGGAATGCGCTTTGCGCCGGCGAGAGAAAAGCCACCTCGCTTGCCGCCGAATGAGATCGTTGAGCCGGTTCAGCGATGCGATCCGTCTTAAGGGCGGGTGCGGGCCACGATCGATGGAGGCGGCCCGATATTCGCCGCCGGTGACGCCATCATCGTTCCCGGCGGTATGATGCATGAGATCGACGCGCTGGAGACCGCCGTCTCATACTGGTTGGCGGCTCATGAACACCGGACCCCATTGGCTGACAAGCACCGAAGCAGTGGCGAGATGTCTATTCCGCCAATGCCACGGATATCTCGTTGGCTGTCTGGATGACGACCGGCGCGAGGCCAAGAAGGCGGCCGTCCGGCATGCGCTCGGCAGGTCCTGATACGCTGACAGCGGCGAAGACCCGCTGGGTGGAATCGCGGATCGGCGCGCCGATACAGCGCAGTCCGGTCTCGATTTCCTCATCGTCGATCGCGTAGCCACGCTGGCGGATAACGGCCAGTTCGGCAAGGAGCGTGTCGAGGTCGGTTATCGTGTTCGGCGTGTAGCGCTGCAAGCCTCCGCCGACGATACGGCGGATGAGCTCTTCGTTCTGAAACGCGAGAAAGGCCTTGCCGACACTGGTGCAATAGGTGGGCGCCGCCTGCAGCGTCGTGCGGCTGGCGGACGTCATTTCCTCGCGCTCGACGCAGATCATCTGGCTGCCGTCGAACATGTGCAGATGGATGATCTCACCCGTCAGTTGCTGCAACTTGGCGACATGCGGATGCGCGCGCGTCGGGGTGTCGAGGCTTGCCAGCACGCTGCTGCCGTAATGAAACATCTTCAGGCCGAGGCGGTACCCCTGACGCCGTCCATCCTGATCCAGCATGCCGACATCGCGCAACGAAACCACGATCCGGTGGATCGTGGTTTTCGGCAGGCCCGTCGCCTGGGAAAGCTCCGCCACTGTCATGCTCGGCTTGTGGCGGGAGAAACTGTCGAGGACCAACGCCATCTTTCGCAGCGATTTCGCGCCCGCATCGCGGCTTTCATGAGCGCCTTCCGTTGCCGGCTCGGCAACTGACCCATCCTCGTTCTCGGCGTGACTGTCCATGCCCGTATTCACTTTCAATGTCCCGATATTACCAGCCGCGCCTTGACTTCCAGCTTTCGCGCCGCTGTTTCCAGCACGAAGCAGACGGCGAAATAGGTTAGCGCAAGCAGGCTGAATACAACAAATGGTTCATTGGTGCGAATGACAACTTCTCGCCCCAGCCGGGTGATCTCGCTGATGCCGACAACGGAAACGAGTGACGTATCCTTGACGATCAGGATCGCCTGCCCCAGCAATGAGGGGATGATCGCCATCAGCGTCTGCGGCAGCGTAATGTCGCGCAGGCGCTGGAACAGGCTGAAACCGAGCGCGATCGCCGCCTCGTTCTGACCCTTGTCGAGGCTGCCGAGGCCGCCGCGGATGATCTCGGTCATATAGGCACCATGCGACAGCGACAGAGCGATGATCGCGGTCGCAACCGGCCCGATGTCGATGCCGAATTCCGGCAGCCCGTAATAGACGAGGAAGATGAACATCAGAAACGGCGTGCTACGGAAGATATAGACATAAATGCCGACCAGGAACCGCAGCGCACGCACGCGCGAGGACGCCAGCAGCCCGCCGAGGATGCCGATGCCGAGCGCGGGGAAGAAAGAGACGAAGGTCAGAAGCAGGACGATTGGAAGTCCGGTGACGATGAGGCGAAAGGCATCGCTGGCGGTGGAAAGAATCTCGCTCATGCTCACGCTCGCTTGTGTTTGGAAAAGCCGGCGCGGCTTTCGTAGAGATCGACCAGAAGGTTGAGAACGACGCAGATGCCGATATAGAGCACGCAACTGACCAGATAGGCCGGCAGGAACTGGTAGGTTTCGTTGCCGACGTCATCGGCGGCCTTGGTGATTTCCAGCACGGCGATGGTGTAGAGCAGGGAGGTATCCTTGATCAGTTGCACGAACTGGCCGGTGACGGCCGGAAGCACCGTCGGCGCGGCCTGCGGCAGCAGCACTTTCGCCAGCAGCAGGCGCTGGTTGAGGCCAAGCGCGAGCGCCGCTTCCGTCTGGCCCTTGGGAATGGCGTTCAATCCGCCCCGCACCATTTCCGAAATATAGGCACCGGAATTGAAGGTCAGCGCCAGGACGCCGGTCCAGAAGGCCGATAGCGTCAACCCCAGCGCCGGCAGGCCGAAATAGATGAAATAGACCTGCACGAGAAGCGGGGTATTGCGCACCAGCGAGACGTAGACCGCCATCGCTTTTCCGAGGCGGCCGCGCGAGGTGAAGCGCACCATCCCGACCAGAAGGCCGACCATAAGCGCGAGCACGAGCCCGAGACCCGCCGCCGTGAGCGCATTGCGCACCCCCGCAAGATAGGTGTCCTGATATTGCCAGAAGAGATCGTAGGCGTCGGAAAGCATGTCGTCACCCGGCCTGATGATGCAGGATCTGCGAAAGGAAGAGGCGCGTTCGTTCTTCGCGCGGATGGGCAAAGAATTCGCCGGGTGGCGCCTTCTCGACCACCTGACCGGATTCGAGAAAGGCGATTTCGCTTGCCAGTTCGCGGGCAAAGCCCATCTCGTGGGTGACGACGATCATGGTCATGCCGGAGGCGGCCAGTTCGCGCATCACCTGCAGAACTTCGCCCACCATTTCCGGATCGAGCGCCGATGTCGGCTCGTCGAACAGCAGCATGGCCGGATCCATCGCCAGCGCCCGGCAGATGGCGACGCGCTGTTGCTGGCCGCCGGAGAGCTGCACCGGATAGACGGAGGCCTTTTCCGCCAGCCCGACACGTTCGAGCAGCGCCATTGCCCTTGCCCGCGCTTCGGCCTTGGAGCGCCCCAGCACGCGCCGCTGCGGCAGGGCGATATTGTCGAGCACCGTCAGGTGCTGGAACAGGTTGAAGCGCTGGAACACCATGCCGATCCGGCGATGCAGGTCGCGCGCCGGCATCCTCGCCAGATCGGCGCCGTCGAAGGACATGGCGCCGCCCGACAGGGGCCCGGCCAGCCGGTTTATGGCGCGGATGAAGGTGCTCTTGCCGGACCCGGACGGCCCGCAGATCACCAGAACGTCGGACTTTTCCAGCGACAACGAAACGTCGCGCAGGGCATGGAACGAACTGAAATGCAGATTGACGTTGCGCGCCTCGAAATAGGCCATCGGTTTCTCCCGACCCGGAAGCATCATACAGGCGGCAACGGAGCCGAACGCTCCGTCGCCCGCGCAGGGACGGCTTATTGCAAGCTCATGCGGTTGCCGTTGCTTTCCGGCACGTAGGCGCCGATGCCGAGAAGCTCGACGAGCTTCTTGCGCTCTTCGGAGACGCCGCTGTTCTTCTGCAGAAAATCGGCCTTCCAGGTTTCGCCGTCGACCCAATAGGCCTTGAGGGCATCGAGCTCGCCGCTTTCCTTGATCTTGGCCATGAAGAAATCGAGGAACTGCCACGTATAGGTATCGCCCGGCCGAACCGCGAAGCCCCAGATATCGGGGGTGATGGGCTGCCGCGGCGCCGGCATCGCCTCGCAACCATATTCGGCCTTGACAACGCCGAGAACCGCAAGGTCGTTCAGCGTCGCGTCAACGCGGTCGGTCTTCAAGGCCTGATAGGTGTCGACGTCATTGGGGTAGGTCTGAAGCTCGGCCTTGGGAAAGAACTGCTTGGCGGCGTCCACGGCATTGGTGCCGGCCTTGACGGCGATGCGCTTGCCTTCCTGGTTCAGCTCCTCCCAGGACTTGTCCTTGTTTTCCGGCTTGACGATGGCGACGACGCCCGTCGAATACCAGCTTCCCTGCGTGAACAGAATCTGCTGCGCGCGCTTGAAGGTGGTCGACATGCTCGTTGCCAGAATATCGGACTTGCGCGCCAGCAAGCCGGGAATGAGGCCGGCCCATTCGACATTGCGCATTTCCAGATCCACATCCAGCTTGGCGGCGATCAGGCGGTTCAGGTCGACCGAGAAGCCGGCGGCATTGCCGTTCGCGTCCCTGAACTGCCACGGCGCCGCCGAAAGGTCATTCATGATGACGATCTTCTTGGCTTTGACGATTTCTCCCAACGTTCCCCGGGAGTCTTCTGCGGCGGAGGCCGCCGAAGCAAAGGCCATCACGAGGCCGAACGCGAGCGCTGCCCATTTTTTCATTTCATCAGCTCCCAATTATAGTTAATTCCGCTATTCGGAATATGATTAGATTGCAAACATATATCTACATAATTTTCGACATCTATCAACCTTGATGTTGACGGATACGGAGAAAATCAATTAGCTTCGCAATACAAGACTTTATGTTCCGCAATTCGGAATAAATCGGGATCCATCAAAAATCGATGGATGCGCTGTCCGAAGGTGGTTTTTGGGAGAGAAGGCATGAACTATCGGGCGGCCGACTGGCCGGTTCTCGGCACACCCGCGCGCATCAACACGATCGAGCTCAACCAGATCTGCGATATCGCCGATCTGGCGCGCGAAGATCCCGATGTCATCAAGCTGTGGATCGGCGAAGGCGATCTGCCGACACCAGGCTTCATCCGCGACGCGGCGGTTGCCGCCCTCGATGCCGGACAGACGCGCTATACCTATGCGCTCGGCGTTCCGGCGCTGCGCGAGGCGCTCAGCCGCTACCACAAGCGCCATTGGAACGTCGATGTCAGTGCCGATCGCTTCAGCGCGACGGCCGGCGGCGTGCAGGCGATCATGCAGGCTTTTCAGGCCGTTCTCAATCCCGGCGACGAGGTGGTGGTTCCGGTTCCGGCCTGGCCGAACCTCGTGGAAATCGTCGGCATTCTCGGCGGCAAGGTCGTTCCGGTCCCCTATCGCACCCGCGAGGCCGGCGGATTCACGCTGGACCTCGACGACCTTTTCGCGGCCGTCACGCCGAAGACCCGGGTCATCGCCATCAATTCGCCGTCCAATCCGACCGGCTGGATCATGCCGCGCGAACAGATGATCGCGGTGCGCGATTTCGCCCGCGAGCGCGGCATCTGGATCGTGTCGGACGAGGTCTATTCGCACTTTACCTATGACGGCAAGCTGGCGCCCTCCTTTCTCGAAATCACCGAGCCGACCGACCGGCTGATCGTCACCAACACCTTTTCCAAGAACTGGTGCATGACCGGCTGGCGCGTCGGCTGGCTGGTCTATCCTGCGGGCATGTCGACGATCTTCGACAATCTCAGCCAGTACAACACCACCAGCGTCTCGACCTTCAGCCAGCATGCGGCCGTCGCCGCGCTCGATCAGGGCGATGATTTCATCAAGTCGCTGGTTGAGCGCTCGGCCAAGGGCCGCGAGATCATCTGCTCGACGCTCGACCGGCTGCCGAACGTGCGCGTCTTCTGGCCGGAAGGGACCTTCTACTTCTTCTTTTCCGTGCATGGCATGAACAGCGGCTATGAGATGGCCCGGCGCATCCTCAAGCAGGCCGGCGTCGGCGTTGCGCCCGGCTCCGCCTTCGGGCAGGGTGGCGAGGCTTTCCTGCGTGTCTGCTTCGCGGTCGATCCCGCGCTGATCGAAGAGGGCGCGCGCCGGCTCGAAACCTTCCTGCGCGACCAGTAACGGAGATCTCATCCATGAAGAAGATCATCAACCGGCCGACCGACGTGGTGCGCGAAATGCTGGAGGGCATCGTCGCCATGACCTCCGGCCTGGCGCTGCTCGATACCGAAAACGTCGTGCTGCGCGCCGATATCCCCGGCCGCGAATCCCGTCCGGTGGCGCTGATTTCCGGCGGCGGCGCCGGGCATGAGCCCGCCCATGCTGGCTATGTCGGCGAGGGCATGCTCACCGCTGCCGTCACCGGCGAGGTGTTTACGTCGCCAAGCGTCGATGCGGTGCTGGCGGCGATCCGCGCCACGGCGGGACCGGCCGGCGCGCTGCTGATCGTCAAGAACTATACCGGCGACCGGTTGAATTTCGGGCTGGCGGGCGAGCTTGCCGCGCTCGAGGGCATTCTGACCGAGCTTGTTGTCGTCGCGGACGATGTGGCACTGTCGGAGGTGGTCCCGCGCGAGCGCCGGCGCGGCATCGCCGGCACGGTTTTGGTCCACAAGGTCGCAGGCGCCGCAGCCGCCGCCGGCAGAACGCTGGCCGAGGTCGCGGCCATCGCCCGCGACACGGCCGCGCGTATCGGCACCATGGGCGTTGCCCTCGGTTCCTGCACCGTACCGGCTGCGGGGAGGCCGAGCTTTTCCCTCGGCGACGACGAGATCGAGCTTGGCCTCGGCATTCACGGCGAGAAGGGCGTCAAACGGGTGGAGCTTCTCTCCGCCGACGCCATCGCCGAGACCCTGGTCGCCACCATCCTGTCCGACATGAACCTGCCCGCCGGGACCGAGGTCGCGCTGCTGGTCAACGGGCTTGGCGCGACGCCGCCGATGGAGCTTGCGATCGTCGCGCGCCGGGCGCTCGCTGTTTTGAAAACACACGGCCTCACCGTCAAGCGCGCCTGGAGCGGAAATTTCCTCACCGCCATCGAAATGCCCGGCTGCTCGCTGTCGGTGATGATGCTGGACGATGGCGCGGCGGCGCTGCTGGATGCGCCAACCTCCGCGTCCGCCTGGCCGAGAGGCGGGCTCGTGCCCGAAAATCCCTTGCTGGTGGCGGCAGGAGGGGAAAAGGCCGACGATACCGTAATCGGCCATGCGGCCAGCTTCGATCCGCAAGGGTTGCGCGCCATCGGCCTTGCCGTCGCCGATGCATTGGAAGCAGCCGAGGCGCAGCTGACCGATCTCGACAGCCGGGCGGGCGACGGCGACCTCGGCGCCAGCATGATGCGCGGCGCGGAGGCCATCCGCGCGCTTCCCGAGACGGCTTGGGCAACGCCCGCCAACGCGCTCGTCACCATCGGCAACACGCTGCGCCGGAATATTGCCGGCAGCTCCGGCCCGTTCTACGCGATCGCCCTGACACGGGCGGGCCGGCATCTGGCGGTTTTCGAGCGCCCCGGCTTTTGCGAATTCCGGGACGCCTTCGCGATTGCCGTGCAGGCCATCCAGGAAATCGGCGGCGCAAAACCCGGCGACCGAACGATGGTGGATGCCCTGCATCCCGCGCTCGAAGCGCTCCGGGCCGGCGGAAGCTGGAAATCCGCCGCCGACGCCGCCACGGCCGGAGCTGCGGCGACCGCCGCCATGACCCCACGCCTCGGGCGCGCCAGCTATCTCGGCGAACGGGCCGTCGGCAGCCCGGACGGCGGCGCCGTCGCCGTCTCGATCTGGATGCGGGCGATCGCCGACAGGCTCTGACGCCGCGCCCGCATCGACACTCTCACCACGAAATTTTCAGGACGCCTCCGGGCGAACGATCCCGCGCGTCCTGGAAACACCCCCCAAACCTTAACATCCAAGGGAATCCGAACATGAATCTCGACAAGGTCAATGGCATCATTCCGCCGATCGTCACCCCGTTTAACGCCAATGGCGATATCGACGAGGCGGCATTCCGCGATATCGTCAAGTTCAACCTGAAAAAGAAGGTACACGGCGTCTGCGTCGGCGGCAGCTCCGGCGAAGGCCACACACTGACCGTCGAGGAATTCGCCCGGCTGATGGAAATCACCGTCGAGGAGGTCAACGGTGCCATCCCGGTTCTGGCCGGGATGATCGCCAATTCCACGCGTGACGCGATCCGTCGCGCCAAGGCGATTTCGCACCTGTCCGTGCAGGGATTGCAGGTGACGCCGGTTCACTATGTCTTCAAGCCCGACGAAGAGGCCACCTATGCGCATTTCAAGGCGCTGACGGAAGCCACGGATGTTCCCGTCATCATCTACAATGTCGTGCCGTGGAACTATCTGAGCCCGGCGCTGCTGGTGCGGCTGATGACCGAGCTTCCCGGCGTCCAGGGCGTCAAGCAGAGCGCCGGCGACCTGAAGCTGATGGCCGACCTGATGTTGAACGTTCCGCAGGGCTGCAAGGTCTATTCGGCGGTCGATGCGCTTCTTTATCCATCCTTCGCCATCGGCTGCCACGGCACGATCGCCGCGAACCCGGCCGCCGTTCCGGGCGTGTGCATCGCACTATGGGACGCCGTCCAGCGTGGCGATCACAAGCTCGCCAAGGATATCCACGAGGCGCTGCTGCGCTTCTGGAACGCGATCTATGCGGACAACCTGCCGGCAAACATCAAGACCTCCATCGCGTTGCAGGGCACGCAAGCCGGCCTGCCGCGTATGCCGATGCCGAACACCACGCCAGCCCAGCTTGAAAACATCAAACGCGAACTGGCGAACGTCCTCCGATACGAGAACGCTTGAGTTGGACGGGAGGGCGCGATTGCCGCGCCCTCCTCCGCCTCTTTCGATCCGTAGCGCTTACAGAAAGTGAACCCATCTATATCACCATCTGGTCTGATACCCGCCGCGTTAAGGCGGATATCCGACAAAGCGCAGGATATCCGCACACTTTAGCTCCACAGAAGCGACGCGTGGGTCTCCTTCCGCGCGACAGAAAAACCGTCGGGTCCGACCTCGCGGAAGAAGCGGCGGCAGACATCGATGAACAGCCGCAGGAAAAGCGGCTTCGAATGGCCATAGAGATCGATGATCGAAATCGACGGCGGTGGCAGTTCGTCGAGGATGGGGCGGCGGACGATCAGGGCGGAATCACCATTGGCTCCGCCCACCGGCCTCATGTTGAGCACCGACATGCCGAAGCCGGAAGCGACGGCGGAGCGCACGGTCTCATAGGAACGGGTATGGAAGCGGACCTGCGGGCGTTCGGCCAGAATGTCGAACAGCGTCAAAAGATAGGTCGATGTCTGCGGCATGTCGAGCAGGACCAGCGGGCGTGTGGCGATGTCGCACAGTGACACGGCCTGATGCTGCGCCAGCGGATCGTCGACATGCAGCACCGCATGCGCCGGCACCTTGCAGATCTTCGTCATACTGCCGACCTCGATATGGCCGATATCATAGATCACGCCGAGGTCGATGAGGCCTTCCGCAAGCCAGCGCTGCACTTCGACCTGATCGCCCTCGATGAGCACGATTTCCACGTCCCCGACGCTATCGACATAGCGGCGCAGTACGGCGGGCATGAACAATGCGCCAAAGGGCTCGAAGCAGCCGATGCGCAGGATCTTCGGCACGCGTTCGGACAGGTCGCCGATCGCGCGGTCGAACTCGTTGGCCGCCGACAGCATGATGCGGGCAGCTTGCACGAAGCGTTCGCCCGCGGGCGTGATCTGCACGCCCCTCGCCGGGCGGCGCTCGAAGATGCGCGCGCCCATCTCGCCCTCGGCAAGGGTGATCGCCGCCAGGATCGAGGACTGCGAGATGTGCAACGCGCTCGACGCCGCCTGCACGCTGCCGAGACGCGCCACCTCGCTGACATAGCGCAGTTGCCGAACCGTCAGATTCATTGCGAGGCCATCCTTACATGAAATGAAAGAAGTTCTGCGAAAGAATACATTTTATCGAAGACAGCGATAGCGGCACACTGACCTCAATGACAGGGTTCGCGCAAAAACAACGCGGACCAGAAAAGGGGAGCATTGCTGATGTCGCCGATCAATCCTCTCATGGGGGCGGGCGAGCTATGCCGTCTATCCGTCGCAGAGCTTTCCGATGTCTATGCCAAGGGCACAGTCTCGCCTGTCGAGGTAGCAGAGGCGACGATCGCGCGGGCCGAGGAAATCAATCCGGGCTGCAACGCCTTTACCTTCCTCGATCGGGAAGGCGCGCTCACGTCGGCCGCCGCCTCCGAACGCCGCTGGCGCGACGGGGCGCCGCTTTCCCCTGTCGACGGCATTCCGACGACATTGAAGGACATCGTCTGGGTCAAGGGCTGGAGCGTGCGCTACGGCAGCACCACGACGCCAGCTGCGCCTTGCGATACCGATGCGCCGTCCGTCGCCCGGCTGCGCCAAGCGGGCGCGGTGTTCATCGGCCAGACGACGACGCCGGAATTCGGCTGGAAAGCCGTGACCGACAGCGCGCTTTGCGGCATCACCCGCAATCCGTGGAACCTGGAAAAGACCGCCGGCGGCTCCTCCGGCGGCGCGGCCGTCGCGGCTGTAACCGGCGCCGGCGTCTTTCATCTCGGCACCGATGGCGGCGGCTCGATCCGCATTCCGGCCTCCTTCTGTGGCATCGTCGGCCACAAGCCGACCTTCGGCCGCGTTCCCGCCTATCCGGCAAGTGCCTTCGGGACGGTCGCCCATATAGGCCCCATGACCCGCAACGCCGCCGATGCGCTCGCCATGCTGCGGGCGATGTCCGGGCGCGACCTTCGCGACTGGGCGCAGGGCGCCGGCGTGTTTCCGCAACTGTCGTCGGATCCCGTTTCGCTGGCCGGCACGAAGATCGGCTACTGGTCGCAGCCGGCAAGCGGCCGGCTGGATCCGCAGATGGGCGCGTTGATCGATGCCGCCGTCAAGAAGCTGGAAGCAGCCGGCGCCATCGTCGAGCATGTGTCCCTGCCCGGTGATCATCTTCTCGATCTCTTCCATCACCATTGGTTCACCGGCGCCGCCGCGCGGCTGTCGGCCATCCCCGCCGACACGCACGGAGAGATCGATCCCGGCTTTCTCGACATTGCCCGGCAGGGCGCGGCCTATTCGTCGACCGATCTCGTCAAGGCGCAGGTGCGCCGGGCAGATTTCGGGGCGGCGATGGACCGGCTGCTTTCAAACTACGATTTCCTGGTCTCGCCGGGCACGGCGCTGCCGGCCTTCGAGGCCGGCCTGGAAGTGCCGGTCGGCGATGAATACGGCCGCTGGACGGAATGGGCGGGCTTCAGCTTTCCGATCAATCTCAGCCAGCAGCCTGCCTGTATCGTTCCCTGCGCCATGACCGAGGCCGGGCTTCCGGTCGGCTTCCAGATCATCGGGGCGCGGGGCGAGGATGCCCGGGTTCTTGCCGCTGCCGCGAGCCTGGAGGTGCTGTTTTCCAACCCGTACCGCATGACGCATGACAACCAAAGCCAGCCATAAAAAAAGCAAAACCCCGCAGCGGGCAAGGCTGCGGGGTTGCAAGTAAAGCTGGTTGCGGGGGCAGGATTTGAACCTGCGGCCTTCAGGTTATGAGCCTGACGAGCTACCGGGCTGCTCCACCCCGCGCCATGGTGTTTTGCCTTGGCAAAACGCCGTTTTATTTGGGCCGGTTTTGCCTTTGGCAAGATACCGTTCTATTTCGAGGTTTTGATCTGCTGGACCGACAGATGAAGGCCGCTTGCGGGGCGGCCTCGATTTGGGCTTTGCCCTTTTTTGTGATTGAGAAGGAAGTTTTGTTTTGCGTTTAGCAGACCTGGCAGCGCCCTACTCTCCCGCGTCTTGAGACGAAGTACCATTGGCGCAGGGGTTT
>Ga0066256_1001653_pt1 | contig 29047 bp, 30 predicted proteins | sample ThiBio_1000_biof_FD_87107 | JGI IMG/M metagenome (GOLD analysis project Ga0066256, IMG submission 87107) | Wastewater bioreactor microbial communities from Cape Town, South Africa - Thiocy_expt_1000_biof (version 2) | ecosystem: Engineered > Bioreactor > Thiocyanate-remediating >... | reverse complement strand
CACCCCGGCCTGCTCCGGGCCCCCGTTCGGAACGCCACCCCCCCGGCAACGGGGTCCCTACTCCCCCGCCAAACCCCCCCCCCCCCCCCCAGGAACCCGCCTTTCCCCCCCGCCCACCCCCCCCCCCCCCCCGGGAGGTTTAAACCCCCCCCCCCCGCCCCCCCGGCGGATCCCCCCCCCCGCCCCGGGCGCGGCCGCCACCCCCGCCACATCGTTTGCGGCGACGTCGTCCCAAAGCACGCCCGCCTGCTGCCCGGCGCCGACCTCCCGCGCAAGCAGGCCACGAAAGGCCGTGAGCCTGCCGTGAAACGTGGCGCGCAGTTCCGCATTGGTGACGTTCAGTTCACGTGAGAACAGCAGCATCGGCAGGGCGGGGGTCGCAGCGATCTGTGCGAATTGCGCGGCAATCAGTGCGCGCAACCGGATAACCGGCGCGTTGCCGAGGTTGAGAGCTTCGTCCCAGGCCGTTGTCATCCGCTCGGCGACATGCTCGGCCACGGCCTGCCACAGCGCCGCCTTGGTCGGAAAATGCCGAAACAGCGCCGCCTGCGTGACGCCGATCTGCGACGCGACGGCGCCTGTCGTCACCCGGTCCGGCCCGATCCGGTCGGTCAGATCGAGCACGGTGGCCACGATCTCGGCCTTGCGGAGTTTTGCTGACTTGCGCACGGGGCGCCTCTTTGGTTAGTAAGCGATCACAAACAAATTTAAGCGGACTCACGCGATGCGTCAATTATCGGGCGTCACTTTCTGCATGTATTGATTGTCACGACACTGGGGGCCAGATGGGAAGCTCGTTTCAGAGCATCCTCCTCTGACAAATCATAGATCGACGCCGATCAGCAAACCCACCGATGTTTAGCCGGGACTAACCGGCAACCCTACGATAGTAGTTTTCTGCTTTCTCCGCTTTTTAAGAGGGCGCATGTTCATCCGTGACCGCAAATGAACGAACAGCCTAGACGCTCGCTGACCGTGACTGAAGAACGCTGCCGCATCTAGTCACCCAGTCACCGCGTGGTACCCAACGCGAGGAGACCATCATGGCAGACAACAGATTTCTTACACCCGAGGAGGTTTCTCAGCGCTATCGCGGAACAGTTTCGCCCGGAACCCTGCGGAACTGGAGATCCATGAAGATTGGTCCATCGTTCGTCAAGATTGGCAAAGCGGTACTCTATCCTGAGAGCGAGCTCGATGCCTGGGACGAAAAGAACAAAGTGAACTGCCGTGTTTTGGCTCGAACCGACGTGCAGGTAGAGGATCAAGCGTGATGATCATACTAGAGCACGACCTACATACCCCAAACGACGTCCCCACCTACTCTCAAAAAGTATTAATATATAGCATATTAAATATAATAGTAGATTAAAATGGGTGACCACAACCACCCGTCGGGGGATCCGACCCCGTCCCGCGCCGACATCGACATGACGCGCACCATCGTCGAGACGGCGCGGCCGATGGGGATCGCCGTGCACGACCACATCGTCATCGGCCGCAACGGCCATGCGAGCCTGAAGGGCCTGCAGCTCATCTGACGCCGCCGGACCGCTGCGCGTCCCCGAAAAGCAAAAGCGCGCCCGGAGGCGCGCCTGCTTCGTTCCAAAACGATAGCGACCGCTACAACACGACCACCTTGGTGCCCATCTTGACCCGGTTGTAGAGGTCGATGACGTGCTCGTTGATCATGCGGAAGCAGCCGTTCGACGAGGCGGTGCCGATCGTCTGCGGCTGGTTGGTGCCGTGGATACGCACATGCGTGTCCAGCCGGCCCTGGTAGAGGTAGATGGCGCGCGCGCCGAGCGGGTTGTTGAGGCCGCCGTCCATGCCGTCCTTGTACTGGCCGTACTTGACCGGCTCGCGCTTCTGCATGTCCTTGGTCGGCGTCCAGCGCGGCCATTCCTGCTTGTCGCCGACGGTCGCCGTGCCGGAGAAGGCCAGGCCCTCGCGGCCGACGGCGATGGCGTAGCGCCGCGCCTTGTTGCCGCTCTCGACGAGGTAGAGATACTTGTTCTTCGGATCGATCACGATCGTGCCGCGGTTGTAGCCGCTGAAGTCGACGATCTGCGGCTCGAAGTCCTTCTTGACCTTGAACTTCGAGGGCTTGGAGCCCAGCGCGCCGTCGAGCGCGCGCGTCTCGGGCAGCATCTGCTGCGGCCCGCCGAACAGCGCCTCGAAGAAGCCGCGCGGTGCCTGCTTCTCGCTGCGCAGCTCGCCCTTGTTGGCGATGCCCGCGACCTCGACGGCCTTTTCCTGGCCGGCCATGGCCTGCGCGTTGAACGTGAACGAAATACCGGCGGCGACGCCGATCATCATGAGCGTGCGAGTAAACATGTCCTCGATCCTGACAGCCGCAAATTGTCATGCAGGAGGCAATCCTGCCGGCATCGCCGACGGCCCCCTCGCAACGACCCATAAGCGCGGTCGCGCCGACCCTCAAGAGAGAGCCGGCGCGGCACGCTCAAATTTTTCGTGAGGTCGGGAACTTCGAGGCGCGCTGTTGCAAGCAGACGACACTTGCCCGCGCGGGTTGCAGCGCGGCTGCACACGAAACGTGCAGTCGCGCCGCCCTGCGACGGTATCGCCTTACTGATTCGGGATCTGCGATCCGCCCTGGCCGGTACCCGTGCCGGTCGCCGGCTGGGTGCCGCCGGCCGCCGGGGCTGCGGGCTGCTCGGTGGCGCCGTTCGCCGGAGCGGCCGGCTGCGTCGCCTCGCCCGAGGGCGGCTGCTGCGTCTGCGTGCCGCCGGCGGGCGGCGTCGTGCTGCCGCCGAGCTGGTCGAGGACGCCGCCGCTGCCCGTGGCTGGCGCGCCGCCCTGCTGGGCCGGCAGCCGGTCGAGGATGTCGATCGGCCGCTCGCCGTAGCGCGACAGCAGCGCCAGCGCCAGCGAGGTGGCGAAGAAGGCCGCCGCCAGGATCGCCGTGGTGCGGGTCAGCGCGTTCGCCGCGCCGCGCGCCGTCATGAAGCCGGAGCCGCCGCCGATGCCCAGCCCGCCGCCTTCGGACCGCTGCATGAGGACCACCCCGACCAGGGCGATCACGATCAGCAGGTGGATGACGATGAGGAGGGTTTCCATGGATGATACCGATAGGAGGATGGATCACGCGCCGACGGCGCCTTGCGCGGTTGCGGCCAGATATACGCATTTCGAGGCATTTCCAAGCCCCGCCGGCCAGCCATCCATATGGGAGCCCGGCCGGACGCCTGCAACGGCCCGCCTCAAAGCGAGCGGTAGGCGTCCGCGATGCCGAGGAAATCGGCGGCCTTGAGGCTCGCCCCGCCCACCAGCGCGCCGTCGACATTGGCGATGGCCAGGAGCTGCCGGGCGTTGTCGGGCTTCACCGAGCCGCCGTAGAGCACCCGCATCTTGCGTGCGTCGGGGCCGAGCAGCCGCTCCAGCGTGGCGCGGATATGGGCATGCGCCTGCGCCACGTCGTCCGGGCTCGGCGTCAGCCCGGTGCCGATCGCCCAGACCGGCTCGTAGGCCACCACCGTGTTGGAGAAGGTGGCGATGCCCGGCACCGAGCCTTCGAGCGGGGTGGGCGGCTGGTCGAGCGTGCGGCGGGCTGCTCGCCCGGCCCGGGTCTGGCCGATGCAGATGGTGGCGCGGGGCCCGGCCCGCCACGCTGCCTCCGCCTTGGCGCGCACCATCGCGTCGGTCTCGCCGTGGTCGGTGCGGCGCTCGGAATGGCCGACGATGACGAAATGGGCGCCCGCGTCCTGCAGCATCTCGGCCGAGACGTCGCCCGTATGCGCCCCGTTCGGCTTGGCGTGGCAGTCCTGCCCGCCTGCCTTCACCGGCGAGCCGGCGAGCTGCGCTGCCGCCTGCGCCAGCAGCGTCGCCGGCACGCAGACCGCGGCTTCCGTCTCCGCGTCCAGCCCGCGCATGAAGCCGTCGGCGATGCGCTGCAGCTCCGGCAGCGAGGCCTTCGTGCCGTTCATCTTCCAGTTGCCGGCGACCAGCGGGCGCACACCAGGTGTCATTTCAGCCTCTCCAATGCCGCCGCCTGACTACCAAAAACGCGCCATAAAGCAATCGACAGTGACGGTGAAGGGCGCTATTGCCCTCAGGCATCTGCCAACGTTGCCGGAACCATAAACGCCATGATGGAAGCACTTCGCAAGGCCGCGGGGACATGGGTCGCCAAGCTCCTGCTGGCCATCCTCGTCGTCAGCTTCGGCGTGTGGGGCATTTCCGGCAGCATCTTCGGCGGCGCCGGCTCCAGCGTCCTGACCGCCGGCGACACCTCCGTCTCCGTCAACGAATACCGCCTCGCCTACGACCGCCAGATCAACGTGCTGTCGCGCCAGTTCGGCAGCCGCGTCACCCGCGAGCAGGCCACCGCGCTGGGCCTCGACCAGCAAGTGCTGTCGCAGCTCGTCGCCGGCGCGCTGCTCGACCAGCAGGCGAGCGAGATGAAGCTCGGCCTGTCGCGCGACCGCCTCGCCCAGCTCACCGCCGAGGATCCGGCTTTCCACGGCCCGTCCGGCAGCTTCGACCGCCAGCAGTTCGAGTTCGTGCTGCGCCAGGTCGGCATGCGCCCGGAGGACTACCTGAAGAACCGCGAGCAGGTGGCGGTGCGCCAGCAGATCGTCGAGGCGGTGTCGGACGGCATGCAGGTCCCCGACACCTTCCTGCGCGCCGTCGCGCTCTACAGCGGCGAGGACCGCACGGTCGACTTCATCAAGGTGCCGCCCTCGGCGGTCGGCGAGGTCCCGGCCCCGACCGACGACCAGTTGAAGACCTATTTCGAGGCTAACAAGAGCAAGTACGCCGCGCCGGAATACCGCAAGATCTCCTTCGTCCGGCTGGAGCCGGGCGAGATCGCCGACGAGACCGCGATCTCCGACGAGGAGGTGAAGTCCTACTACGACAAGAACGTCTCCCGCTTCACCCAGCCCGAGCAGCGCACCATCGAGCAGCTCGTCTTCGCCTCCGAGGCCGACGCCAAGGCCGCGCTGGACGAGATCCGCGCCGGCAAGAGCTTCGAGGATGCCGTGAAGGCGCAGGGCAAGACGATGGACGACGTCAAGCTCGGCACCTTCCCTAAGGACCGCGTCGCCGACCCGGCGATCGCCGAGGCCGCCTTCTCGCTCCAGCAGGGCGCGGTCAGCGACGTCGTCAAGGGCTCGTTCGGCTATCTCCTCGTGCGCGTACCGGAGATCAAGGCGGCGGTGGTGAAGCCCTTCGCCGAGGTCGAGCACGACATCCGCCGCGACCTCGCGCTCGACGAGGCCAACCGCGTGCTGCTCGATGTGCATGATTCCTACGAGGACGCGCGCGCCGGCGGCGCCTCGATGCAGGAGGCCGCCAGCAAGCTGAAGCTCAACGTGCGCACGGTCGAGGCGGTCGACGCCGAGGGCCTTGCGCCCGACGGCAATCCGGTGCCGAACCTGCCCGAGAAGAACGACCTGCTGCGCCAGGCCTTCGGCACCGAGGTCAATGTCGAGAACCCGCCCGTGCAGTCGGGCGCCAACGGCTTCGTCTACTACGAGGTCGACGGCATCACCCCGGCCCGCGACCGCACGCTCGACGAGGTGCGCGACAGGGTCGCGACCGACTGGAAGGCTCAGGAGGCCTCGACCCGCCTCGACGCACTGGTGGCCGACCTGCACAAGCAGTTCGACGAGGGTAAGGGGGCGGCCGAAGGCGGAGAGAGGGCGAGGGCCCCCTGGGACCCGGGGGCTGCCGCGCCGCTGCGGGCGACAGGCGGGGGGGCCCGGGCGTGGCGGCCGCGCCCGACAAGGGCGGGCCGCTCTTGTTAAAGCACCCGGAGGTGTTGCCGCCGCTGGCGGCCGGCCCGGAGGCCGTTCCGGACCAGACGAAGCAGAGCCTTGCGTCGGGCATGTCCGACGACCTGCTCGACGAGCTCGTGGCCAAGCTGCAGAACCTCTACCCCGTCAGGGTCAACCAGGCGGCGATCAACCAGGCACTGAGCTTCTGACGGTCGGGCCGGCAAGCGGATGGCGGAGTTCAAGTCCTACATCGCCAAGGTGGCCGGCGGCCAGCCGCTGACCTTCGAGGAGGCGCGCGACGCCTTCGACGTCGTCATGTCGGGCGAGGCGACGCCGAGCCAGATCGGCGGCTTCCTGATGGCGCTGCGCGTGCGCGGCGAGACCGTGGCCGAGATCTCCGGCGCGGTCGCCACCATGCGCGCCAAGATGCTGCCGGTCAGCGCGCCGGCCGATGCGATCGACATCGTCGGCACCGGCGGCGACGGCTCCGGCTCCTACAACGTCTCGACCTGCGCGGCCTTCGTCGCGGCGGGCGCGGGCGTGCGCGTCGCCAAGCACGGCAACCGCGCGCTTTCCTCCCGCTCGGGCGCGGCCGACACGCTCGCCGCCCTCGGCGTCAACATCGACATCGGCCCGGAGCGCATCGGCGCCTGCATCCGCGAGGCCGGCGTCGGCTTCATGTTCGCGCCGGCGCACCATTCGGCGATGCGCTTCGTCGGCCCCACCCGCGTCGAGCTCGGCACCCGCACGATCTTCAACCTGCTCGGCCCGCTCTCCAACCCCGCCGGCGTCAGGCGCCAGCTCGTCGGCGTCTTCGCGTCCGAATGGGTGGAGCCGCTCGCCCATGTGCTCAAGGAGCTCGGCTCCGAGGCGGTCTGGGTCGTCCACGGCGCCGGCCTCGACGAGATCACCACCGCCGGCGCGACCCGTGTCGCGGCGCTGGAGAACGGCGAGGTGCGGAGCTTCGAGGTGACGCCTGAGGCCGCCGGCCTGCCGCGCGCCACGCCGGGCGACCTGACCGGCGGCGATGCCGCCCACAATGCCCGCGCGCTGCGCGCCGTGCTGGAGGGCGCCCGCAACGCCTATCGCGACATCGCGCTGCTCAACGCCGGCGCCGCCCTCGTCGTAGCCGGGCAGGCCGCCTCGCTCGCCGACGGCGTGGCGCTGGCGGCGGCCGCCGTGGACGACGGCCGCGCCGCCGCCGTGCTCGACCGGCTGATCGCCGTCTCCCATGCCGGAGGGACGCAGCCGTGACCGACATCCTGCGCCGCATCGAGGCCTACAAGCGCGACGAGATCGCCGCGGCGAAGGCCGCCGTGCCGCTTGCCGAGCTCAAGGCCCGCGCCCGCGACGCCAGCGCGCCGCGCGGCTTCCTGAAGGCGCTGGAAGCCCGTCGCGCCGAAGGTCGCTTCGGCCTCATCGCCGAGGTCAAGAAGGCGAGCCCGTCGAAGGGCCTGATCCGTGCCGATTTCGACCCTCCGGCTCTCGCCCGCGCCTACGAGGCCGGCGGCGCGGCCTGCCTGTCGGTGCTGACCGACCGGCCCTCCTTCCAGGGCGCGCCGGAGTTCCTGACCGCCGCCCGCGCGGCGACGGCGCTTCCCGCGCTGCGCAAGGACTTCATGTTCGAGACCTATCAGGTGCACGAGGCGCGCGCCTGGGGCGCCGACGCGATCCTGGTCATCATGGCCTCGCTGTCGGACGACGACGCCCACCGGCTGGAGGACGAGGCGTTCTCGCTCGGCATGGACGTGCTGGTCGAGATCCACGACGAGGCCGAGATGGAGCGCGCCCTGCGGCTCTCCTCGCGGCTCGTCGGCGTCAACAACCGCAACCTGCGCACCTTCGAGACGAGCCTCGCCACCTCCGAGCGGCTGGCGAAGCTGGTGCCCGCCGACCGGCTGCTGGTCGGCGAGAGCGGCATCTTCACCCATGACGACTGCCAGCGCCTCGCCCGCGCCGGCATCACCGCCTTCCTCGTCGGCGAGAGCCTGATGCGGCAGGCCGACGTGACCGCCGCGACGCGGCTGCTGCTCGACGGCGGCGCCGCGATGCGGGCCACCGGCTGAGCGCGGCGATGGCCGGCAAGCTCACCCATATAGGCGGCTCCGGCGAGGCCCACATGGTCGACGTCGGCGGCAAGGCCGAGACCGAGCGCACGGCGATCGCCGAGGGCTGCGTCTCCATGCAGGCCGCCACGCTCGCCGCCATCCGCGACGGCAACGCCAAAAAGGGCGACGTGCTCGCCACCGCCCGCATCGCCGGCATCATGGCCGCCAAGAAGGCGCACGAGCTGATCCCGCTCTGCCACCCGCTGCTGCTGACGAAGGTGACGGTCGACATCGAGCCGGACGAGGCCCTTCCCGGCCTGCGCGTCACGGCGAGCGTGCGCGTCACCGGCCGCACCGGCGTCGAGATGGAGGCGCTGACGGCCATCTCCGTCGCCTGCCTCACCGTCTACGACATGGCCAAGGCGATCGACCGCGGCATGACGATCTCCGACATCCGGCTCGTCGAGAAGCGCGGCGGCAAGTCCGGCGAATGGAAGCGCGGGGCCTGAGGCGATGGCGCTGCTTCCCGTCGACGACGCGCTGAGGCGGCTTCTCGACACTGCGAGCCGCCTGCCGGCCGAGGCGGTGCCGGTCGCAGAAGCCGCCTGGCGCGTGCTCGCCACGGATCTGCGCGCCCTGCGCACGCAGCCACCCTTCACCGCCTCCGCGATGGACGGCTATGCGGTGCGCGCCGCCGACATCGCCGCCCTGCCCGCCTTCCTCGACGTCGTGGCCGAGATCCCGGCCGGCACGGTCCATCATGGCAGCATCGGCCCCGGCCAGGCCGCGCGCATCTTCACCGGCGCGCCGCTGCCCGACGGCGCCGACACCGTGCTCCTGCAGGAAGACACCCGCGCCGCCGGACCCGGCCGCGTCGAGGCGCTGGAGGCCACCGCGCTCGGCCGCCACGTCCGCGCCGCCGGCCTCGACTTTCGCGACGGCGACCTGTTGCTGCGGGCCGGCCGCATCCTCGATCCCGCCGCGCTGTCGCTGGCCGCTGCCGCCAACCATGCCAGGATCGACGTGGTCTGCCGCCCGCTGGTGGCGCTGCTGGCGACCGGCGACGAGCTTTTGCCGCCCGGCTCCAGCCTCGGCCCCGGCCAGATCATCGCCTCCAACAGCTACGGCGTCGCCGCCCTCGCCTCCGCCGACGGCGCCCGCACGCTCGACCTCGGCATCGCGCCCGACCGCCGTGAGGCGATCGCGGATGCGGTCCAGCGTGCCCGCGCGGCCGGCGCCAGCGTCATCGTCACGCTCGGCGGCGCCTCGGTCGGCGACCACGACCTCGTGCGCGAGGTGCTGACGGGGCTCGGCATGGAGCTCGACTTCTGGAAGATCGCCATGCGCCCCGGCAAGCCGCTGATGGTCGGCCGGCTGGGCGACACCCATGTGCTGGGCCTGCCCGGCAACCCGGTCTCCAGCCTCGTCTGCGCGCACCTGTTCCTGCGGCCGCTGCTGGCCCGGCTCGCCGGCCGCGAATACCGGCCCGACATCCGCGACGCCATCCTCGGCAGCGGCATGAAGGCCAACGACCAGCGCCGCGACTATGTGCGGGCCGCCGCCTTCCCCGGCTCGGCCGGGCTGGTCGCGACCCCGTTCGACACGCAGGATTCGTCCATGCTGGGCACGCTCGCGGCCGCCAACGCGCTGATCATCCGCGAGCCGCACGCCCCTGCCGCCGCGCAGGGCGCGCCCTGCCGGGTGATGATGATCCGCTGACCAGCCGTAGCCGCGACGGCTCAGCGGATGCGGATCGAGTTCAGCACGAAGTCGACGATGTGCGCCCGCCGCTCCGACACTGCCGGCTCCTCCGCCAGCGTCCGGTTGAAGATGCGGCTCAGCGTGTGGATGTTGGCGAAGTAGAAATAGGCCATGCCGGCGATCGACAGGTAGACGTGCAGCGGGTCGAGCCCCTTGCGGAAGACGCCGTTCTCCTCGCCGCGCGAGAGCGTGTCGCGGATCAGGTCGACGATCGGCCGGTTGACCTCCTCCACCCGCGTCTGCAGGTGGCGGCCGCCATGCGCGTTCTCGTCGGCCAGCAGCGAGACGAAGTCCGGGTGCTCGGCGAGGTAGTCGAAGGAGAACTCGACGAGCCGCCGCATCGCCTCCTCGGCCGGGTAGCGGCTGAGGTCGAGCTCCTGCTCGCGCCGCCGGATCTCGCCGTAGACGTGCTCCAGCACGGCCGCGTAGAGCCCGTCCTTGTTGTCGAAATAGTGGTAGACGAGCTGCTTGTTGACGCCGGCGCGCCGCGCGATGTCGTCGACCCGCGCGCCCTCCAGCCCGTGCGCGGCGAACACCTCGCGCGCCGCCTCCAGCAGCACCTCGCTCGATGGGCTCCTGCCCGGATCGCTCTTCTTCCGGCCGGGTCGCGCCGTCGCTGCCGCATCCATGCAAATCAACCAGTCAGTTGAAATCTTGACTCCCTATCTAGCGCACCGCATGCTGCTCCGGCAACCTGCACCGGCCGTCCGATACCGCACCGGCACGACAAGGCCCGGGTCCCAGCTTACTTGGAGCGGCCGCCCATGACGCATCTCAAGATAAACCTGTGCACCGAGGTGGTGCGTGAGCTCGACTTCCGTGGCCAGTGCGCCTTCGCCCGCGCCGTGGGCTATGACGGGCTGGAGGTCGCGCCCTTCACGCTCGCCGCCGACCCGACGACGCTGTCCGACCGCGAGATTGCCGAGTTCCGGCGCATCGCCGAGGGCGAAGGCATCGCGATCGCCGGGCTGCACTGGCTGCTCGCCGCGCCCGCCGGCCTGTCGATCACCTCGCCGGACCCGGTGGTGTCGCGCACGACGCGCGAGGCCGGCCGCCGGCTGGTCGATCTCTGCGCCGGCCTCGGCGGCGCCTATCTCGTTCACGGCTCGCCCGGCCAGCGTCAGATCGAGCCGGGCCACGAGAAGGAAAGCCGGGACCAGGCGCTGGCCTATTTCGCCTCGGTTGCCGAGGCGGCCGTCGCCGCCGGCATGCGCTACGTGGTCGAGCCGCTGGCGCGCGTCGACACCGGCCTAGTCAACACGGTCGACGAGGCGGTCGACCTGATCGCGTGCATCGGCTCGCCGGCGCTCGCCACCATGGTCGATTGCTATGCGGCGAGCGCCAACGACGAGGACGTCCCGGCGCTGCTCGACCGCTGGCTGCCGACAGGCGCGATCTTCCACGTCCATTTCAACGACGACGACAAGCGCGGTCCCGGCCAGGGCGGCATCGACTTCGCCGCGATCCTCAAAGTCTTGGAATCCAACGGCTATGCCGGCGCGGCCGCCGTCGAGCCCTTCGTCTACGTGCCGGACGGGCCGGGCTCGGCCGCCCGCGCCATCGGCTACCTGCGCGGGCTGGAAGCCGCGGTTCGGGCTGGCGCGTGAGGATCAGCCTCGTCACCGACGAGCTGTCGGGCGATCCAGAGACCGCCTTCGAGATCGGCCTCGAATGGGGCATCCGGGACTTCGAGCTGCGCGGCGTCCACGACCGCCGCGTGCCGCGCATAGAGCCGCATCTGCGCCGCCGGCTCGTCCGCGCCGTGCGCGACTTCGGTGTCTCGATCACCGCGCTGTCGCCCGGCCTGTTCAAGATCCCGCTGCCGGCCGCATCGCCACAGCACTCCAATCTCGGCTGGATGGACAAGGGGTTCGACCTCGCCTGGTCCGCCGCGAAAGCCGAGATGGCCGACCATCTCGACAGCCTGCTGCCGCAGTCGCTGGAGCTTGCCGCCGAGCTCGGCGCGCCGCTGATCGTCGCCTTCAGCTTCCAGCGCGGCGGCGACCGCGCCGATCCCGCGCCCGGCGCCGTGGTCGAGGCGCTGGCGCGGGCGGCGGAGGCCGCGGCGCAGGCCGGCATCGCTCTCGCCATCGAGACCGAAGAAGGCCACTGGGCCAACACCGGCGCGCGCACGGCCGACCTCGTCGCCGCCACCGGCGCGGCCAATCTTGGCGTCAACTGGGACCCAGCCAACGCGCTGATCGACGGCGACGTCCCCTGGCCCGACGGCTACGGCGCCGTGCGCGGGCTGGTCCGCAACGTCCACTTCAAGGACGTGGCGGTTGAGCCGGACGGGCGCTGGCGCATCGTCGAGGACGGCGGCGTCGACTGGCCGGGCCAGATCGCGGCGCTGCTCGCCGACGGCTATGACGGCCCGATCGCGCTGGAGCCGCATCTGTCGCCCTCCGTCGCCTCCTGCCGGCGCGCGCTGGCGCGGCTGCGCGGGTTGATCGAGCAGGCGCAGAACGCCCCGAAGATTTTTTCAACCAGATAGTTGATAACGGACCGATCCCGGACTAGCGTCACGGTCTGAGGCGCGAACCCGGGAGGATGGAATGCGAGGATCGACGGCCCAGCAGATCGCGACGGCCGACGCGCCGGCGCAGCCTGCCGCGTCCGGCGCGCGCTTCCCCGCCTCGTTCGACACGGTCGAGCGGCTCGACGATTTCCTCTCCACGCCCGACCAGTCGCTTATCGACGACCTCGCCGGGCTGGACGGCGACATCCTCATCCTCGGCGTCGCCGGCAAGATGGGGCCTACGCTCGCCCGCCTCGCCCGCCGCGCCGCGCCGGACAAGCGCGTCATCGGCGTCGCCCGCTTCAGCGAGCCGGGCCTGGAGACGGAGCTGCATGCGCACGGCATCGAGACGATCCGCGCCGACCTGCTCGACGCCGCCCAGGTCGAGGCGCTGCCGCGCGTCCGCAACGTCATCTTCATGGCCGGCCGCAAGTTCGGCGCCAGCAGCAGCCAGCCGCTGACCTGGGCGATGAACGTCCACAGCCCGGCCATCGTCGCCTCGACCTTTCGGGAATCCCGCATCGTCGCCTTCTCGACCGGCAACATCTATCCGCTGGTCGACGTGATGCAGCAAGGCGCGCTCGAATCGACGCCGCCCGGCCCGCGCGGCGAATATGCCCAGAGCTGCCTCGGCCGCGAGCGCATGTTCGAGTATTTCTCCGAGCTCAACGGCACGCCCGGCCGTCTCTTCCGCCTCAACTACGCGATCGACCTGCGCTACGGCGTGCTGCGCGACCTCGCCGACCGGCTGGTCGCCGGCACGCCCATCGACCTGTCGCTGATGGGCCACGTCAACGTCATCTGGCAGGGCGACGCCAACGCTCAGGCGCTGCGCTCGCTGCTCAACTGCACCACGCCGACGAGCCCGCTCAACATCAGCGGCCCGGAGACGCTGTCGGTGCGCTGGCTGGCCGAGGAACTCGCCGCCCGCCTCGGCGTCGAGGCGAAGCTCGCCGGCGAGGAATCGCGCACCGCCTGGCTCACCAACAGCGCCGAGGCTACCCGCCTGTTCGGCTACCCGCGCGTGCCAGTGAAGGTGATGCTCGACTGGGTGGCCGACTGGGTCGGCCGCGACATGCCGAGCTTCAACAAGCCGACCAAGTACGAGGTGCGCGATGGCGGCTTCTGAGGCGGGTCCGATCGAGCCGCTTGGCGCCGGCGACCTCGACGCCTGCATGGCGCTGTCGATCGAAGCCGGCTGGAACCAGACGGCCGACGACTGGCGCCACTTCATCCGCGAGGGCCGCAGCTTCGGCAACCGCGCGCCGGACGGCCGTCTCGTCGCCAGCGCCGCCGCCCTGCCCTATGACGGCCCGTTCGGCTTCGTCAGCATGGTGCTGGTGACGGCCGACTGGCGCCGGCGCGGGCTGGCCACACGGCTGGTCGACCGCTGCGTAGAGGAACTGCAGGCGCGCGGCCTCGTGCCCGTGCTCGATGCCACGGCTGCCGGCGCCGAGGTCTACCGCAAGCAGGGCTTCGTCGGCCAGTTCGGCTTCGACCGCTGGCAGGGCATGCTTCCGGTAGCAAAGGCGGCGGCCGAAGCCGCGCCCGGCGCAGACCGCATCCGCGCCCTCGACGCCGAAGCCGCCGGCGCGGGCCGCGCCCGCCTCATGGACGACTTCCTCGGCCGCGACGGCACGATCGCCGTCGGCGACGGGAACGGCTTCGCGCTCGCGCGGGCCGGCCGCCGCGCCATTCAGGCCGGCCCGGTCGTCGCGGCCGACGAGACCGTCGCGCTCGGCCTCATCGACCGGCTGTTCGCCGCCCTCGCCGGGTTTGTCTTCATCGACGTGCCGCAGGCCTGGCGCCGCATCGGCGACTGGCTGAAGGCGCGCGGCTTCGAGATCCAGCGCAGCTTTACGCGCATGGCGCTCGGCCGGGCCGAGCCGTTCGGCCTGCCCGCCCGCCAGTTCGCCGTGGCGGGACCGGAGTTCGGCTGATGGCGGCGGACGGCCTCTCCATCCTCAAGTCCGGCACGGTGATCCCGGCCCATCCGCTGGCGCTCACCGCCGCGCGAAAGCTCGACCCGCGCCGCCAGCGGGCGCTGACGCGCTACTATCTCGACGCCGGCGCGGGCGGGCTCGCCGTCGGCGTCCACACCACCCAGTTCGCCATCCGCGAGGCGGGCCTCTACGGCGAGGTGCTCAAGCTCGCAGCCGACGCCGCGGCCGAATGGACCGACAGGCCGCTGGCGATGGTCGCAGGGCTGGCCGGCAAGACCGCGCAGGCCGTCGCCGAGGCCGAGACCGCCCTGTCGCTCGGCTATCATGCCGGCCTGCTCAGCCTCGCGGCGATGAAGGGCGCGAGCCAGGACGCCGTCATCGAGCATTGCGCGGCGGTCGCGGCCCGCATCCCGCTGGTCGGCTTCTACCTCCAGCCGGCCGTCGGCGGCCTCCATCTCGACGCCGCCTTCTGGACCCGCTTCGCCGCGATCCCCAACGTCGTGGCGATCAAGGTCGCGCCGTTCAACCGCTACCGCACGCTCGACGTCATGCGCGGCATCGTGGAAGCAGGCGCGGAAGACCGCATCGCGCTCTACACCGGCAACGACGACCACATCGTGCTCGACCTGACGCTGCCCTTCCGCTTCATGCGCGAAGGCCGGCCGGTGACGCTGCGCTTCACCGGCGGCCTGCTCGGCCACTGGTCGGTTTGGACGAAGTCGGCGGTCGAGCTCTACCGCCGCTGCCGCGCCGCGACCGGCGCGGACGCCGTGCCGGCCGAGCTGCTGGCGCTCGATTCCCGCGTCACCGACTGCAACAGCGCCTTCTTCGACGTCGCCAACGACTTCCACGGCTGCATAGCCGGCTGCCACGAGGTGCTGCGCCGGCAGGGCCTGCTCGAAGGCATCTGGTGCCTCGACCCGCACGAGGGGCTGAGCCCCGGCCAGGCCGCCGAGATCGACCGCGTCAGCCGCCAGCACGCCGACCTCTCCGACGACGCCTTCGTCGCGGCCAATCTCGAAAGGTGGCTCGCCTGATGAAGATCGAGCGCATCGAGATCTTCGCTCTGGAGTTCCCCTTCAGGAGCCCGTTCCTGATCGCCGGCGGCGTCGCCGGCCATCCCGGTCAGCCCTCGGCCCGCGTGTTCGCGCGGATGGAGACGAAGGGCGGCGCCGTCGGCTGGGGCGAGGCGACGCCGACTCCGCGCGGGACCTACGAGACGACGGAAACCATCGTCTCGACGCTGCGCAACTATTTGTCGCCGGCCGTGCTCGGCATCGAGGCCTGGAACTTCGACGCGCTGCACCGCGCGATGGACCGCGCCATTAGCCCCGGCGTCACCACCGGTTCGCCGCTGGCGAAGTCGGCGATCGACATCGCCACGCACGACGCGCTCGGCCGCGCGTTGAACATGCCGGTCCACCAGTTGCTCGGCGGCCGCCGGCGCGAGAGCTTCGACCTCTCCTGGATGATCTCGGTTTCCGAGCCGGCCGGCGCGCGGCGCCTTGCCGAGGAAGGGCTGGAGGCCGGCTACGAGGTGTTCGACGTCAAGGTCGGCATGCATGGCGAGGCGGGCGACCTCGAACTCGTCCGCGCCACCCGCGAGGTCGTCGGCGACCGTATCATCCAGGTCGACGCCAACCGCGGTTATTCGCTCGCCGCCGCAAAACGCCAGGCCGAGCGCTTCGCCGATCATGGCGTCACCCTCTTCGAGCAGCCGCTCGACGGCTTCAACCTCTCCGGCTACCGCACGCTCTGTGCCGCGAGCCCGGTCGAGATCGGCATCGACGAGAGCCTGCGATCCACCGCCGACCTGATCGAATATGTGCGCGCCGACGCCATCCACGTGGCGGTCGCCAAGCTGCAGCGCAATTCAGGCTTCCATCGGTCGCGCCAGCTCTGCGAGACCGCACGCGCGGCAGGTCTCGGACTGGCCCTCTCCGGCCTCACCGAAACCCATCTCGGGCGGGCAGCCGGACTTCAGCCCCCCCCCGCCTTCGATATCTCGCCTCCCCAGCGCAACGGCCCGCAAAAAATCGAGAACCCGGTCCTCGAAGAGAGTCACAGGCTGGGCGGCTGCCGGCACCGGTGGTCAAGCTGTGAGCCTGGTTGCACGCAAGATCCTCGACTGGGCCCCGGCCGTCCTGCTGTTCGCCGCGCTGTTCGTGCTCTGGCAGCTCTCCTCCACCGTGTTCGGCATCCGCGAATACCTGTTGCCCAGCCCGCATTCGGTGTGGCTGGCGATGACCTCGGGCGAGATCAACTGGGCCGCCCACATCGCGGTGACGGCCACCGCCATCTTCGGCGCCTTCCTGATCGCCGCGCTGGGCGGCATCGTGCTCGGCACGATCATCGCCTGGTCAGGCGTGATGAGCCGGGCGCTGATGCCCTTCCTCGTCTTCGTCAACACGCTGCCCAAGGTCGCCGTCGCGCCGCTGTTCCTGCTGTGGCTCGGCTACGGCGTGGTGCCCAACATGCTGATCGGCGCGCTGATCGGCTTCTTCCCGGTCGTCATCAACACGGCGGTCGGCCTGTCGCAGATCGACGACGACATGCTCGACCTCGGCCGCGTCTTCAACGCGCCGAAATGGAAGGTCTTCGCCAAGATCCGCATACCCAACGCCTACCCCTACATTCTGTCTGCCCTGAAGGTGACCGCGACCTCGGCCGTTGTCGGCGCGATCGTCGGCGAGTTCGTCGCCTCGCAGCGTGGCCTCGGCTACGTGATCATCACCTCCCAGAGCAGCATGAACACACCGCTGGCCTTCGGCGCGCTCGTCTGGATCTCGATCATCGGGCTCGTGCTTTTCGGCGCCGTCGCGGTCCTGTCGCGTGTGGCGGCCCCCTGGGCCGAGGGCCAGGAAGCAAAGTAACCGCCCGGGAACGGGCCAAAATGGGAGCAGAAAGATGTTGAAGAGACTGGTGGCTACCGTCGCGCTGGCCGGCCTGATGGCCTCGCCGGCCCTGGCGCAGGAGAAGTTCAAGTTCGCGCTCAACTGGTTCCCGGTCGGCGACCACGCCGCCTACTGGGTGGCCCTCGACAAGGGCTATTTCGCCGATGCGGGCCTCGACGTGACGCTGGAGAACTCCAAGGGCTCGGGCGATTCCATCGCCAAGGTCGACACCGGCGCGGCCGACGCCGGCCTCGCCGACAGCGCCGTCGTGATCGCCTCCAAGGCGCGCGGCACCACCGTCAAGGTCGTCGGCATGGTATTCGACAAGACGCCGCTGAACATCTTCTCCTCCAAGGAGAAGCCGGTCACCAACCCGAAGGACCTCGAGGGCAAGACTATCGGCGCCCCCGCCGGCGACGGTCAGCGCCAGATGTGGCCGGCCTTCGCCAAGGCCAACGGCATCGACGACAGCAAGGTGACCTGGGTCAACATCGAGCCGACCGCCAAGATCGCCGCGCTCGCCGAGAAGCGCGTCGACACCGTCGCCGACTACACCACCGGCCTGCCGCTCTACGAGAAGCCGATGGGCCAGGGCAACGTCGTCATGATGCCGTGGGCCGACCACGGCTTCGACATGTATTCCATGTCGATCATGGCCAGCGAGAAGACCATGAAGGAGCGTCCCGAGGTGCTGAAGAAGTTCCTCAAGGCGGCCTACATGGGCTGGCACGACGTCATGGCCAACCCGGACGAGGCGATGAAGATCTTCAAGAAGCGCGTGCCCGAGATCGACGAGGTGGCGCTCGCCGCCAACATGAAGATGGGCCTCGAGCTGATGAAGACCGACAACTACCGCAACAACGGCATCGGCTGGATGGAAGAGGCCAAGATGTGCAAGTCGGTCGAGCTGGTGAACACCTATATGGGCCTGCCGAAGAAGGTCGAGTGCGCCGACGCCTACACGACCGACTTCCTGACCAAGGTGGACATGCCCTGACGCAACACCGGGGATCGGTCGCGTGACACGCAACATGATCGAGCTCGATCGGGTCGGCATGGTCTACCAGACCGTGTCCGGCCCGGTCGAAGCGCTGCGCAACATCGACCTGTCGGTGGCCGAGGGCGAGTTCGTCTCGCTGGTGGGCCCGAGCGGCTGCGGCAAGTCGACCCTGCTGCGCGTGCTGGCGGGCTTACGTCCCGCCAGCAGCGGCGACATCGTCGTCGACGGCCAGCGCGTGACCCGGCCGATCGCCAAGGTCGGCATGGTCTTCCAGGCCGCCGTGCTGCTCAAATGGCGCACGGTGCTGGAGAACGTGCTGCTGCCGGCCGAGCTCGCCGGCCTCAATCCGAAGCGCTATCGCGACCGCGCCCGCGAGCTCTTGAAGCTCGTCGGCCTGTCCGGCTTCGAGACCAAGCGGCCGGGCGAGCTGTCGGGCGGCATGCAGCAGCGCGTCTCGCTCTGCCGCGCCCTCCTGCTCGACCCGCCGCTGCTCCTCATGGACGAGCCGTTCGGCGCGCTCGACGCCATGACGCGCGACGACATGAACATCGAGCTCCTGCGCATCTGGGGCGAGGCTGCCGAGGGCGGCAAGCGCAAGACCGTGCTGTTCGTCACCCACTCCATCCCCGAGGCCGTGTTCCTGTCGGACCGCGTCGTGGTGATGTCGCCGCGCCCCGGCCGCATCGCCGAGATCGTGGGGATCGACCTGCCGCGCCCGCGCACGGTCGAGACGCGCGCCACCGCCGATTTCGGCGCCCGCTCGCTCGCCATCTACGACATCCTCACCGGCCGCGCCGAGGGTCGCCCGGCCCAGCCGCTGCAGGCGCTCGGCTGATGAAGCTGCGGCTGGTCGAGTTGGAGCGGCGCGAGCGGCCCTACCGCATGCGCATGCCCTTCCGCTTCGGCGTCAAGACGGCGACCGAGGGCCGGCAGGCGATCCTGCGCGCCCGCGTGCGGCTGGAGAACGGCCGCGAGGCGACCGGCTGGTCGGCCGAGGCGCTGGGCGCAAAATGGTTCGACAAGAACCTCGCGCTGCGCGACGAGGACAACCACCACCAGCTCCGCCGCGCGCTGGAGCTAGCCGGCACGGCCTATATGGAGGCCGGCCTCGACACGCCGTTCAGCCATTTCGCGACGCTCTACCCGGCCCACATGGCCGCCTGCGAGGCGGAGGGCCTGAACCCGTTGATCGCCAGCTACGGCCAGTCGCTGGTCGACCGGGCGATGCTCGACGCCTTCTGCCGCGGCCTCGGCGTCCCCTTCCACCGCGCCGTGCGCGAAAACCTCGTCGGCCTCGGCCCCTCGCCGGTCGCGCCCGAGTTGGAAGCGGCCGACTTCGCCCCGCTGTTCAGGCCGTCGCCCGCGCCCCGCAGCATCGCTGCGCGCCACACGGTCGGGCTGGTCGATCCGATCCTCTCCGCCGACATCGAGCCCGAGGACCGTATCGGCGACGGCCTGCCCGAGAGCCTGGAGGAGGTCGTTCCCTTCTACGGCAACCGCTACTTCAAGCTGAAGATCTCCGGCGACGCCGAGGCCGACATTGCGCGGCTGGAGCGCATCGCGGGCGTGCTCGACCGCGCGGCCGAGCCCTATTTCGCCACGCTCGACGGCAACGAGCAGTATTCCGACGCCGACGCCATCGCCGATTTCTACGTCCGCCTCACGGCACGGCCCTCCCTGCAGCGGCTCTGCGCCTCGATCCTCTATGTCGAGCAGCCGATCAACCGCGCGCAGGCGCTGTCGACGCCGGTCGGCCGGCTGGCCCGGCGCATCCCCGTCATCATCGACGAGTCCGACGGCGCGCTGTCGGCCTTCCCGCAGGCCCGCGCGCTGGGCTATGCCGGCGTCTCCTCCAAGGCCTGCAAGGGCATCTGGAAGTCGATGCTCAACCTCGCCCGCGCGCAAAAATGGAGCGCGGAAGGCGGTCCGACCTATTTCATGTCGGCCGAGGACCTGACCTGCGAGCCCGGCATCTGCCTCCAGCAGGACCTCGCGCTGGTCGGCCTGCTCGGCCTGACCCATGTCGAGCGCAACGCGCACCATTTCATCGACGGCTTCGGCGGCCGGCCCAGGGCCGAGGAGCAGCGCTTCCTCGCCGCCCATCCCGACCTCTATCACGAGCAGGACGGCCGCGTGCGCCTGCGCATCGAGGGAGGCAACCTGTCGGTCGCCTCGCTCGAGACGCCCGGCTTCGGCGCGAGCGTCGACCCCGAATTCGACGCCGCCGAGCCGATGCCGAAGGCGGCGTGGCCGATGGCGGGATCAAGATGAGCGACGAATTGGAACAGATGGACGGCCTCGGCATTGCAGAGCTGATCCGCGACGGCGAGGTCAGCGCGAGCGAGGTGCTGGAGGCGACGATCGCCCGCATCGAGGCGCGCAACCCGGCCCTCAACGCCCTCGTCACGCCGATGTTCGACGCCGCCCGCACAGCGGTCGCCGCCGGCCTGCCGGACGGCCCGTTCCGCGGCGTGCCCTATGCCTTCAAGGAGCTCGTCGTCTCGGTGAAGGGCGCGCCGACGACCTCGGCCTCCCGCCTTTATGCCGACACGCCCGCCGCGGCCGACAGCGAGCTCGTCGCCCGCGCGCGCCGCGCCGGCCTCGTCGTGGTCGGCAAGACCAACTCGTCCGAGTTCGGCCTCCAGCCGGTGACCGAGCCGCATCTGTTCGGTCCGACCCGCAACCCGTGGAACACGGCCTATTCGCCCGGCGGCTCCTCCGGCGGTTCGGCCGCGGCCGTCGCCTCCGGCATGCTGCCGATGGCGCACGCCACCGACGGCGGCGGCTCGGTGCGCATCCCCGCCTCCTGCTGCGGCCTGTTCGGCCTGAAGCCGACGCGCGGGCGCATCACCGCCGGCCCCGAGGGCGGCGAAGGGCTGGCGGGGCTCGCCTGCCAGCACGCCGTCACCTGGTCGGTGCGCGACAGCGCCGCCCTGCTCGACGCCACCGCCGGCCCGATGCCCGGCGACCCCTACGCCGCCGCGCCGCCCGCGCGCCCCTGGCTGGAGGACGCTACGCGCGACCCGGCGCGCCTGCGCATCGCAGTCTCCACCCTCTCGCCGGACGGCAAGCCGGTCGACCCCGCCTGCGCAGAAGCCGCGCGCGAGGCGGCAAAACTCTGCGAGGCGATGGGCCACATCGTCGAGGAGGCCGCGCCCGTCTTCGACGTCGCGGCCGCCCGCGCCGCCTTCTCCGCGATCTTCCAGGCCAACACCATGGTCAATGTCGGCCGGGCAAACAGCGGCAGGCTGCCGGCCGAGGGGATGATCGAGCCGCTGACGCGGGCGCTCGCCGAGCGCGGCGCCACGGTCTCCGCCCCCGACTACATCCGCGCGCTGCAGTCCATGCACCGCGAGAGCCGGAAGATCGCCGCCTTCTTCGAGCGCCACGACCTGTGGCTGACGCCGACGCTCGGGCAGTTGCCGCCGAAGGTCGGCGCCTTCGATTCCGACCTGACCGACGTCGATGAGTGGATGGACCGGCTGATGGGGTTCCTCCCCTTCACCTGGATCTTCAACCTGACCGGCCAGCCCGCCATGTCCGTACCCTTCGCCATCTCGGCGGAAGGCCTGCCGGTCGGCGTCCACTTCGCCGCGCGCACCGGCGACGAGGCGAGCCTGTTCGCGCTCGCCGGCCAGATCGAGCGCGCCCGCCCCTGGCGCCACCTGCGCCCGAAGCACTGAGGCGCGGAGCACGTCCGGCCCGTTCAGGCCTCCTTGTGCCAGCCCCAATAGGTCTTGTGCAGGCCGCCCGGCACCTCGCCGGCCTTCTTGTAGACCCGGTCGCGCGCCGCCAGGCGGTTGGCGACCATCTTCTCGAGGTCGACGCCGATCATCTTGCCGCCGCGCTTGCGCAGTTTCCCGCCGACCATCACCGTGTCGATGTCGCCCGACGAGCTGTTGAGCACGATGTGGCCGGCCGGATCGCCCTCGGCCATACCGAAGGAGCGCGTGTCCATCAGCACGATGTCGGCCTGGAAGCCCGGCGCGATCTGGCCGGCCACCTCGCCGAGGCCCAGCGCGGCCGCGCCGTTGACGGTCGCGAAGTCGAGGATGTTGCGCGCGTCGAGCGTGGGCACGCCCGGCCGGCGCACCACCGGCACCTGCCCCTCGTGGCGCTCGACAGCGCCATCCATGTAGCGCTGCAGGAAGTGCATCAGCCGCATCTGCGGCAGCAGGCCGAGATTCATGATCACCGGCACGTCGACCCCGAGCGCCACACGCACGCCGACCCGGTGCCCGCGCGCCACCATGCTCATCGAGCGGCGGCCGGCATAGGTCTCGGCCTCCGGCTGGGTCGACAGGAAGCCGCCCGCCTTGCCGAGCAGGACGAGGTCGCGATCGGTCGTGTAGTTGCCGTGCGCCGGCAGGATGTCCTCGCCGAACAGGCCGCGGTCGGCGATCGCCTCGATCTCGCCCGCCTTGTTGCAGTGCCACGACATCCGGCAGCCCAGCGAGCGCGAGAACTCGATCTCGCGCACCGCCGCGTCGATCGTGTCGGGGCTGACGTCGCTGAGGCAGACGGCGAGCCGCACGAGGTCGGTCGGCTCGTTGGAGAGCGTCCCGCGCACCCGCTCGATGTCGGGGAAACGGGCCGCGCCCGGCGCCAGCGGCGGCTTCGAGTTGGGGCTCTTGCCGCGCAAATCGTAGCCCAGAACGCCGCGTATGCCGGCGTCGCGGATCGCCTGCAGCGCTGCGTCGGCATGCTCCGGCGTGTGGGTGCAGGTGTTGAAGTCGAACATGGTCGTCACGCCGCAGGAAAGCGACTCGACGAGGCCGGCATAGATGCCGGCATAGGCGTCCTCCGGCGTGAAGTAGCTGACCAGCGGATGGACGTTGGTGAAATACTCCATGCCCCACCCTTCCGCGACGCGGCCCTTGAACGGCGTCTCCCAGAGATGGCTGTGCGTGTCGACCATGCCCGGCATCAGGATCATGCCGGTCGCGTCGATGACCTCCGCGCCGGTCCGGTCGAGCTTGGCGCCGACCTTCTTGATGACGTCGCCCTCGACGAGCACGTCCGTGTTGGCGACGTCACCGACGCCCGCATTGCATGAAACCACGAAGGCGTTGGCGAACAGCGTCTTGGACATGGGTATCTCCTCTCTCAGGCGGCTGGACTGGCATTGACGGCTTTGCGCAGCGCGACCCGCATCGCCCGCCGCTCCTCGCGCCCCTCCGGGTCGGGCTTGGGGACGGACGACAGCAGCATGCGCGTGTAGGCGTGCGACGGGTTGCGGTAGAGCTCTTCGCTCGCGCCCATCTCCACGATCGAGCCGTGGTGCATCACCGCCACCACGTCGGCGACCTGCCGCACCACGGCGAGGTCGTGCGAGATGAACAGATAGGCCAGCCCCAGGTCGCGCCGCAGGTCGGCGAGCAGGTTGAGGATCTGGCTCTGCGTCGAGACGTCGAGCGCGCTCACCGGCTCGTCGCAGATCAGCAGGCGCGGCTCCGTCGCCAGCGCCCGCGCGATCGCCACGCGCTGGCGCTGGCCGCCGGACAGCTCGCCCGGATAGCGGTGCATGAAGTAGGAGGCGAGCCCAACCTTGGCGAGCAGGTCGCCGACGCGCGCCTCGGTCTCCTTGGCCGAGGTGCCGAAATGGCGCTCGACCACCTGCCCGATCGTGTCGCGGATCGTGCGGCGCGGGTTGAGCGAGGAGCGCGGGTCCTGGAACACCACCTGCACGTTGCGCCGGAACGAAAGCGGGATGTGGCGGCCGAACGCCGCGATGTCCTGCCCGTCGAAGCTGATCGCGCCGCCGGCGACCGACACGAGGCCGAGGATGGCGCGGCCGATCGTCGACTTGCCGGACCCGCTCTCGCCGACGAGGGCAAAACCCTCGCCGACGGCGATGTCGAAGCTGACGCCCTTGACCGCGACGAAGGGCTCGCCGCCGCCGAACAGCGCCGAGCCCTTGCCGTAGGAGACGACGAGGTCGCGGACCTCGAGAAGGGGCTGCCGGCTCACCGCACCACCTCCAGTTGGAGCTCGCCGGCGCGCAGGCAGCGCGTGCCGCCGACGAACGGCACCGGCCCTTGCCCGCATTCGGCTCTCGCGAAGGCGCAGCGCGGCATGAAGCGGCAACCGCGCGGCCACGCCCAGGGCGGCGGCACGGAGCCGGGAACTGTCGGTAGCCTGTCCATGCGCACGTCCTCGCGCGGCGTCGCCGTCAGCAGCGCGTAGGTGTAGGGATGGCGCGGGCGCGACAGCACGTCGGCGACGGCGCCCTCCTCCACGATCTGCCCCGCATACATCACCACCACGCGGTCGCACGTCTCGGCGACCACCCCGAGGTCGTGCGTGATGAGCAGCACCGACATGTCGAAGCGCCTCTGCAGGTCGCCCAGAAGGTCGAGCACCTGCGCCTGGATCGTCACGTCGAGCGCCGTCGTCGGCTCGTCGGCCAGCAGCACGCGCGGCCCGCAGCTCAGCGCCATCGCGATCGAGGCGCGCTGCGCCATGCCGCCGGAGAACTGGTGCGGATAGTCGTCGATGCGCTCCCTCGCGTTGGGCACGCCGACGAGGTCGAGCAGTTCCACCACCCGCGCCTTCGCCTCGGCCTCGCCCAGCCCCTTGTGGATGCGCAGCGGCTCGGCGAGCTGCTCGCCGATCGTGTGGACGGGCGAGAAGCCGGCGATGGAATCCTGGAAGATCATCGCGATCTCGCGACCGCGGATCGCCGCCAGCTCGGCTTCCGGCAGCGCGGCGAGATCACGGCCCCCGAACAGGATCTCGCCTGACGTGACCTCGCCCGGCGTGGGCACCAGCCCGAGCAGAGACAGCGCCGACATCGACTTGCCGCTGCCGCTCTCGCCGACCAGCCCGAGCGTCTCGCCCCGCCGCAGCGAGAAGCTGACGTCCGACAGGATTTCCAGCGGCTTGGCGCCGGCCTCGCCGCCGGGGAACTCGACCTTGAGCCCACGCACCGCGATCACGTCGGGGGCGGGCAGTTCGGCCGCCGCGACCGCGCCGGCCGCCGAGCCGGGCTTCTTGCGCCGCCGCGGCGCCCTGCGCGCACTCTGCTTGCCGGCCAGCGCATCGCGCAGCCCGTCGCCGGCGAAGTTGAACATCAGCACGGCGAAGATGATCGCCAGCCCAGGCGGCAGCGCCAGATAGGGATGCGTCGCCTGGTAGTTGCGCGCCTCGTCGAGCATGCTGCCCCAGTCCACCACCGTGGCGTCGAGCCCCAGCCCGAGGAAGCTCAGCATGGTGATGATCATGATCGCCGAGCCGAGCATGATCGCCGCCTCGACGATGATCGGTCCGACCGTGTTGGGCAGGATCTCGCGGAACAGGATGTGCCAGGTCGGCATGCCGGCCACCCGCGCGGCGTCGACGTAGAGGAACTCCCGCTCGCGCAGCGCCAGCGCCCGGGCGATGCGCATCAGGATGACGGCGAACACGATCGCCACCGCGAGCGCCGTCTGGTTGGTGCCGCGCCCCAGCACCGCGATCAGCGCGAAGGCGAAGATCAGCGACGGGATCGACTGGAAGATGTCGGTGACGCGCATGGCGAGCCGGTCCCACCAGCCGCCGAGGAAACCGACGAGCAGACCGATCGGCACGCCGACCACGAGCGCCAGTGCGACCGACTCGAACGAGGTCCAGACCGCCGTGCGCGTGCCGTAGATGATGCGCGAGAGCGTGTCGCGGCCGATGCCGTCGGCGCCCAGCAGGTGCACCCAGGACGGCCCCTGGTGGCGGTGCAGCACGTTGGCGTAGTTCGGGTCGTAGGGCGCCAGCAGCGGCGCGAAGATGGCGACGAGGATCATCAGGACGATGCCGGCGAGCGCGGCAGTCGTCGCCCGGTGGCCCAGCATGTGCCGCAGCACCAGCCGCCCCGGCGTCACCTTCTCGGGCGCGGCTCCGGCCTCGGCCGCCACGGTCTCGGTTCCCGCCTCGCTCATTGCGGCCGCACCCGCGGATCGAGCAGGCCGAGGCCGAGATCGACGAGGAGGTTGATGAGGATCACCATGGCCGCGATCACCACGATCGCCCCCTGCAAGGTCGGAAAGTCGCTGGAAATGACGGACGCCACCATCAGCGTCCCGAGCCCCGGCAGCACGAACACCTTCTCCATGACCGAGCTCGTGGCGATGATGATCGCGAGCTGCACGCCGATCACCGGCAGCACTGGCACCATCGCGTTCTTCAGCACGTAGCGGCGCACGATCCGGCCCGGCGGCGTGCCGCGCGCCCGGATCGCCTCGATGAAGGGCGAGCCGAGCACGTCGATGACGACGCCGCGCGTGTGCCGCCCGATCACCGCCATCCCGTGCAGCGCCAGCGCCACGCAGGGCAGCACCAGCGATTGCAGCCACAGCAGCGGCCCGTCCTCGAAGGCGACGTAGCCCGCGACCGGCAGCAGCCTGAGCTCGACCGCGAACAGCAGGCCGAGCATCAGCGCGAACCAGAAGCCCGGCACCGCCAGCGCCAGCGAGACCGCCGAGGTGACGACGCGGTCCATCCACCCGCCCGGCCGCAGCCCGGCTGCGAAGCCAGCGGCGAGGCCGACCACGATCGCGATGGCGCCGCCGCCGACCAGCAGCGAGATCGTCACCGGCAGCCGCTCGAGCAGCGTTTCGAGCACCGCCCTGTGGGTGAAGAACGAGGTGCCGAAATCGCCGCGCAGGATGCCGGCGAACCACGACAGGAACTGCACGACATAGGGCTGGTCGAGCCCCAGCTCGCGCCGCATGGCGTCGAGCCGCTGCGGCTCGGCCCCCTCGCCGAGCGCCAGCACCACCGGGTCGACCGGCGAGAGCTGGATCAGGAAAAAGACGAAGGCAGCCGCAAGGACGAGCGACACCAGCGACATTCCCAATCGAAGCAGGATCAGGCGTCTCATGCCGCGTTCCTTCCGGCTGCCTTGCCGAGCCCGTCCTACTGGATCAGGCGGACCTCGTCATACCGCAGCGCGGACGGGCGCATCACCGTCGTCGGCGGCTCCTGGATCTTGGCCGGATCGTAGCCCCAGGCCGTGTTCCAGAGGTAGAAATTGCAGTCGAGCGCGTGGTCGTAGAGATACTTGACCATCTCCTTCCAGATCACCTCCTGCTTGGCCGCGTCCGGCTCGGCGAGCGCCCTGTCCACGATCGCGTCGAGCTCGGGCACCGTCACCTTGAACGGGTTGCCGGTGCCGGTCGGGCTGAAGCGGAACTGGTAGTAGTCGAGCGGGCCGATGCTTTCCGTGGCGCTGGTGTTGATCTGCAGCGGGTAGCGATCGGTCTGGTAGTAGGTGAAGTACTGGCCGGTGGTCATCATCTGCGTGTCGGCGTTGATGCCGACCTCGCGCAGCATCTGCGCGATCAGCGTCATCGCGGTCGCCGTCGTCGGATACATCGGCAGCGTCAGCGAGACCTGCGGGTTGCCGGCCGCGGCGAGGTATTTCTTCGCCGCCTCCGGATCGTAGTTGTAGGCCTTCACCTCCGGGTTGAACCCGTACTGGCCTTCGAGGAAGCGCTGCGAGACCGGCGCGGCCACGCCGTCGTAGCCGGCCTGGGTCACCGCATCGAGGTCGATCGCGTGGCAGACCGCCTTGCGCACGTTCTCGTCCGCGAAGGTCGTCTTGCGGTCGAGGAAGAGGAAATGCTGGACCAGCGTCGGCGTCTTCTCCACCTTGAAGCCGGCAGCCGTCGCCGCCTCGACCACCGAGGTCGGCAGCTCGATCGCCTGCACGACGCCCGTCCTGAGCGCGTTGAGCGCCACGTTGGCGTCCTGGATCACGTGCATGACGATCGTGTCGACGCCGACATTGTCGAGGTTCCAGTACTTGTCGTTGAGGTGGAACACCTCCTTCGTGCCGCGCTGCGAGGCGTCGGCGTTGTAGGTCCACGGGCCGGTGCCGACCGGCTTGTCCCACGAGCCCGACTCCAGCGCCTTGGGCGAGACCATGTACATGCCGCGCGTCGCCAGCCGGTCGGCCATCGTCGGCGTCGGGCGGCTGAGCTTGAGGGTGAGGTGGGTGGCGTCCTTGACGACGACCTCCGAGATCGGCGCCAGCCCGGCCGCCCACTGGGTGCCTGAGCCCTTGATCCACTCGATGTTCTTCTTCACCGCCTCGGCGTCGAACGGCGTGCCGTCGTGGAAGACGACGCCTTCGCGCAGCGTGAGATTCAGCTCGGTCGGGGTGAGCTGCCATTCGGTCGCCAGCTTCGGCTGCAGCGTGAAGCCGTCGCGGGCAACCTCCAGCAGGCCTTCATAGGGTATGTTGGTGTAGGTCTGGCCCGACTTCACCAGCGGGTTCCAGTTGTCGAGCTGGATCTGCGTTCCGTAGTTCAGCGTTCCCTTCGGCGCGGCGACGGCCGCCCCGGCGAGGGCGGTTCCGAGCAGGCAGCCCGCGGCGATCCTTGCGACGATTCCAACGGCAGTCTTCATGTCGACAACTCCCTTCGGCCCTTCCCCCGGGCCCGTTAGCCTCGGCCGCATGGCCCTGGCGCCATGCGCTACCGACCCTGTCCGGCGCGGATCGGTGCGCCGGCTGCATTCGAGGGTCAGTCTACAAACGATTGCCGAGATTGCAAGACGGACGCACCGGTGCCGTACGATCGTGAAACTCCGCGATTTACCGGCGGATTTCGGCGCGGATTGCCCAGCAATTTCAATCTCGCGCCGATGATCAACCGGAGGTAGTCGCGCGCCGCCGCCCGTCTATATGCGAACGTTTGCACACAGGAAAATTGCCATTCCGCCTCGGTTTGGGGCCGCCGGCTGCACGGATTCCCGACGTCGATGCTGGCGCTTTGTGCCGTCTCCGGCCGAAATTGCCCGACGATACGGCCCTGTGCCCGCCTCCGTCCGGGATTGGTCCACACCGGACCAATCTCACGGGACAGGAACAGCCGCCGCGGCTTCCCGAACCTTGACACCCCGCCACCTCGATGCAAACGTTCGCATTGGCGTGGCAGCCTCAGGCAGGCGTGCGTCGGAGACGCCAGGGAGGACACATGGGCAGCTATCTGATCAGGGGCGCGCAGGCCGTCACCATGGACGACACGCTCGGCGACTTCGTCGCCGCCGACATCCTCGTGCGCGACGGCACGATCGCCGCCGTCGCCCCCGCGATCGAGGCGGGCCATCACCACGGTAACGATGCGTGACGCCATGACCGCCCGCCCCGCCACCACCTCCCCCCAGACC
>Ga0066256_1001496_pt1 | contig 29049 bp, 33 predicted proteins | sample ThiBio_1000_biof_FD_87107 | JGI IMG/M metagenome (GOLD analysis project Ga0066256, IMG submission 87107) | Wastewater bioreactor microbial communities from Cape Town, South Africa - Thiocy_expt_1000_biof (version 2) | ecosystem: Engineered > Bioreactor > Thiocyanate-remediating >... | reverse complement strand
CACTTGCGGCGGCAGGTTGTGCGAATGCGTACCGTCCTCGACGCGGGCGGTTCTGTCACCACGTCACGAAGGACGGTTCACGGACATGCGGCTCGGCCCTCGCTCTGGAGCTTCCACGTCACGCCGCCAGCGCAGCGCTGCAAGGTGGGGTGGGAGCGTTCCCGCTTGTCGTAGGGGAGTTGGTCTTGCCCGCGTCAGGGCGCGAGCCGGTGAAGCCTTCATGCGGGGATGCCGAGTCGGCCATGCTCCCTTTCGGTGCGGTTCGGCCCAAGGCGTCCTTGTCTTGTCGTGAATCCTGGCGGTGGCGCGGCTGCGCCTCGGGCTTCATGGCTGCAACCGTCCGGCGCAAACAATTTCCCCGCCGCGTTGCGACTTCCTCGCGCAGCAAATTCTTTGCGCCTCCCGGCCCTCCACGGTGTTGCGGCCGCAAGCGGTGCAGCCAGCCCGTCCCCCGCCGGACGGATCACAACAAGGACGCGATGGGCGCGACCTTGCAACCCCGAAAGGAAACTTCATCATGGCCAACATCGGCACCTTCACCGCAGACAAAGACGGCTTCACCGGCACGCTTCGCACCCTGACGCTCACCGTCAAGGTCAAGTTCATCCCGAACGACAAGACCAGCGACAACGCCCCCGACTTCCGCATCCAGGCAGCGACTGGGCTGGAAGTCGGCGCGGCGTGGAAGAAAGTCAGCCAGGCCGAGCGGCCCTATGTGTCGTGCAGTTTGGACGACCCTTCGTTTCCTGCCACGGTCTACGCCCGCCTGATCGAGGGAGAGGACGGCACGCACAACCTCATCTGGTCGCGCAGCAAGGGCGACTGATCGCTGCCCTCAGGCCCCGCCCACCGTGGCGGGGCAATCCATGACGGCCAGTGCTACGACTCGGAAGCCGCAAGCCGGCTTTCCGTCGCCGTCATCAAGTCGGCCGCACTGCAACCCAACGCCCGTGCAATCTTGAGGATGATCGCCAGCGTGGGCATGTGTTCTCCGCGCTCGATCTTGCCCATGTGCGAGCGCTCAATGCCGGCCAGGTGGGCCAGCGTTTCCTGGGCAACACCTTGTTCCGTTCTGGCCGCGCGCACCGCCGCGCCGAAGGCTTGCGCCGGTTCGGCCTCGAAAGTGGTGGCGCCGGCCGGGCGGCCACGCTGGATTGATCTCTTCTGCATACACAGAAGGGTCAATTCGCAGCACAATTAAAACCACGTTATCTTTAACTCATTCTTTGATTTCAACCTACCATGCCGCGTTACGTTCTCTCATTCGTTCTTGTGCTTCTCCGCTTAAACCCAAAGCCGGTTCCGTATCTCTGTGTTTGCGTGCGTTCGTTGACTTCCATCTCTACGGTTTTGCGGATTTCCGTAAATCCGCAATCGCATATCTGAGGTTCCCAGTGCATCCACCAATGCGGCTTCGTGCATCGTCGGCTTTGTGGGCATCCTGGCTACCACCGCTTTTTCCAGGTTCACCCCACAACGGACAAGTGCGCGAGTCTGGCGCACGCCGCTTGCCGTCAACCCCGGCCCGCACCGGACCGTGTTGGGGTAGACGGCCGCGCTTGGCGCGTGCGCCCCCGTCGCCTCGCTCCGCCGTGGAGCGAACCCTTCAAGGAAGCGGCCATGACCCAAGCTCTCATCACCGACGAACAACGCGCGCAACTGATGGTCAATGGCCGGATCACCGCCGAAGGCGGTGACCATGATCCGCAGCCCGTCGTCAAGCTGTTCACGCCGGATGCGCACGCGACCTGGCTGCTCACCGAGCTTGACCCCGAGGATAGTGATACGGCCTTCGGCCTCTGCGACATTGGCATCGGAATGCCCGAGCTGGGCAACGTGCGGATTTCGGACTTGGCATCCATCGTCGGGCCGCTCAAGCTGCCCATCGAACGCGACCTGTATTTCGTTGCGAAGCGCACGCTGTCAGAGTACGCACGGCTGGCCCGCATCAACGGTTCGATCATCGACTGACCGAACCCGATGGCCCGCTTTTGAGGGCCATCCAGGCGCTGCCAAGCCGCGCCAATGGCAGCGCACTGTGTCTATTTCGGTCTGAGTTCAGACCCTGCGCGCATCAATCCGCACTCTGCACCACAGCGGTGCAATGGCGACCCAAATGGTCACGATCTTCGGCCGACTTTGCGGCACCGTCTCTGATGCCGCGCACCAATATCGGTTGCGCAGCCGTCGCATTCGGACGAATCCAGCAACGCTTCGGAGTTCATCGGTCTTGCCATCGCCAGTTTACAGAAACTCACATATCGTTTTGATGATGACTCCATAGTTTTTTAATGCCGGTGCCCGTGGCGACTGTTCCTGCTGTTTGACAGGAGGTTGCCTTATGGCCGAGCCGAGTTTTGAGTATTGGCATCCGAGCGCCGCATATCTCTACGTCCTGCACCTGGACGGCCCGGCCTTGGCTTGGGAATACCTGCGGCGCGACCCGGACTACCGGCACGACTGGCTGCGCCGTCGCCGGCATCCCGGCGCCGCGCAACGCTGGGGCTTGCGCCTCCTGGAAGATCCCGACCTGGATGCGCGGGACGCGCACCTGGCCTGGTTCCCCGACCACGACACGGTGGTGCAGCTCTACCCCGATGCCGATCCACCACTCGATGCCCTGCCCTTTGAGTTCTGGCGCATCCCTGGCCACAAGCAGTTGATCCATGACGGCCGCCGCCTGGTGCTTGTCGCTCGTCTGCCAGGCTGCTGCCTCCGTCTGGCGCTCGCGCCCGCGCTGGAGGAAGGCATGGCCTATGTCCACGCCTTCCGCGCCTGCCAGTCGCCCTGCGCCCGCTACCGCACCTTCGCGGGCGAGCTGGACAAGCTGGCCGCAGCGCGTGCCGAACCTGTCGCGACGGCGAAGCGCCGTCCAAGCCAGACCATGCTGCTGGAACTGCACACCCTGCAGGCGCTCGACGGCACCCTGGCGGGTGCGTCCCTGCGCACGGTCGCCGACGTGCTGTACGGCCCCGATGCCGTGGTCGCGGACTGGCACGCGGACGGCGACCTGCGCGCCCGTGTGCGCCGCCTGGTGCAGCGGGGCAAGAAGCTGATGCGTGGCGGCTATCGCCGCCTGGCGCAGCTTCCGCTGCTTGAACAGGGACGTTCTGCGTTCGATGCAAAACGTCCCTGAGCAGGACGCCGCCCTTTCTTGAGACTGGCCTCCATCCGGTCGCGCTGTTGCGGCCGGCGACCCTGACCGATGGAGGTTCACACCATGAGACCCGCTCCCTTGCGGCCTGCCGCCGTACCCGCTACCCCTACCGCACAACCTGCGCGTTACCTGACGAACGACGAGGCCGCAGACTTCCTGCGGCTGTCGCCGCGCACGCTGGAGAAGCAGCGTGTCATCGGCGGTGGCCCGCGCTTTCGCAAGTTCGGCCGGCGCGTGATGTATTCCGTCGCCGACCTCGAAACCTGGGCCGATGCCCGCAGCTGCGACCCGGAATACGCCGAGCGCCACTCGGGAGACAGCCGCGATGGTCAGCATGGTCGCCGCTGACCATCGGCGCGCCGGTAGCCATCGTCATGTCCAGCCCATCGCTGCCGCAGGTGCAGCTGATGCAGCAACGCGAACAGCTCGACCTGTTCCGCGCGCTGCCGGGCGACATGGCGCCGCGCGACGCCCAGGACTTGATGGCCTATCCCTTCTTCTCCCTGGCGAAGTCGCGGCGCGTGATGCCGATCGACTTTCGATCCGGGAACGTGACCATTCGGGTGGAAGGCACCCACGAACACGGCATCGCCACGATCTGGGATGCAGACATCCTGATCTGGGCCGCCAGCCAGATCGTCGAAGCCAAGGATGCCGGTCTGCGCCCCTCGCGGCTGATGCGCGCCACGCCCTACGAGATCCTGCGCTTCATCGGGCGCGGCAAGTCGCTGCGCGACTACCAGCGCCTCAAGGCCGCGCTGGATCGCCTGCAATCGACCACGATTGCCACGTCGATCCGCGAAACCACCGGCCGGCGACTGCATCGCTTCTCCTGGATCAACGAGTGGAAGGAACTGGCGGACGCCAATGGCGTGCCGCTGGGCATCGAACTGATCCTGCCGGACTGGTTCTATGCGGGCGTGCTGGATGCTGCACTGGTACTCACCATCGACCCGGCGTACTTCCGCCTCACGGGTGGCATCGAGCGCTGGCTATACCGCCTGGTGCGCAAGCACGGCGGCAAGCAGGAGTACGGCTGGCAGTTCGACTTCCGGCACCTGCACCGCAAGTCGGGCAGCACGGCCAAGCCCTACGACTTCGCCTGCGATCTGCGCGCCCTGGTGGCGCGGCAATCATTGCCCGGCTACATCCTGGGCATCGAGCGCATGCCAGACGATGGAGCGGAGTTGCGGACCTTCCGGCCCGTGCCGCGAACGGCACGGGGATAACTCCGGTACAGCCTGTGAATGGCGTCGTGCTATCAGGCGTGCGGGGTATCGTGCTATCAGGCGTGTCCCTGTCGTGCTATCAGGCGTGTCAAACGGCCGCAAACCCAATAACGACGCGGGTTCCGGACCCCCTTAACTTACCTAACTTCAAATACCTAACTTTTAGTAGGAGCGCGCCGTTTCGGTGGACAACTACTGAAAGCCAAAACCAAAGACGTTTTGCAAGGCAAAAACAGGCAGGCTTTCCAAGCAGAAGGGCTGCACCATGATCGTCGCGTTGCTCAATCAGAAAGGCGGCGTCGGCAAGACCACGCTCGCCACCCACATCGCCGGTGAACTGGCGATGCGAGGGCAATCGATCATCCTGCTGGATGCCGATCCGCAAGGGTCGTCCCTCGACTGGACACAGCGGCGCAGCCAGCAAGGATTGCCACGCCTGTTCAGCGCCGTCGGTCTGGCAAGGGAAACTCTGCATCAGGAAGCCCCAGAACTCGCCCGGCGGGCCGATCACGTCGTGATCGATGGCCCGCCACGCATCGCAGCACTCGCGCGCTCAGCGCTTCTTGCTGCGGATTGCGTGCTGATCCCGGTGCAACCCAGTCCCTACGACCTCTGGGCCAGTGCCGAGATGGTGGCGCTGATCCGTGAGGCCCAGGTGTTCAGGCCTGCACTGCGCGCGGCCTTCGTCATCAACCGGCGCGTCAGCACCACCGTGATCGGGCGCGAGGCGCGCAGCTCACTCGCCAATCAACCATTGCCGGCGCTGCGCGCTGAGGTGCGCCAGCGCATCGTCTTCGCCGACAGCGTGGCCGCGGGGCAGCTGGCACGCGAGCTGGCACCGGACGGTGCGGCTGCGCGCGAAATCACTGAGCTGGTGGATGAACTGCTGTGGTGGCCGTCATGAGCAGCGGACCAGACAAACGCACCGGCAAACGCATCGCCATCGGCGCGCGTCCGCCTGCGAATCCACACGCCGAGGCGTGGATTCGCCAGGGCGACGGCGCTGACCTCAACAGGGGCGACCTCTACACCGCCCGATTGACCCTGGACGTGACGCCCGCGCTGCGCGCGCGCATCAAGGTTTCCGCATTCACGCAGAACACCACGGTGGCCGAGCTGCTGCGTGCGTTGCTGGAACGCGAGTTCCCGGAGAAGACACCATGACTGCAAACAACCAGACGAAAGCAGCCGCCGACATGGCAGCGCCATTGCCAGCACTGCACGCACTCGCCGGGCAGGTTGGCAACGTGCCGTTGACCCGCGTGGCGCTGGCCTTCGTGGAGCAGCGCATCAATCTCTATCTGCGCTTCGGCGAGCCGGCGCGCACCATCCAGCTCGACCGCTGGCGGCGCAGCGCGGTGTTCCTGCCGGCGTCCATCTTGTGCCGCATCCGCTGGGAATCCAACGACTACGGCACCACGCGCTGGCAGCTCATGGTGATGCAGGCTTGCACGCCAATGGATGGCGTGCAACGCATCCCCGGCGTGCAACCCGGCGCGCGCCTGCTGCTGCATGTGGAGGGCGAACAGAAGGTGCGCGCAACGCTGGAGAGGGTCGATGCCATCGAAGCGCTTGGCATCGGCGCCATCGACGTGTCGCCCGCGTACTGGCGCACGCTGGGCAATCGTCTGGCGGCGCGCCTGCCACTGCCGGAATACACGCCCGAGCGGCATGCCGCCTGGCTGGCCGGGAGGGCGCTGCAATGACGATCGCCACTATGCCGAACATCACCACACCCGGAATCACGCCAGAACCTCGCTCGTGCCTGCGCGTTCGCATCGTGCTGGCAACGCTGTCCGCCTGCGGCCTCGCTGCGCTGGCCTGGGCATCCTTCGTGCGGCCTGCGGCGCACGTCGTCTACAACCCGTCCGACAGCGTGCCTGTCGGCTGGTATCGCATCGAGCCTGCCGACTCGCCGCCACGTCCTTTGTCCGTGGGCAGCATCGTGCTGGCCCGGCTTCCGGCAGACGCTGCCGCGTTCGCTGCGCAGCGCGACTACTTGCCGGCGCACATCCCGCTACTCAAGCGCGTGGGCGCGGTCGCGCCGCAGCACGTCTGCATCGTGGACAGGGAACTGCGCATCGACGGCGTGCCGGTGGCCGCCTTGCTGCCCACCGACCGGATGGGCCGCCCGCTGCCATCCTGGCAACAGTGCCGACCACTCACCGACGGCGAACTGTTCCTCCTGAGCGTAACCAATCCGGCGTCGTTCGACAGCCGCTACTTCGGGCCGATCGGGGCATCCGCCGTGATCGGCGCCGCGCAGCCGATCCACCTGGAGAAGCGGCCATGACCAGATTCCATTGTGTGCGGACTGACCGGACGCGCCAGCAGACAATCCGGCGTCGCTGCCGTATTGGCCGCTGTCCTTCCCGCGCACCGTTGCACGCCATTGACGTGCTATCAGACGTGTCGTTCTTGATGCAGCCGATGCGTCATTACGCGTGCAGACCTTGTGCACTCGCACCGTGTCTGGCACTGCATTCCGCGCCACATTGGCTGGGCGATTTTCTGCGTGTTCTCGCACACGTTCTTGTGCGTTCCAACGTGCAGATGGCTTACCCCGAACGCACCATGCCAGTGGCATGGCTGGCGTTCGCCGGCCGGTCGGCTGCGCCCTGCGCAGCGCCGCCGGGGCATCGCATACCCGTGCCGTCAGGCCGGGGAAAGATGCAGGGCAAGATTGAAGGGTCCGGCACGCTGCCGGCCCATGAACGAGTCTGCACGTGGGGTTGGCGCGGCACGCGCCTTTGGGCGGCACCGTGCCGCGAGGGTCGGCAAAGCCTTGTGGGCACTGGCGAATCCGCGTGCATGGCACGCCGTGGCTCGATGGCCTTCGCTGGAGCAACGCCATGAGCAAGCGCGGCGACTCGGACGGTAACGACCACTTCCGCATCCGGCCGGGCGCGCCAAAGCAGCGCGGCCAGGCCTTTGTCTCGCAGGTATTGCGCCAGACCACCAAGGCCGCCAACGCCACCGGCGGGCAGCGTGGCAAGGGCGGAAAGACGCCGGGTTCGCGGCTGGGGCGCGGCCATGTGGCAGCGCGCTTCACCGGGCAGGCGCTGTCCGCAAGTTCCCGGCGCGCCACGGTCAAGGTGCGGCTGGTCTACCTGAAGCAGGCAGGTGGGCGCTCAACCATCACGCACCTCCGCTACATCGAGCGCGAAGGCGTGGGCCGCGAGCAGGACACCGGCGAGGCCTACGGACCGATGACCGACCGCGCCGACTTGCCTGCTTTCGAGGAGCGTGGCCGAGAAGATCGACACCAGTTCCGTCTCATCGTCTCACCTGAAGACGCCGAACAGCTCGACGACCTGCGCACCTACACCCGCCATCTGATGGGCCGCATGGAAGCCGACCTGGGCACGCGCCTGGATTGGGTGGCGGTGAGCCACTGGAACACCGACAACCCGCACACCCATATCGTGCTGCGGGGCAAGGACGACACTGGCAAAGACCTCATCATCTCCCAGCAATACATCACCCAGGGCATGCGAGAACGCGCCGCCGAACTCGCCACCGAATGGCTGGGGCCGCGCACCGAGTTGGAGATCCAGCGCAGCATGCAGCGCGAGGTCTATCAGGAGCGCTGGACCGGATTGGATCGAACCTTGCAGCGCGAGGCCGTGGATGGCTTGCTGCGTGTCGAACGCCTCAACGAATCTCGGCTGCAACGCCAGCGCCTCCTGTTGGTTGGGCGTCTACAACGCTTGCAGCGCATGGGGCTGGCGAGCGAAGCCCAGCCCGGTGTGTGGGCGGTCCATGCCGATGCCGAATCCACCATGCGGGCAATGGGCGAACGCGGCGACATCATTCGCACGATGCAGCGGGCGATGGGCAACCAGCAACGCGAACTGGCCGTGTTCCAGCCTGGCGAGGATGGCCGCGCGATCATCGGCCGCGTGGCCGGCAAGGGCTTGGCTGACGAGCTGTACGACAAGGGCTACCTGATCGTGGATGACATCGACGGCAAGGCGCACTACGTCGCGCTGCCGCCCAGGACGGAACTTGAGCAGTACCCGGTTGGCGCGGTGGTGGAAGTCAAAGGCTCGGCCACCATAAGCGCGGCGGACAAGACCATCGCCGCAGTGGCCGCCGATGGCTTGTACCGCACTGACCATCACCTGGCGATCGCCCAAGCCCAGTCGCAGACCGACCGCGATCCGAGCGAAGTGGTCGATGCCCATGTCCGGCGGCTGGAGGCCTTGCGCCGAGCGGGCATGGTAGGGGCGCGGGCCGAGGGCGTGGGGCGGGTGCCAGCTGCCTCGCCTGACCGGGGCCGCCTGTACGACTCGCCGGGTCTGGGCGGGGTCGGGGCGGTGGAGTTGAAAGGTCTGCTGCCCATCGAGCGGCAGGCGCGCGTGATGGGTGCCGCGTGTCTGGATCAGCAGTTGATCGGTGGTGGCAAGGGACTGGGCGAATTGGGCTTCGGCAGTGAGGTCAAGGACGCGCTGCAACAGCGTGCCGACTTTCTGGCCGAACAGGGGCTTGCCGAAAAGCGCGGACAGCGCGTGATCCTGGCTCGCAACGTGCTGGCGACATTGCGCGGGCGGGAGCTTGCGACTGTTGGCCAAAGCATCGCGGCCGAGACTGGCTTGCAGCATCTGCCGATGGTCGATGGCGAGCGCGTCAGCGGTGTCTACCGACGCAGCGTGATGCTTGCCAGTGGGCGGTTCGCCATGCTCGATGACGGACTGGAATTCAGGCTGGTACCGTGGAAGCCGATGATCGAACAGCGGCTGGGGAAGCAGATTGCCGCAACGGTGCGTGGCGGGAGTGTGTCGTGGGAAATCGGGCGGCAACGCGGGCCTTCGGTGGGCTGAAGCTTTCTCTTTTTCTCTCGTGAAGTCTCGAATTTGTTCATGGTTTGTGCCGCACGCTTCTAGTAGGGCGGAACTTTTCGGAAGAGGCCTTCGCCTATGATCAGAATTCGTTCTAAATGCGTTTGTAGCCCTGCGCCAGCGCGTTGTTGGTGCGTGCCACATCCTCCGAAAACTCGTAAGCCGCCACTGTTACCTTGGGAATGGTGGCGAGGTCAGTGCGGGAGCCGATGCGTTCAGTGGAAGGCACATAGAAGTCGGCCGGCAGGTGGCAATCGTCAAGCACGGCGTTGTGCCGTACCACACAACCCTGCGCGACAGTGCAGTTAAAGAGCACGCTGTTGAACCCAATGAAGACGTCATCGCCAACCGTGCAGGGCCCGTGGACGATGGCACGGTGGGCAATCGACGTGCGCTCGCCGATCGTTACCGCGGCGCCCGACTTGGAGTGGATCACCACGCCATCCTGGATGTTGGAATCCGCACCGATGGTGATCGGTTCCTTGTATCCATCTTCATCAACCTCGTCCGCGCGAATTACTGCATAGGGACCAATGAACACGTTCTCGTGCACCACGACACGGCCACAGGATCGCCGTGGGATCGACAAAGGCACTTGCGTGGACTTGCGGCAGGTCCCCGCGTGGATTGGTGGCACGCGCCGGCAGCCAGCGCGCGAAATCGTCGGTCACCAGAGGCGTGGGCGCCGGCAGGCGCCGCAGCGTCTCGACCGCGTCCATAACCGCGCGTGCCCGCTGTACGCGCTCGGCCGCTGGGTGTTCCATCAGGCCAGCCAGGTCGCTTCGGTGTCGCTCGCGCGCGTGGCTGGCCAGTTGACGTCGAATGTCGCTTAGCATGGTGCGGGAAGACTCGCCCGTCGCCTTGCTCTGCTGCAAATACTGCGCGATCGCTGCGCGCGAGTTCAGGCCCGCATACCTGGCGCGCAGGGCCGTAAGGGCGGCCGCGCAGGGAAAGTCCTACGGCCCCTCTTCCTGCTGCGTCAGCCTTGCTCGACGGGCTTGATCGCCTTTCAGCCGAGGTGACTCGGGCGATCCAACGTAAGCCAGGCGAGGGAGCCGGCGCCGAGGAATACCAACATGCCAATCGCCATTCCGATCCCCGATCCGGCAACCAGCGGAGAAACGACTCCAGAGGCCAGCGTCATCACCATGGTTTGAACGAAGCCCTGCATGGAGGAGGCCATGCCTCGTGCGTTGGCGAACCGATCGAGCGTCAGGATCGTGAGACCCGGCATCGCAAATGACATCCCGATCGTGTAGAGCATTACCGGCAGGACCACCCAAGGCACGATCGGCGGCAGGAATGCGTTGTAGCCGACGTTGAGCACCACGGCGACGGCCATCACTAGGTAGCCATAGCGGACGCTCGCGGCGCCCGAGTACTTTCTTGCGAGCTTGCCGGAGAGGTAGGCCCCCAGCATGACGCCGGTCCACACCGGAATAAACAGCCAGCCGAACTGGCTTTGCTTGAGGCCCAGATACTCGACGATGAAAACCGGCGCCGAAGCGATGTAGAGGAAGAAACCGGCAAAATTGCAGCTCAATGCCAGCGTGAGCAGCCAGAACGGTTTGCTCTTGAGCACGGAGCCATAGCTGCGCGTCAACGCGGCCAGCTTCATCGGCATGCGCTTCTCACGCGGCAACGTCTCGGGCAAGTACGCAAAGGTCGCGACCAGCTGCAGCAGCGCGAACAGCGCCAGAAACCAGAATACGGATTGCCAGGGCAGCCAGTTGTGCAGCCACCCCCCGAACACGGGCGCAACGGCCGGCGCCAGGGCGAAAATCATTGTGACCTGCGAGAGCAGCCGTTGGGCCTCAGCTCCTTGCAGGCGGTCGCGAATGATGGCCCGCCCGACGACGCCGCCGGCGCCGACCGCCAGACCCTGGACGGTGCGGAAGAACAGCAGCAGGCTCAGGGAGGTGGCCAGTGCGCCGCCAACCGAGGCGAAGAGGTAGACCACCAGGCCGCCGATCACAACCGGGCGGCGTCCAAGGGCATCCGACAGCGGGCCGTGGAACAGCATCATGAAGCCGAAGGCGGCCAGGTAGACGCTGAGGGTCTGCTGCAGCTCCAGCTGCGTCGCACCGAGACTGACCATCATGGCCGGAAAAAACGGCATGTAGGTCGAGATGGAAAACGGCCCCAGCATGGTGTAGCTGCCCAGCAGCCAGGTCAGCCACTTGACCTCCGCCTGGCGCTGCGCGCCGGCTTCAGAAATCGACCGTTCATTCACCGGATCGTGTTCAGGACGCATTACTGACTGACGATCGACGTTGCGACGTCCGCGCCTTCCTTGGTCGCGCGGTACGTCACGATGACCTGGCTTCCTCGCAACTGCGGCAGGAACACCGCCTGGCCGTCCTTCTTCAGCGCGACGTCGCGCGTGACCTCCACCGGCTTGCGGCCTGCGGGCCCAGCGCCCGGTGGCTCAACGACGAGCGTGCCCTCACAGGTTCCCGGCTTATCGGAAACGGGCCCGCAGGCCGTGAGCTTCGCGTCGGCCACCGTACCGCGGACCTCGCGTTCTTCACCGACGAAGGTGAATCGGGCCGCCGAATCATCGGACCTGCTGCAGCCGAGCAGCGACATTGCCGCCACCGCTGCGAACAGGATCGGCTTCGCAAAGATGATCAATTTCGCAAGCATGTCGTTCTCCATAAGTTCAAATCCGCGCAGGGCTCGCGCGATCATGTCGGCTTCGTCGCTTGCCCGACCGCGGCGCGAACTGGCATCTCAGCGCGAAACAAGGCCAAAGCGAACAACGCGATCACGAGTTCGACACCAGCGAAGGCGGCCAACGCCGGAGCGAATCCAAGCCGCAGCACTTCTCCGAACACCAGGCTACCCAAACCGAAGCCGACGAACAGCATGAATACATTGAGTCCCATGGCTTGGCCCGGTCGCTGGCCACCGAGAGTGGTGACAATCCCGGCGAACAGCGGTTGCGTCATGTCGTAGCCGAAGGACAGCACCGCGACGGCGAGCGGAATCGCGATCAGGGGCATGTCGGCCATCAACGCGGCGGCGGAGAGAGCTCCAAGCGCCAGACCGAGCGGGATCAGCCGGCCGCGGCCGTACCGATCTGCAGCGCGCCCGATCAGCGGGCCAAAGATGAATCCCGGAATGCCGTAGCCGAGCAGCGCGAGGCCGATGCCCACGGGTCCGAGTCCATAGCGATGCTCCAGATACACGCCCAGCCAGGTGAACACGCCGGAATGAAACATGGAGTTGAGGAAGACGTAGGCGTAGGTGCGCGCCCCCCTTCTAGTGCTCAAGAGATCGCGGTAGCCGAGAACTAATCCTCTGAAGCTGCCGCCGGTGGCCTGCAGCGCATCGGCGATCAGCTGACGATGCGGCATCAGGAGGCTCAGCATCACGGCGCCGATAACACCGACCGACACAAAGAGCGCTCGCCAACCCAGGTAGGGCTCGAGCACCGTGCCGAACGGGGCGCCGAAGGCCATACCACCAGCCATGGCGCCGAAGATCCAACCCAGAGGGCGACCGCGTTTCTCAAAGGGATAGAGCCGTCCCACGAACACGAGCGCGAGAGGCACGATCCCGCTCGCTCCGATGCCCGTCAGAGACCGCCAGAACGCGAGTTCCTCGACCGAGCGGGCCGTGGCCGTCAATGCGGTTAGCACCGCGAAGGCCACGAGTGACGCGGCCATGAGTCGCCACAGACCCAGCCGATCCGCCAGCAGCCCGCAGACAAGCGTTGCGACGCCATATGGGATCAGGTAGGCGGGAACGATCAAGCCAACCTGCTGCGGAGAAACGCCGAACACCTGCGCCAGCCGCGGGATGATCGGCGCCACCATGTAGGCCTGGAAGAAGATGAAAAAGGTCACGAGCGAGAGAAGGCGAAGCACGCGCTCCCGCTGAGCGTCGCCGTGTTGTGTTTCGACTGAATTGGAATACATGAGATGGCTATGCCTACGGGAGGCTCAGTTGTTGCTTTTGCTGGCCTCGGGATTCGGAAAGGGCTTCACGGTGTAGTGAATCGTCTGGGCGACGATGCGGCCGTCCCTGATGAGATAGCTGTCGGCGCCGTCGTCCACCTGCGCCGAGGCCGAGCGTCCGGTCCATTCGAGAAATCCCATTTCGCCTTCGACCAGCCGGGTGCGGTATTCGAAAATGCTGTCCGGGAGTTCGCTGCGAAGAAGTTCAGCGAGTTGCCTGAGGCCATCGTGACCGCGATAGACGCCGCGGCCGGTCAAGACGACCAAATCTTCCGAATAGTTGCGTGCAAGATCGTTTTCGATCGATCCGTCCTGGCTTTCACGAAGATGGTCGTCAAGAACTTCCTGGGGCGAGCGAGGCCGAATTTCGTTCATGATGCAGTTCCTTTCATATGTCTAATCAGACGGGCTGCGCGGGGCCAGTTGTAGCCGGTGGCTTGCCGACGCTGAGAATGGCGTCGATGAATAGCGATGGCCGGCCCCATAAAGAATTCAGGAAAATCGCCGTGACGCTGACCGCCATGGCCGTCATGGCCCATACGGGGTAGATCAGCCCGGTCGCGGCAAGCGGGATGCCGACGCCGTTGAAGAGAAACGCGAGCGTTACGTTCTGGAGCATCTTTGCGTAGCTGTGCCGGCTGATCTCCCGGGCGAGCAGCAGCGCGCCGAGGCGGTTCGACAAGATGATGATGTCCGCCGACTCGATCGCGATGTCGGTGCCGCCGCCCATTGCGATGCCGACATCGGCCTGCATCAACGCCGGGGCGTCGTTGATGCCATCGCCCACCATCGCCACCTTCGAACCCGCCTGCTGCAGTCGCCGCACGACCTCCGCCTTGCCAGCGGGCAGTACGCCACCGTGAACCACGTCGATGCCGACCTCACGGGCAATGCGCTGCGCGGCACGCTCGTTGTCGCCGGTGAGCAGCACCGTGCGCAGGCCAGCCTTGCGCAGGGCCGCGACTGCCTCCGCCGCATCGGGCCGCAGGGTGTCGCCGAGCGCCAGGATGCCAAGCGCACGGTGATCGCGGCCGACCGCGATCACCGTGCGACCCGCTTCTTCCAACGTCCGGATGCGATCGCTGGCGCGCGTCAGATCGATACCCCGGCTCGTCAGGAAAGCGGGACTACCGACCAGCACCGCGCCGTGGGCAGTCTGTGCGACGACCCCTTTGCCCGGAATGGCCTCGAAGGAAGTGACTTCCGGAGGCAGCGCGTTGCGTTCGACGGCCGCATTGACGACCGCCTGCGCGAGTGGGTGCTCCGAGGACGCTTCTGCAGCCGCAGCAACTGCAATCAACTCGGACTCGGTGCCTTCCAGCACCTCGATTTCCCGCACCGTCGGGCGTCCCTGGGTCAGGGTGCCGGTCTTGTCGAGCACGATGGTGTCGACCAGCCTGAAGCCCTGAAAGGCCTCGCCGGTGCGCATCAGGATGCCGTGCTCGGCTGCCTCGCCGGCACCGCGCACGATCGACAACGGGGCCGAGATGCCTACAGCGCATGGATAACCCATCACAAGCACGCTCAAGCCCGCGAACACCGCGCGTTGCACGTCGAGCTGGCCGGCCAGCAACCAGGAGCCGACGAGCCAGCCCACGAAGGCCAGCGCAGCGATGATGAGCACCGTGGGGGTGTAGACCCGAAGCACACGGTCCACGAGGTGCAGCAGGCCGGGCTTGAGCGCCCGCGCGTCCTCGACCTCGCGGACCACCCGTTGCAGGAAGCTGCCTTCACCGATCGCCGTGACCTTCACGAGCAGCGTGCCAGTGCCGTTGATCGAGCCGCCGATGACGGTGTCGCCCTCGCGGCGCTCAACCGGGATCGGCTCGCCGGTCACCAGGGACTGGTCGACCGCCGAATGACCGCTCACGACCTGCCCATCGACCGGCATCCGCTGTCCCGGACGGATGCGCACCAAGTCGCCCACGACCACGGTCCCGATCGCCACTTCTTGTTCCTGCCCATCGCGCATCACCAGCGCAGTGTCAGGCTGCAGGTCCAGCAGCCGCTTGACCGCTTGTGAACTGCGTGTCTTGACGATGAGGGACAGCCACTCGGAGAAGATGTGGTACGTCACCACCATCACGGTGACGGCGAAGAATGGCGCCGTGGGATAGCCGGGTTGATCGAGGACGAAGCCGATCGAGCCGCCCACGATGCCTGCGAACGCGCCGATCTCGAGCAGCACATGCTGGTTGAGGATGCCCCGGCGCAGCGCCTGGAACGCCATGCTGAAGATGTGACGGCCCACGCCGAACACAAGCACCAGCGCCATGACGGCGACGATCCACGGCACGGCCGTTTCGAACCACGCTTGGCCTCTCATCGGGATCATGGCCAGCGCGACCACCGTCAGTGCCAGACTGCCGCCGATGGCGGCGGCAAGGCCGCGCGCGCGCAGCACGAGAAACACAAAAGCCAACAAGCTCGCGAACACGACGCCAGGCAGCAGCCAGCTGCCGATACCCGCCGGGTGCACGATGAGCGCAATCGAGATCATGCTGAAGGCAGTGGCGGTCAGAAACCGCCGGCCCTCGTTGACGAGGTCGCGCTCGTCGTCCTCGAAAGGCCGCACCTTGCGAGGATCAGAGACCGTGTAGCCGATGTCGCGCAGGATGCCGAGCAATTCCTCCGGTCGCGCGACCTTGGGGTCGTACTCGACAAGGGCCTGCTCGTGGGTGAGGCTCACCGCCACCTTATCGACGCCCGGGCGGCTGCCCAACGCCTTTTCGATCGTGCCGGTGCACAACGAGCAATGCAGGCCACCGATGCGTGCACGGATTCGGGCTCGGTCGGGTCGACTCGCAGGCTCCTCGCTCCAGAGGTGGTTGTTGCCATCGAGTGCTGCAGTGGCGCTCATTTCATTCTTTCGTCTCGAACTTCAGCTCACAACGCCGTGCGGCTCACGACACGGAAGCCGAGCTTTTCGACGGCATCGACAAGCCGGCTCTCGTCGGTGGCTTGCTGGTCGTACAGGACACGCGCCTGACCTTGGTCGAACGATACGTCGGCGTTCTGCACGCCCGGCTGCGCTACCACACCGGCGCGGATCCTTTCGGCGCAACCGTTGCAGCTCATCCCTTCAACTTTCATGGTGACTGATTTCATGGTGTGCTCCTTCGGAAAGCCTGAAAAATTGCGAGCGGGATGCTCACCGCCCAGCGGTGACCAGTACCACACGCGGCTCAGCGCGCTCGGAGTCAAGCAGTTGACCGTCTCGGATCTGAATGACCCGGTCGGCCAGGCCTGCCAGCTCCTCCGAGTGGGTGACCACGATGACGGTGCGCTCGCGGGCGATTTCGCGCAGCAACTCGTAGACGGTCTGTCCCGAACGCGAGTCGAGGTTGCCAGTCGGCTCGTCAGCGAGCACGAGTCGCGGTTCGTTCGCGACGGCGCGCGCAATCGCCACACGCTGCATCTCGCCGCCCGAGAGCTCACGCGGGCGGTGTTTCAGGCGTTGGCCGAGATTGAAGCGCTCCAAGAGCGAAGTGCCACGGGCGAGTCGCGCGGCCTTGGGTACGCCGTTGAACTCCATCGGCAGCGCCACGTTCTCAAGCGCCGTCAGGTTGGGTATCAGGTTGAAGGTCTGGAAGACGAAGCCGACCGTCTGGCGCCGAAACCGCGTCAGCTCCTGCTGGCTCAGGCGATTGACTGTCTGCCCGGCGACAATGACGTCGCCCTCGGTCGGCTCGTCCATGCCGCCCATCATGTGCAGCAACGTCGACTTGCCGCTGCCGCTCGGGCCGACGATGGCCACCATGCCGCGCTCGCCGATCTCCAGCGACACGTCGGAGAGCGCATGGACCGTCTCGCCGCCTTTGCGGTAGGACTTGGAAACGCCCACCAGTCGGATCGCCGACGTGGCGGATGCTTGCACTGCTTCATTCATCTTTCATGGCCTCCAGAGGAGAGAGTTTGGTCGCCTGCCACACGCCATAGGCGCTGCCCAACACGGCCGCCATGAGCGCGGTCAACACGAGCGAGCCGACGAGCGGAAAGGAGATGTCGCTGCCCACCGCCAGGCTGTCGAAGAGCGGCTTGTATTGACTCGGCAGGAAAGGTCCGATTCCGATGGCGAATAGCCGACCCGTCAGCGCCTCGCCCGCGAACTTGAAGAGCACCAAGCCAAAGAGACCGCCGAGCAGCGTGAGCCCGACCGCTTCGGCGAGGAACTGCGTTGTCACGCCCTTGTTGCTCGCGCCGATGGCCTTCAAGGTGCCGATTTCGCGGGATCGTTCTCGCACCTGCATGAGCAGCACGAAGAAGACGACCACGACCATCAGGGCGATGGCGAGCGCGCCGCCGACCCGGGACAGCTGGATGACGTTGCGACTCGTGCTCGACGTGAAAGCGGCAGCGTTCTCGGGAGCCAGAATGTCAGCCACCTCGCCAACGTTCTCCTTCAGCCGTTGTATGACCCCCGCAACGTTGCGCACGTCGTCGACCCGTACAAACAGCCATGAGATGCCGCTCTCGGTTCCGTAGATCGAACGAAAGGTGTCGATCGGCAAGAACAGCTGCTGGTCACCGAAGACGTAACCGCTGGCGTACATGCCGACGATCCGCAGCTCCCGCTTCGGCCGATCGATGGCGTAGATGACGGGGTGCGTGCGCGTTGTATCCACAGTCAGCGTCGCCTTGCCGATGTCCTCCGCCTTGATCCCCGCCCACTTCGCATAGGCCTGGCCAATGATGGCGACGTCCTGGCCAGCATCCGCCGGCGCGAAGTCTCGCCCGGCGATGATGCGCGGGTTGCCCGCTTCGCCGTGCGACTCCAGCCGCTTCAGCGCGTTTGGCGCCAACCCGACGTGCATCACGAAGTTAGGCGGGGTGATCGGTGCCATCGCGAGTAGGTAGGGCTCGACCTGCACGACATGCTCGATCGCACCCGCTTTCGCGAGTACGTCTTGCGGCAGGATCCGGTCCTGGCTCGTCATGTTGACGTGACCCATGGAGCCGCGCGCACGCAGCTGCACAACGGTGTTGACCTCGCGGGTCAGTACGTCGGCCTGCTTTTGCACCGCCTGGCCGATCGATTGCATCGCCAGCAGTAGAAAGAACGGCACGCCGATCAGCACTGCGGTCAGCAGAAGCCGCGGTTTGCTGCGCATCAGATTACGTACGCCGAGTGTGACCATGCTCATCGACGGTTCCTCATGTGTTTTTCATCGCTTGGATTGGACTCAGGCGCATGCCCTTAAGGATTGGGTAGAGCGATCCGAGCACGCCGAAGGCGAGTCCGCCCAACGCGATAAGGGCGAAGGTGTTCGGCCCGATCTGCAGCTCAACGTTCAGCGTGGAGCGGAAGACCGCCGCGAAGACCGCCGAAAGCATCAGTGCGCCGACGGCGCCCAGACCGGTCAAGGTAAAGACCTCCGCCAGAAACTGCTTCACGACCTCGCCGCTTGACGCGCCGATCGCCTTTAGCGTCCCGATCTCGCGGATGCGCTCGCGCGTCGACAGCACCATGATGAAGACCACCAGCACGCCCCCGATCGTGAACAGCAACAGCGATCCGTAAACCGTGGCCGCGGCGATGCTGCCAAGCGTCGCGCGTGCAGTCGCCACCTGTTCCGCCGCGGTGACGGCATCCACGCCCTTGAGGCGCTGGAGGTCCGCAGTGACGGCTTCGACGTGGTCGACGCTGTCGACGGTCACGCGGATCTTGGACAGCTTGCCGCCCGGTTTCAGGATGCGCCGGAAGGTCTCGATGGGCACGAAGACGTGGTTGTCGCCGAAGTCGTTGCCGGTTGAGTAGATGCCCACGACTTCCAGCGGGTGGCCATTGAGCATCAGCGTCTTGCCGGACAGACTGGTTCCCTCGGCGCCAGCGTCGCCGTTGGCGATGCGTAGCCGCTCGCGAGCGTAGAGCTTGCCGACGATGGCGACGTCGCGACCTTCGTCCGCAGATGTCAACGCGCGACCGGCAACGATGCGCGCGTTCTCGTAGTCCACCTCGCCGATCGCCCTCATCGGAGCGCCGGGGCGCAGCCCGATGACCATGGCGTACGCGTTCGGCACCGCCGGGTCGATCTGTGGGGAGTGAACGTACTCCTCGACCTTCTTGATGTGGCGGGCATTGGGAATGCGCTGGATCTCGTCGAGGCGCGCGACCGAGAAGTCCTCTGCGCCCACGGGCTTGTCGCCGCCGAAGCCGCCGGTGCCAAACGCTCCGGCTTCGCGCAGTTCGACGACCGTTCGAACGCCCGCCTGCAAGCTTTCCAGCTTCTCGCGCGTGGCCAGTGCCCCTTGCACCAGCACAGAGAACAAGCCAATGACCAGCGCGAGCAGGGTGACCACAACCGCGGTGCGAACGCGGTTGCGGAATGGATTGCGACAACCTCGAACGAGAGCACTCATACCGCCTCACAAAGCCTTGTCGCGGCTCGATCGTGCGGCCGCAGCCCTCACTCCGCATGCGTTCGATATTCCTCTGATAGTCTTCAAAATGACACCTCGATCTGTAGCTCCAGCAGTCATGCGATTACTTGGAACGTTTGCCCGCGCAACGCAGCGGCTTACAACACAACTGCGTGCAGCTTAGGCCCTATAGCTAGGGCGAAGGTCAAGGGGTTTGACACAGACGGTAGTGTCTTTTGGCGCCACGGGCGGGCCCTTTGGCACGCACCAATTCAGCTCGCCCTCGCGTGCACGACCACATGCGAATTGCGGCTCACCGACTATCGGTCAACTGCAACAGGGGCGCTGCGCCTGGACCGGCGGACACGGCACCGAGCCGAACGAGCAAAACACGCAGCAGTCACCGGGCTTGGCGCGCAGCACCAAATTGCAGCCTTTGCACTCGTAGAAGAACAAACAGGCATCGGTCGGCATCTTCTCGAGCTTGGCGTGGCCGCAATGAGGACAGGTCAGCAGCGAGTCGAGCGGCCCGGCATTCATCGATGGCTGAGAGGTCATGATGGGAACGCCGGCTTCAGATGGCCAGCTCCGGTATCCAGAAGAATTGGGCGTTGAGCATGTACAGGCCCATGAGGACGAGCGCGATACCACCGACGATGTCGAACGCGCGCTGGTAGCGCGCAAGCGGTCGAAGTTTTTCCAGCCAGCCCATGGCGCTGGCACCAATCGCGATCGGCACCGCGCGGCCCAATGCGAAGGCCAGCAACAGCAATGCGCCCCACGCCGGAGAACCGATGCCGGCCGCGACGCCCAGCAGAACGACCAGCGCCGGCGTGCACGACGGGCAGATCGCGATGGCGAAGGGAACCCCCAACAAGAAAGCTCCCCAGGAGCCCGTCGCACGTTTGGCACGCAACGACAGGCCCTCGAACGGGAGGCGGATCCAGCCTGGCCACAGCAAGCCCATCAGAATGAGCCATGGGCCGAGCAGCAGTCCCCAGTAGCGCCCCAGCAGGGACTGCACGCCTTTACCGCCGGCGCCGGCCGCTGCGCCAAGCAGCACTTGCGTGAGAACCATGCCGGCGATGAACATGCCGCCGAACACCAGCGCCTGGCGCGGCGCACGTGCCTTGGTCACATACGCCAGGGAGACTGGAATGGCCGCCAAGGCGACTGGATTGAAGCTGAAGAAAAACCCAGTCAAAAAGCTGACCATGAGCGCCGCCACGCCGGCGTGCTGGACCGCCGCCTGAAGTGCTTCGATGTCCATATCAACCCGCGCCCCGACGACGCTCGTGCATAGCCGCGGCGAGCGCGTCAGGGGTAGGTAGCGAAGCGAACACCAGGGCGCCATCGATGGCTACTGCAGGCGGCTTGAGAACTCCCAGCTCGACGGCATAGTCAAGGGCCGCAAGAATGTCCAGTTCTTTCCATTCGACGGCCGGGTCCGCTTGGCGAGCGGCGGCGCGCAAGCCGTCGATCTCGCGCAGGCACTTCGAGCAACCGCTGGCGTGCAGAACTTCCACCTTCATTTTGTTTTTCCTTGGTCGCTTCCGGACAGGGTAGCGAGGATCGAGCAGTCTTCAGTAGGCTGGGCGTCGTTGCTGCAGGCGGCGATGAGCTGGTCCAGTCCTTTGGAAATCTCCTTCATGGCTTTGATGCGCGCTTCCAATTCGAGTTTCTTCTCGATGACCTTGGTACGCACGTCGGTGCAGCACGAGGATGCTTTGTCGCGCAACTGCAGCAGCGCCTGGACCTCCGTCAGCGTGAAGCCACAGTGCTGGGCCTGTTTGATGAAGCGCAGCCGCTGCACCGCTGCTGGTCCGTATATCCGATAGCCGCTCTCGGTTTTCGTCGGCACCTCCATCAGACCTTCACGCTCATAAAAGCGAACGGCATTGGCCGATACGTCCGCCAAAGCGGCCAGTTTTCCGACGGTCAGGGGTCCGGGCGGCGATGCAAGGGAGGTCATAGCGATAGGATAAACCTTCGCCCTTGGGCGAATGTCAAGCGGCCCGCGATGTTGACTTTGCCATAGGGCGAAGGTCTACGCTACAGGCGAGCGGCAAGTGCCGTAATGGAGGTATTGAAATGCACGAATTCCACGTTCACCAAAGTCTGGAAGAGGGGGTGCTATGGCTGTACCAGCGAGCGATCGCTGAACGGCGGTGGAAGGTCGCCGAGCCCTTGATGTGCGCGCTGGAGCAGTTGGCGAAGGAAAATCCGGCTTGTGAAGCTTCGGTCGAACAAGCGTACTTGAGCATCTGTTCCCTGTCTCGGCGGGCATCCTGATCATCATCACGGTGTTCTTGCCGCTGCTGACTTGCAGGGCCTGGAAAGCAAGTACTTCGTCCCCGTGGCGATGACCATCGCTGCAGCACTACTCGCTGCCTATCTGTGGCGCGAACAGGATGCTGCCGAGTTACCGCATGTGCACGACGATCTTCCATAGGGCCCACGACCGACGGCAACGTGCAGCATATTCACGTCTACGTCATTGACGACGATCATCCGCGCTGGCCCTCATAGCCAACGCCGAATGCCATTTCGCATTGCAGGCCAGCACGTCACCTTGATGCCGCATTTCGTAAGCCAATGAACTGGCAAAAATCCGTTGGCTAGGCGGAAGAAGGGAACATTTTGGAACTACGTCATTTACGCTGTTTTATCGCAGTTGCCGAGGAGTTGCACTTCGCCCGCGCGGCTGAGCGGCTGCATATTGAGCAATCCCCCCTATCTCGTGCCATCAAGGAACTTGAACACCACCTGGGCACGCAATTGTTCGAGCGTACGACACGGCGCACGCGCCTGACCTGGGCCGGCAAGGTCTTTCTGGATGAAGTCCTTCGCATCTTCGCTTGCATTGACCAAGCCAAGGCCAGCGTGAAAGCCGCGGCCACCGGCTACCGCGGTCGATTGCGCATTGCGCTGTCCGATGGTATCGCGCAGCCACGGCTATCCGCCTTGCTGGCGCAGTGCCGATCCGAAGAGCCGGAGATGGAGATTCGTCTGTTGGAGGTTTCATTGTCGGAGCAGATGAAGGGGCTGAACAACGACTTGTTCGATGCGGGGTTTGCGCAATCGGATGACGTGGGCCAAGGCATCACTGCCGAGGCGGTATGGAGCGATCCGCTGATGGTTACCGTGCCGGCGCGCCACCCAATCCTGACGCATGGCCGCATTCCTCTGCGCGAAGTCTTGCGCTATCCGCTGGTGTTGTGCCATCCGGAGAACTGCGAAGGCTTTTGGTCGCAGCTCAAGCGTGTGCTGCGCACCGTAGATACCAAACTCATCGTGGCGGACCGTGTGCCGTCACTGGACTTGATGATGACGCTAGTGGCAGCGGGCTACGGCCTAGGCTTCGCCACGGAGGCGCACATTGCTGGCTCCCGCAATCCCGATGTGATCGTCCGGCCACTGGCTGGTCGATCCCCGATGCTGACCACCTACCTGCTGCGGCCGGACGGCGCACCTTCCGAGCAGTTGAGTCGATTCATCGACAGGGTGAGTCCTTTGGATGGTTCACCTACCAGCGCCACCATTCAATGAGAGGCCGTGCCATGAAGACGATTCCTGTATTGACGCTTGCCATGCTGCTGTCGGCCTGCGGCCAGTCCGCGCCAACAGAGACGGTCGATTCACTGGCCGCCAACCCCGAAAGATTGAAGGAGCTGCGCCAGCAGTGCAAAGCCGACCGCGCCAAGCTGGGCGACGTGCTGTGCAACGCGGTGGCCGAGGCCACAAGAAAGCGCTTCCTGGGTGATGGCAAAGTGCCCTATACGCCACCGAAGGAATCGCCGAAATTCTGATTGTTGGCGAATACCAAAAGAATCATCCGCCCAATCGCCCTACACGCCGCAACGCGCGCACGCTCGCGGCGTTTTTCTTCGCTTCGCTCCAGCAAGCAATCTGTCTTTTTCTTCCTCAATTGTGCCGATAACGGTCTTTGACCTGCACTGATCCGGCACCGAACCTCATGCATGCGGCACGTCTTCGTGCCCGCGATGTGCAGGAGAAATTCGGAGGTCGGGATGCAGGGAACCAGTGTGTTGTTCGGCCAAGTTCTGACGGTGTTCGGCATCGTCATTGCCGGCCTGTGGGGCGCCACGCAATGGACAGCGGCAGCACTGGGTTATCAGCCACGCCTTGGCTCGCCCTGGTTCGAAATACTCGGCACGCCGGTCTACCACCCTTGGCGCCTGTTCGAATGGTGGTTCTTCTTCGACGCCTATGCGCCGCGCGTCTTCGACATTGGCGGTGCGATTGCGGGCGGTAGCGGCATTCTCGCCGTGGTGGTCGCCATCGGTATGTCGATCTGGCGCTCACGGCAATCGAAGCTGGTCACGACCTATGGTTCCGCGCGCTGGGCCGATGCCAAGGAAATCCACAAGGCCGGGCTGACCGGCCCGGTCGGTGTCTTTCTAGGCCTGCACGACGGTCAGTACCTGCGCCATGAAGGCCCCGAACACGTCCTGACCTTCGCGCCCACGCGCTCAGGAAAAGGTGTCGGCCTTGTCGTCCCAACGCTGCTGTCGTGGCCCGCGTCAGCAGTCATCCACGACATCAAGGGCGAGAACTGGGACATCACCGCCGGCTGGCGCTCGCGCTTCTCGCACTGCCTGCTGTTCAACCCCACCGATCCTAAGTCTGCCGCGTACAACCCGCTGCTGGAGGTGCGTCGCGGCGCCCATGAAGTGCGCGACGTGCAGAACATCGCGGACATTCTGGTCGATCCCGAAGGCGCCTTGGAGAAGCGCAACCACTGGGAGAAGACTTCACACGCGCTGCTGGTCGGCGCGATCCTGCATGTGCTGTACGCGGGCGAAGACAAGACGTTGCGCGGCGTCGCCAACTTTCTATCCGATCCGGCGTGCCCGTTCGAAGTGACGTTGCACCGAATGATGAGCACGCGGCATTTGGGCGACGCCACGCATCCCGTGGTCGCATCGGCAGCGCGCGAAGTGCTCAACAAGAGCGACAACGAGCGTTCGGGCGTGTTGTCCACGGCCATGAGTTTTCTTGGCCTGTACCGCGACCCCACAGTGGCTGAAGTCATCTCGCGTTGCGATTGGCGCATCGCCGACCTGATTTCTTCCGAGCATCCGGTGTCGCTGTACCTGGTGGTGCCGCCTTCGGACATCAGCCGCACCAAGCCGCTGATCCGACTGATCCTCAACCAGATCGGCCGCAGGCTCACCGAATCGCTCGACGGTTCCGATGGTGTGGAACGCAAACACAAGCTGCTGCTGATGCTCGATGAGTTCCCCGCGCTCGGGCGTCTCGATTTCTTTGAATCCGCCCTCGCCTTCATGGCCGGCTACGGCCTGCGCGCCTTCCTGATTTCGCAATCGCTCAACCAGATCGACAAGGCCTACGGCCAGAACCATTCGATTCTGGACAACTGCCATGTGCGCGTGACCTTCGCCACCAACGACGAACGCACCGCCAAACGCATCTCCGAGACGCTGGGCACCGCCACCGAGCTGCGCGCGCAGCGCAACTATGCCGGCCACCGGCTCGCGCCATGGCTGGGCCACCTGATGGTGTCGCGCCAGGAAACGGCAAGGCCTTTGCTGACGCCGGGCGAAGTGATGCAGCTGCCCTCCGATGAGTCGGTGGTGATGGTGTCCGGGCATGCCCCGATCAAGGCCAAGAAGTTGCGCTATTACGCGGACGCCAATTTCAAGCGGCGGGTGTTGCCACCGCCTGTGCTCTCGCTGGGCGGATACGCCGATGTCCCACCCGCACGCGCAGACGACTGGAGTGCATTGGCTGTCCCCGCCATGCCGGCCACTTATGCGGCGGCTGGGCTGGGCGGATCGGCCGATGACGGCGGCCCACGCCAGCAGCCGGAGCTGTCCGAAGTCGCCACCTACAGCCCTGAAGCCGAGCAGCCCAGCAGCGACCTGTCGCTGCTCGATGACGACGACTTTCCGCTTTCCCTTCCCCTTCCATCCCAGCTCGACCCGCGCTTGCAGCGCACGGCACGGCTGGCCGCACTCGACCCTGACGACGGAATCCAGCTATGACCCAAGCTCGCTTGAATCTCTTCATCCAGCCCGACCACGCCAAGCGCCTGGACGAACTGGCCGCCAAGAAAGGCGTGTCCAAGTCCTCCATCGTCGCGGCTGCACTGGCCTCCTGGTTGTCGCCGGACGCTGGCGACCAGCGCGAGGCAGCGACGGCCAAGCGGCTGGATCGGCTGTCGCGCCAGTTCGAACGACTGGAGCGCGACCAGAACATCCAAATCGAAACGCTGGCGCTGTTCGTCCGCTACTTCCTGACCGTAAGCACGCCGGTACCGGAAGCACATCAGGAAGCGGCCAAGGCCCAGGGCAAGGCACGCTTTGAGCAGTTCATCGAGCAGCTCGGCCGCCATCTGCTGCGCGGGCGCAGCCTGGTGAAGGACGTGGTCGAGGAGATCCAACCTGATGCCGCACGGTTGGCGGAAGCCGTTCTCCAGGAGGACGGCTCATGAGCGCCGTCCCGAAGTTGCCTCCGGAATCGCCACCCGAGCTGCCACGCTCGTCCGCTGCGACTTCGCTGGACCGGCGCATCCGCATGCTGCGCACCGCCATGGGGCCGCTGATTGCCGCCGCGCTCGATGACCCGGACGTGGTGGAGATCATGCTCAACCCGGACGGTTGCCTATGGATCGACCGGCTTTCGTCGGGACGTTCGCCAGTGGGTGTGTCACTGTCCGAGGCCGATGGCGAACGCATCATCCGCCTGGTCGCAGCCCACGTCGGTACGGAAGTCCATCGCGGCCAGCCGCTGCTGACAGCCGAGTTGCCCGAGACCGGCGAGCGCTTCGAGGGCATCCTGCCGCCCGCCGCACCGGGGCCAGCCTTCGCGCTACGCAAGCGTGCCGTGAGCATCATCGGCCTGGATCGCTATGTCGCCGATGGCATCCTGACCGAGGAGCAAGCCGAGTTTTTGCGCCGCGCCGTCCGCGAGCGGCAGAACATCGTCATCGCCGGTGGCACCAGCACCGGCAAAACCACGCTGGCCAATGCGCTGCTGGCCGAGATCGCCGCCACGGGCGACCGCGTGCTGGTGCTTGAAGACACGGTAGAGCTTCAGTGCGCTGCTCGCGATCACGTATCGATGCGCACGCGCGCTGGCGTGGTGTCGATGACGGAGCTGGTGCGGGCCACGATGCGCCTGCGCCCGGATCGCGTGATCGTCGGCGAGGTGCGCGGCGGCGAAGCGCTGGACCTCATCAAGGTCTGGGGCACCGGACATCCAGGTGGCATCGCCACCATCCACGCCAGTTCTGCCCATGGTGCCTTGCTACGCCTGGAACAACTAATTCTGGAAGTCGCCTTGACCCCGCCACGCGCCCTGATCGCCGAGGCGGTGAATGTCGTCGTTTTCATCGCAGGGCGCGGCCGTGCCCGCCACGTCCAGACCATAGCCCGTGTTGTGGGTTTCGACGGCCACGGCTACCAGCTCGACGACGCGCTCGTAGCGCCGCTTCCAACCCTTTCGCTTCCTTCCTCAACCTCCACTGGAGAACTGCCATGACGCACGCCGTTTTTTCACCTTCCCGTCTTTCTGTAGATCCGCATCTGCGGCCGGCGTTGCACGTTGCCGTGCTCGCCGCACTGATGCTGTTCCTGGCTTTGCCGGCACATGCCGCCGGATCCAGCATGCCCTGGGAAGGGCCGCTGACATCCATCCTGGAGTCAATCCAGGGGCCAGTGGCCCGGATCGTGGCGGTGATCATCATTATTTCCACCGGACTGGCGCTGGCCTTCGGTGACACGTCGGGTGGCTTTCGCAAGCTGATCCAGATCGTGTTCGGCCTGTCCATCGCGTTCGCCGCGTCTTCGTTTTTCCTGTCGTTCTTCAGCTTCTCCGGCGGGGCCGTCGTATGAGCGCGGGAACCGATGGCCGCGACGAGTTCGCACCGGGCTTCGAGGTGCCGCTGCATCGCTCGCTCACCGAGCCAATTCTGCTGGGCGGCGCGCCGCGCACCGTGGCGATTGCCAACGGCACGCTGGCTGCGGCCGTCGGGCTGGGCCTGCAACTGTGGATTCCCGGCTTGGTGCTCGGGATCGTCGGCCACTCACTGGCGGTCTGGGGCGCACGGCTCGATCCGCAGTTCATGGCCGTGTTCGCGCGGCACATCAAACACCGCGCGCTGCTGGATGTGTGAGGCGAACAGGGAGAACACGCCATGATGAATCTCGCGGAATACCGCAAACGGCCTGCGCTGCTGGCCGACTGGTTGCCCTGGGCGGGTCTCGTCGCGCCAGGCGTGGTGCTGAACAAGGATGGATCGTTCCAGCGCACGGCGCGTTTTCGGGGGCCGGACCTGGACAGCGCCACGCAGGGCGAGCTGATCTCCACGTCGGCACGGCTCAACAACGCATTGCGCCGGCTGGGTTCGGGTTGGGCCTTGTTCGTGGAAGCCGAGCGGCGCCCCGCTGCGGGCTATCCCCAATCCAACTTTCCCGAGCCGCTGTCGTGGTTGGTGGACGAGGAACGGCGTGCGACCTTTGAAGAGGACGCCAGCCACTTCGAGAGCAGTTACCACCTGACGCTGTTGTACCTGCCTGCCGAGGAATCCCGCGCCCGCGCCGCCAAGCTGCTGTACGAGAACACGCCGCAGGGCGGCGTGGACTGGCGCGAGCGGCTGGAGACCTTCATGTCGGAGACGGATCGCTTCTTCGACCTGCTCGATGGCGTGATGCCGGAGATCGTCTGGCTGGATGACAGCCAGACGCTCACCTACCTGCATGCGACCATTTCCACACGCCGCTATCGCGTTGGCGTGCCGGAGCATCCGTTCCACATCGACGCCTTGCTCGCGGACTCCGCCCTGGTGGGCGGCCTGGCGCCCATGCTGGGCGACCAGCACCTGCGCGTGGCATCGGTGCGGGGCTTCCCGACCTCGACCTGGCCGGGCTTGTTGGATGACTTGAACCGGCTGGGCTTCGCTTACCGCTGGGCCACACGCTTCCTGTGCATGGACAAGGCCGAATCGGAAAAGGAGCTCGGCCGATTGCGCCGCCAGTGGTTCGCCAAGCGCAAGAACGTCGTGGCCTTGCTGCGCGAAACCATCTTCCAGCAGGAAAGTCCGCTGGTCGATACCGATGCCTCCAACAAGGCTTCGGACGCCGATGCGGCTTTGCAGGAACTGGGCAGCGATCAGGTGGCCTTTGGCTATGTCACCGCGACGGTGACGGTGCTTGATCCTGAAGTAAGCGCAGCCGACGAGAAACTGCGCAGAGTGGAACGTGTCATCCAGGGCCGTGGCTTCGTCACGATCCCGGAAACGCTCAATGCCGTGGAGGCCTGGCTGTCGTCGATTCCCGGCAACGCCTACGCCAATGTGCGGCAACCCATCATCTCGACGTTGAACCTGGCACACCTGATGCCGGTATCGGCGGTGTGGGCCGGGCCGGAGAAAAACGCACCCCTCGACGGGCCACCGCTGATCGTCACCCGTCCCGACGGCGCCACGCCGTTCCGGCTGGTGACGCACATCGGCG
>Ga0066256_1001650_pt1 | contig 29095 bp, 27 predicted proteins | sample ThiBio_1000_biof_FD_87107 | JGI IMG/M metagenome (GOLD analysis project Ga0066256, IMG submission 87107) | Wastewater bioreactor microbial communities from Cape Town, South Africa - Thiocy_expt_1000_biof (version 2) | ecosystem: Engineered > Bioreactor > Thiocyanate-remediating >... | reverse complement strand
CGGCGTCCGCGCGGTCTTCGTCGGTCTTGATCCCTCCCATGGGGCCGAGGCCGCGCGGTCCGCGCCGGACCGGCTTCAGCGGCTGGCGCCGGGCACGGCCGGCGGCCCTGCCTCGCTGGTCAAATGGGACGAACTCGGCCGCGCCGGCCGCGAATTCGTGGCGACGGGACCGGATGCGGGGCAGATCGGCGCGCTGACCGGGCGACCGGCGAAGGAGCCGATCCGCGTCTATGTCGGCCTGCGCGCCGCCGAGACGGCAGCGGCACGCGCAAAACTGGCACTGGAGGAATTGAAGCGCGAGGGCGGTTTCGAGCGCTCGATCCTGATCGTCATCACGCCGACCGGCACAGGCTGGGTCGATCCCGCCGCCATGGACAGCGTCGAGGTGCTGCACGACGGCGACGTCGCCAGCGTCGCCTTGCAATATTCCTATCTCAGCAGCCCGCTATCGCTGCTGGCCCAGCCGGAATACGGGGCCGAAGCGGCGCAGGCGCTGTTTGCGGAAATCTACGGTTACTGGACCAGCCTGCCGAAAGACCAGCGGCCAAGGCTTTACCTGCATGGACTCAGCCTCGGTGCGATGAATTCCGAACGCTCGGCGGAGATTTTCACTCTGATCGGCGACCCCATCGCCGGCGCGCTGTGGAGCGGCCCGCCCTTTGAAAGCCGTATCTGGCGCTCGGTCACCGACAGGCGCAATGCCGGCACGCCGCAATGGCTGCCACAATTCCGCGACGGCAGCATCGTGCGCTTCTTGAACCAGCAGGGCTCCCCCGTCCCCATGGACCGGCCATGGGGACCGATGCGGATCGTCTACCTGCAATATGCCAGCGACCCCATCGTCTTTTTCAATTACCGCGATCTCTATCGCCGCCCGGATTGGCTGAAGCAGCCTCGCGGGCCGGATGTGTCGCCTGATCTGCGCTGGTATCCCGTCGTCACCATGCTGCAGATCGCCCTCGACATGGCCGTCGCCACCACGACGCCGATGGGCCACGGCCATGTCTATGCGCCGGAGGATTATGTCGATGCCTGGGTAGCGGTGACCAACGTCACAGGCTGGACGCCGGAGGCGCTGGCTGGCCTGAAACAGCATTTCAGGACCGCCTTCCCGCGCGGCGACGTCAAGGACGACAGCGCGCGCGGCGGATAACGGACCTTTCGTTTCCGTTTTCCTGGAAATGGCCTACGCCTTCTTCTCCCACCGCCCCTCGGCGTTCTGCTGCCAATAGGTCAGCGTGTGCCCTTCCGCCTTCAGGCTTTTCCACTGGGCGCGCGCGGCTTCGAGCTGCGGCTGGTCGTAGCCGTCGAACATGAAGACGACACGCTCATAGGCGTCGAGCGGCGGCGGCTCGGCGGCTTCGATGAGGAAACGCACCGTCGCATTGTTGGCATTATCGCCGCCGGTGGTCAGCAGCACCGGTTGTTCCTCCGGCATCGGGCCGTCATCGGCTCCATGCGGCAAAAAGCTATCCTCGCGAAACGTCCAGAGATGCTGGTCCAGCTTTTCCTTCATCGCCGCCTCGCGCATCTGCACCACCACCCGCCATCCCCGGTCGAGGCTGCGCTCGAGCAGGGGCGGCAGGGCGTCTTCCAGCCGGCTTTCGGTCAGGTGGTAGAAAAGGATTTCGGTCACGATCAGCTTTCGTAATGCGCACGAACAAGCTGATCCAGCAGCCGAACGCCAAAACCGGAGGCCCAGGACTGGTTGATCTCGTTCGACGGCGAGGACATGGCCGTGCCGGCGATATCGAGATGCGCCCAGGGCGTATCGCCGACGAAACGCTTGAGGAAATGCGCCGCCGTTATCGAGCCGGCATAACGCCCGCCGGTGTTCTTCATGTCGGCAAACTTGCTGTCGATCATCTTGTCGTAGTCTTTTCCGAGCGGCATGCGCCACAGCTTCTCGTCGGTGGCGAGCCCGGCCTCGGTCAGGCGTGCCGACAGCGCATCGTCATTGGAAAACAGGCCGGCATGGACGCTGCCGAGCGCCACCATGATCGCGCCGGTGAGCGTCGCCAGATTGACCATGAATTCCGGCTTGAAACGTTCCTTGCAATACCAGAGCGCATCGCAGAGCACGAGGCGTCCCTCGGCATCGGTGTTGATCACCTCGATGGTCTGGCCGGACATGGAGGTGACGATATCGCCGGGGCGCTGGGCATTGCCGTCAGGCATATTTTCCACAAGGCCGATGATGCCGACGACATTGGCTTTCGCCTTGCGCGCCGCCAGCACATGCATCAGGCCGGTGACGGCGGCCGCGCCGCCCATGTCGCCTTTCATCTCCTCCATGCCGGCGGCTGGCTTGATGGAGATGCCGCCGGTATCGAAGACCACGCCCTTGCCGATGAAGGCGAGCGGCTTTTCGTTCTTGCCACCGTTCCAGCGCATGATGGCAAGTCGCGGCGGCCGCACCGAGCCTTGCGAAACGCCGAGCAGCGCGCCCATGCCGAACTCGCCCATCTCCTTCTCGGTGAGAATCTCGACCTCGACGCCGAGCGATTCGAGCGCCCTGGCGCGGGCGGCGAATTCGACGGGGCCAAGCACATTGGCCGGCTCGTTGACGAGATCGCGCGCCAGGCAAACGCCCTCGGCCACCGCCTTCGCCGCCGCATAGGCGGTGGTCGCGGCGCTTGCGGCGGTGGTGACGATGGTCACCTTGACGGTCTTTTCGGCCGGCTTGTCGTCCTCGTCCTTCTTTTTCGTCTTGTAGGCGTCGAAGGCATAGCCGCGCAGATGCAGGCCAAGCGCGAAATCGGCGGCCTGTTCGCCGGTCACGGTCAAGCCCGGCGCATCGAGGAAGATAGCGGCCGACGTCGCCTTGCCAAGCCTGGAGGCAGCGATGCCGCCGGCGCGCAGCCAGTCATGGGCGGTCAGATCGGCGCCCTTTCCGAGGCCGACGACCAGCAGCCTGTCAACCGGCGAGCCCTGCGGCGCGATGATATCCAGCACGCCCATGGATTTCGCCTTGAAGCCCGCGACCTCGGCCGCCTTGGCGTAAACGCCGGCCGGATCGACGGCGCTCGCGGCGGCCGGTGCCGGGCCGTCGGCCAGTTTCAGGGCAATCGCCGTCTCACCGTTGAGGGCTGCGGACGGGGCAAAATTCACGTCGAAAGTCACGGACATCGATTCTCCACCGGGATAGGCCACAAGATTGTGCCCGATCTTTGCGGGCAATGCCGGCACAAGGCAAGCCTCATACGAGCATGACCGAATTGGCACACCGTCAAAATATCGTGGGCCGTGACGGAAATTTGACCAGGGGCCTGTCGCCATTCCCTTTCGAAGCGCGTAGAGAGAGGGCGTCGCGACAGCGCCCTTTGGATGGCTTGGACAAACATATAAAGACAGGCATGAAGCTTCTCGAGTCCTATATAATGCGTCGGGTGATCCAGATGTTCCTGGTAGCGTTGCTGCCGGTGCTGGCGATCATCTGGACGACGCAGGTGCTCAACCGAATCAACCTGGTGACCGACAACGGTCAGTCGGTCGGTTCGTTCATGAAGCTCGCCACGCTGATCCTGCCGACCATCATTCCCATCGTGCTGCCTTTCGCGGCCGTCATCGGCGTCAGCCAGACGCTGACCTCGATGAACAACGATTCCGAGCTGACGGTCATCGAGGCGGCCGGCGCCTCGCGCTGGACGATCATACGGCCGGTGATCATCCTGGCCGGCGTGCTCAGCCTCTTTTCCTTCACCATCGACAACCTGATCGAGCCGAAGGTACGCGTCGCCGCCCGCGAGATGGTGGCGGCGACCTATGCGGATCTGCTTTCTTCCGTCATCGAGGAAAAGACCTTCCGCCGCGTCGAGGACGGTCTCTACATCCAGATTTCCGAGCGTCATTCCGGCCGCGTCCTGAAGGGCCTGCTGGTCGCCGATTCGCGCGATCCGGCCTTCGATCTCATTTATTATGCGCGCGAGGGCGCGGTGAATGCCGAGGGCACGGCGCTGATCATGCATGACGGCGAGGTCCACCGCAAAATCCCCGGCGGCAACGTCTCGATCATCCGCTTCGACTCCTATTCCTTCGATCTTTCGGACCTGACGCAGAGCCGCGGCCAGACGACGCTGAGGCCGGGCGACCGTAGCCTGGCCTATCTGCTCAATCCCGACCCCGACGACAAGAACGTGCGGGAAGATCCCGGCGCCTATCGCGCCGAGTTGCATCGCCGCTTGACGGAATGGAGCTTTCCGCTGCTGTTCAGCCTCGTGGCGCTGGTGATCGCCGGCGATGCGCGCTCGCATCGCGACGCGCGCCTGCATCCGCTGATCTCGGCGCTGAGCATCAGCTTCCTGTTGCGCTGGGCCTCGTTCTACAGCGCCAACCAGGCGGAAAGCCGGCCGTTCTTCATTCTCATCATGTATGCGGTGCCGCTGATCGCTGGCGGTTGTCTCATCTATCTCCTGATGGCGCATCGCAAGCTGAAGATTCCCGCGAGCGTGACCCGCCTCAGCTCCGAAGCCTGGCAGCAGGCACTCAAGCTGCGCAAGGACGATGCCGCCAAGGGAGGCCAGTCGTGATCCTCTCGACCCTCGGGCGCTATTTTCTGAAGCGCTATCTGCTGACCATGTTCTGGTTCCTGATCGGCGTCGCCTCGATCGTCTTCCTGATCGATTTCTCCGAGACGTCGGGGCGCATGTCTGGGCTGACCGGCTACAGCCTGTTCGGCGTCTTCCTGATGACGCTGCTGCGCCTGCCGCTCATCCTGCAGCAGACGATCCCGTTTATTGCACTGTTCGTCGGCATGACGGTGCTGATCAGCCTCAACCGCCGCTACGAACTGGTGGTGACGCGCGCCGCCGGCGCCTCCGTCTGGCAGTTCATGTCGCCCTTCGTGGTCGGGGCGCTGCTCACCGGCCTCGCCACCACCTTCGCGCTGAACCCGCTTGCGGCCTGGGGCCAGCGGAAAGCGCTGGCGGTCGAAGCGGAATGGCGCACGCGCTCCGGCTCGCCCGCCGCATCAGCCCTGCCCTGGATCCGCCAGATCAGCGACGGCGACGATACCGTGATCGGCGGACGGGTCATCCTGGAGGACGGAACGCTGCTGGTCGATGCCGTGGTTCTGCACTTCGGCGCCGATGGCCGGATCGTCTCGCGGCAGGACGCAAGCTCGGCAAAATTGCAAGATGGTTACTGGTTGCTTAAGGACGTGACGGAGACGCGGCCGGGCGAAATCTCAACCCGGCACAGCACTGCCCAGGTTCGAACCAATCTCAAGCCGGAATTCGTTCAGCAACGGATGACGCAGCCGGAAACCGTTGCTTTTTATGATCTTTCTAACAAAATTTCAGTTGCGCGCGCCTTCGGCGTTTCAACCAAGGCGCTCGAAACCCAGTTTCACTCGCTCTTGTCGATGCCGCTGCTTCTGGTGGCGATGACAATGATCGCTGCAACCGTTTCGCTCAAGTTCAGCCGTTTCGCACAATCGCGTTCGGTGATTCTGGGTGGAATCATTTCAGGCTTCGTGCTTTATGTTGTGACCGTGCTTGTGAAAGCTTTCGGAAGCAGCGGGGTGGTGCCTCCGTTCATCGCGGCCTGGATTCCGGTTGTCGTGGCGCTGGCACTCGGGGCAACGATTCTGCTGCATCAGGAGGATGGCTAGTGGCGGTAAGCAACCGCAAAACGATCAGGCGGCTCACGGCTGTCCTGCTGACAGGTGTGTCCGTATGTGCGTATCTGAGCACCACGGCTTACACAGCCTATGCACAGTCGCGTCTTCAATCGCTTGAACCCAATATTCCGGCCGACTCCAAGCTGATGCTCTCGGCCAACGAACTCGTCTACGACAAGGATGCGGAGCGGATTTCCGCCGTCGGCGGCGTGCAGATCAATTATGCCGGCTACAAGATGGTCTCGCAGCGCGTCGAGTACAACCAGAAGACCGGCCGCATGACCGCCATCGGCAACATCGAGCTGGTCGAGCCCAACGGCACGCGGCTTTATGCCGAGACGCTCGACGTCACCGACAATTTCGCCAACGGCTTCCTCAATGCGCTGCGCATCGAGACGACCGACAATACGCGCCTGGCCGCCGAGAGCGCCGAGCGGATCGACGGCCGCGACATGGTGCTGAACAACGGCGTCTATACCGCCTGCCTGCCCTGCGCCAAGCACCCGGAACGGGCACCCTTCTGGCAGGTGAAGGCCCAGCGCATGGTGCAGAACGGCGAAAAACATACGATTCGCCTGGAGCATGCCCGCTTCGAACTGCTCGGCCACCCGATCGCCTGGATTCCGGTGCTGGAAGTGCCGGACCAGACAGTGAAGCGCAAATCCGGTTTCCTGTTCCCGCGCATGTCGCAGGCCCAGAACCTCGGCTTCGGCCTGACAGTCCCCTATTATTACGTCATTTCCAACAGCCAGGATCTGACGGTCAGCGGCACCGGCTATACCAAGCAGGGTTTCCTGCTCGACGCCGAATATCGCCAGCGGCTGGAAAACGGCACCTTCTCGGTGCGCGCCGCCGGCATCAGCCAGATGAACGAGGACACCTTCTCTCCCGGCACTTCGGATTCGGAAGTGCGCAGCCGCGGCCTGATCCAGTCGAAGGGCGCCTTCCAGATCAATCCGCGCTGGGCTTTCGGCTGGGACGTCATGGCGCAGACCGACAACAATTTTTCGCGCACCTACGAGTTGAACGGCGATGAATACGTTCACACCAGCACCGCCTATCTGACCGGTCTCGGCAAGCGCAACAGCTTCGACATGCGCGCCTTTTACTTCGACATCCAGGATGCGTCGCTGACGAGCGCGGATGAAGAGAAGCAGGCGATCGCCGCGCCGGTCATCGACTACAGCTATTATGCGCCGCAGCCGGTCCTCGGCGGCGAGTTGTCGATCGACATGAACTTCACCAACATCTATCGCAATCGCGCCGATGTCTACTCGGTCGACGGCTTCGATCGCTTCCGCGGTCTCGACGGGCGCATGGCGCGCATGTCGACGGAAGCGGAATGGAAACGCACCTTCGTCACCCCCGGCGGGTTGTTGCTGACGCCGATCCTGGCGCTGCGCGGCGATGTCATGAACGTCGACATGACCGCGCCGAACCTGATCGACCCCGCGAATTATGTCTATACCGGCGGTTTCGAGGGCAGCGATGCCAATACGCGCGGCATGGCCACGGCTGGCCTGGAAGCGCGCTATCCCTTCCTGATCTCGACCAGCAACAGCACGCATGTGATCGAACCCATCGCCCAGATCTTCATGCGCCCTGACGAACCTCTGGCCGGCATGCTGCCGAACGAGGATGCGCAGAGCTTCGTCTTCGACGCCACCAACCTGTTCGAGCGTGACAAGTTCTCCGGCTTCGATCGCATCGAGGGCGGCACGCGCGCCAATATCGGCCTGCGCTATACCGGCAGCTTCGACAACGGCTATACGCTGAACGGCATTTTCGGCCAATCGTACCAGCTTGGCGGCAAGAACTCGTTCGCCACCGACGATCTCGTCTATGCCGGCGCCAATTCCGGCCTGGAAGACGATGTTTCCGACTTCGTCGGCATGATCGGCGCCACCACGCCCTTCGGCCTGTCGCTTGCCGCCACCAGCCGCTTCGACAAGGACAATTTCGAGCCGATGCGCACCGGCACGACCATCGGCTATGGCAACGATCGCTTCCAGACGAGCCTGACCTACACCCATATCGAGCCGCAGCCGAAATACGGCTCGACGGAAGTCAACTCGGAACTGCAGACATCCGGCAGGGTCAAGCTGACCCAATATGTCTCGGTTTACGGCTCCCTGACCTGGGATCTGAACAACGACGTCGTCAGCCGCCGCAGCGTCGGCTTCACCTATGAAGACGAATGCACGATCTTCTCGCTCGGCTTTACCGGCAAGAGCGACGTTGCCAACACCGCCGCCAACGACTGGACCGTCGCGGCAAGGCTCAGCTTCCGCACGCTCGGCGACATCCGCATCGGCGACTGATCCGCCATTCCGCCTGAATTGCGCGACGGGCCCGCTTGGGGCCCGTTTGCGTTCGGCTATGAAAATGGCGCGCCGGTCATTGTTTTGCCGCGAGGATTGCGCATGTGACCCCGTATATTGTAAAGTCCCGCCAAAATTTCGGGGGGCTGCGACAGCATCTGTCCACCCGCAGAAGCGAGGAAAATTCATGATATCCGCATGCAAACCGATGCTCGCCCTGATGTTCGGCGCCGCGGCCCTGGCTCTGGCCGTGGTGGCAGATCCGGCGCCGCGCGCGGCCTTCGCCGCCACCAGCCAGGTCAGCATCACGGTCAATAAGGCCGTCATTACCAATGGCGACATCGCCCGGCGCGTCGCGTTCCTACGTCTGCAGCGCCAGAAGGGCGATCTGAACAAGCTGGCCAAGGAGCAACTCGTCGAGGAATCGCTCAAGCGCCAGGAAATCGCCCGCGCCGGCATGTCGGTTTCGACCCAGGACGTCGATGCCGCCTTCGCCCGCTTCGCGGCCAGCAATAAGCTGTCCGTGCCGCAGATGACGCAGATCATCGAAAAGGCCGGCGTCGGTGTCGACCATTTCAAGGCGTATATCGCGGTGTCGATGAGCTGGCCGCGCGTGCTCAACAGCCGCTCCAGCGGTGGCATGTCGAACCAGGAAGCCGTAACCCGCATGCTGCAGAGCAAGGAAAAGCCGGTTACCACCGAATATGTGCTGCAGCAGGTGATCTTCGTCGTGCCCGCCTCCAAGAAGGGCATCACCGGCAAGCGCAAGGCCGAGGCGGAAGCCTCGCGCGCCAAGTTCCCCGGCTGCGAGCAGGCGAAGGTGTTCGCCGCGACGATGAAGGACGTTTCGATCCGCAGCCTCGGCCGCGTCCTCGAGCCCGAATTGCCCGCCGACTGGAAGCCTTTGATCGAGAAGGCCAATGGCGTGACCACCGGCACCCGCGTCACCGAGCGCGGCGTCGAATATCTGGCGATCTGCAACAAGCGTCAGGTCAATGACGACTACGCCGCCGAAGTCGTGTTCCGCGCCGAAGATCTCGGCAAGGAAAAGAACGGCAAGAATCCGCGCGAGGAAAAATACCTCGACGACCTGCGCAAGAAGGCCCGCATCGTCTATTACTGATCCGAGATGACGATGCCACCCCTCGCCTTGACCCAGGGCGACCCCGCTGGGGTCGGCCCCGACATTACGCTGGCCGCCTGGGAAAACCGGGCGGCGCTGAACCTGCCGCCCTTCCTCTATCTCGGCGATCCCGACGTGCTGGCCGCCCGTGCGAAAACGCTCGGGCGCGATGTGCCGTTGCGCGAGGCCGACCCGGCAAGCGCCGCGGCCATCTTCGCCGATGCCCTGCCCGTCCTGCCGATCGCGGCCGGTGCGACCGTCACGCCCGGCCAGCCGGATTCGAAGACGGCACGCGGCACTATCGCCGCCATCGAGATGGCGGTCGCGCTGACCATCGGTGGGCAAACCGCTGCCGTCGTCACCAATCCCATCGCCAAGGCGGTGCTGTATGAGGCCGGCTTCGCTTTTCCCGGACATACGGAATTCCTGGCCGACCTCGCCACGCGCGCCATCGGCAAGCCGCTGTTGCCGGTCATGCTGCTCGCCGGCCCAAAACTGCGGGCCGTGCCGGTCACCATCCACATCGCGCTGAGCGCGGTGCCCGCGGCGCTGACGACCGAGCTGATCCTCGACACCTGCCGCATCGCCCATGCCGACCTGCGCGACCGTTTCGGCATCGCCGCGCCGCGGCTGGCGATCTCTGGCCTCAATCCCCATGCCGGCGAGAACGGCACGATGGGGCGCGAGGACGACGCCGTCATCCGCCCGGCGATTGCCGCGCTGCAAGCCGAGGGCATCGATGCGCGGGGGCCGCTGCCGGCCGACACCATGTTCCACGATGCGGCGCGCGCCACCTATGACGTCGCCATCTGCATGTATCACGACCAGGCGCTGATTCCCGCCAAGGCGCTGGGTTTCGACGATTCGGTCAATGCCACGCTCGGCCTGCCCTTCATCCGCACCTCGCCGGACCATGGCACCGCCTTCTCGCTGGCCGGCACCGGCGCGGCCAAGGCCGACAGCCTGATCGCGGCGTTGCGGCTTGCCGGCGAACTGGCCGCCACATCGAAGAAGGAAGGCTGATGGCCGCTTTGGACGGACTACCGCCGCTGAGGGATGTCATCCAGCGGCACGGGCTCGACGCGCGCAAGGCGCTCGGCCAGAATTTTCTGCTCGATCTCAACCTGACCCAGAAGATCGCCCGCACCGCCGGCCCTTTGGAGGGCGTGACGGTGTTCGAGGTGGGACCGGGACCGGGCGGGCTGACGCGCGCCATCCTGGCGCTGGGCGCCAAGAAGGTGATCGCCGTCGAGCGCGACGCGCGCTGCCTGCCGGCGCTCGCCGAAGTCGCCGACCATTATCCCGGCCGGCTGGAAGTGATCGAAGGCGATGCGCTCAAGACGGATTTCGAGGCTTTGGCGCCGGAAGGCCCGGTGCGCATCATCGCCAACCTGCCCTACAATGTCGGCACGCAGTTGCTGGTCAACTGGCTGCTGCCGAAAGAGTGGCCGCCGTTCTGGCAATCGCTGACGCTGATGTTCCAGAAGGAAGTCGGCCAGCGCATCGTCGCCCGCGAGGACGACGACCATTACGGCCGCCTGGGCGTACTCTGCGGCTGGCGCACACGGGCGCATATGGCCTTCGACGTGCCGCCGCAGGCGTTTACGCCGCCGCCCAAGGTGACCTCATCCGTCGTGCATCTGACGCCGAACCCCGAGCCGCTGCACTGCGATGTGGCGAAGCTGGAGCGCGTGACCCAGGCCGCCTTCGGCCAGCGCCGCAAGATGCTGCGCCAGAGTGTCAAATCCCTCGGCGGCGAAGCGCTGCTGACCAAGGCCGGCATCGATCCGCAGCGGCGGGCCGAGACGCTGTCGGTCGAGGAATTCGTGACGCTGGCGAATTGTCTTTGAGACAGGCTGGGGGCAAGCGCCCCCCATCTGCCCTTCGGGCATCGTCTCCCTAGGGGAGAAGAGTTGCCGCAACGGCTATACTTCTCTTTTCCAATAGCAGACGTTGATAGAATGCGGCATTCACCGCAAGAGGGACCGACGCCCTACTTCAGATCCGGTTCTTCTTCCAGAAGCTGCTGCACGAAACCGCCCATGCCGAGGCGGCGGGTGCGTTTCAGGCGCTCGGCCTTGACGATGGACTGCACGGCGTCGAAGGCCGAGTTCAGGTCGTCGTTGATGATGACGTAATCGTATTCTTCCCAATGGCCGATTTCGGCGCGGGAATTGATCAGCCGGGTGCGGATAACCTCTTCCGAGTCCTCGGCGCGGCGGTGCAGGCGCGATTGCAGCTCTGGCGTGGTCGACGGCAGCACGAACATCGCGACGACGTCGCTCGCCATCTTCTCCTGAAGCTGTTGGGCGCCCTGCCAGTCGATGTCGAACAGCATGTCGCGGCCCTCGGCCATGGCGGCCTCGACCGGCTCGCGCGGCGTGCCGTAGAAATTGCCGTGCACCTCGGCCCATTCCAGCAGCGAGTTGGAATCGCGCAACCGCTCGAATTCACGGGCCGAGACGAAATGATAATGCACACCGGCGATTTCGCTGGGGCGGCGCTGGCGGGTGGTGACGCTGACCGACAGGCCGATGCCCTTGTCGGTTTCCAGCAGCGTGCGCGCGATCGTCGACTTGCCGGCGCCGGAGGGCGATGAAATCACCAGCATCAGGCCACGGCGGGCAATCGGGACTAGGTTGGCGCTTGTCGCGGCACTCATGGTTTACTCCAGATTCTGAACCTGTTCGCGGAACTGATCGATGACCACTTTCAGCTCGATGCCGGCCGCCGTCACGGCCGCCGAATTCGATTTCGAACAGATGGTATTCGATTCCCGGTTAAATTCCTGTGCCAGGAAATCCAGCTTGCGACCGACCGGCCCGCCCCTGGCGATCAGTTCGCGAGCAGCGGCGACATGGGACGTCAGCCGGTCGATCTCCTCGCGCAGGTCGGCCTTGGTGGCGAGCACGGCGGCCTCCTGATGCAACCGGTCGCGATCCAGCGACGGCGCGGCCTCCAGCAGCGCGGCGACCTGGGCGGTCAGGCGCCGGGCGATCTCTTCCGGCGTGCGCGACGGATCCTGTTCGACGGTCGCAGCCAATTCGGCGATTTTCGCGATCTGGCCTTGCAGCAGGCCGGCCAGCGTCTCGCCCTCGCGGCGGCGCATGTCGCCGAGATCGGCAAGGGCGGCCGCGAAGCCATCGAGAATGGCGGCATCGCGACTTTCTGTCTCGGCCGTATCTTCCTCAACCTCACGAAAATCGACGATGCCGCGGATCGACAGCAGGCTATCGAGGCGCAGCGGCGCCGAGTCGATCAAGTCGCCGAGTTCGCCGCGCAGGGTCAAAAGGGCCGCCAGCGCGTCGCGATTGATAACGGCGGCGAGCGGCGCGTCGCTGGCCGAGACGCTCAGAGACACCTGCATGTTGCCGCGCGAAAAGGCTTCCGACAACAGGCGGCGAACATCGGCTTCCAGCCGCTCGAAGCCCGGCGGCAGGCGCAGGCGGAAATCCAGCCCCTTGCCGTTGACGGAGCGCAGCTCCCATACCCAGCGATAACGGCCGACCGTTCCCTCGCGCCGCGCAAAGCCGGTCATGGACTGCAAAGACATGGAAACCCCTGGTGTTTGTTTTGTCGCAGTTCCGGACGCAAAACCGCTGCACACTTTTGCTGGAATTGCTAGTTCGTCGTTTTCTTCTTGCCGGAAGCCGGCGTGGCGGTCGGGTCGGCCTGATCGGCGGGCTGGCCGTCGACGGCGACGTTCGGATCGCCGCCACGGTCGGCCTCCAGCTTGCGCCAGCGGCGGACATTGGCGTTGTGCTCGTCCAGCGTCGCCGCGAACACATGGCCGCCGGTGCCATCCGCCACAAAATAGAGGTCTTCGGTGCGCCAGGGATTGGCGACCGCTTCCAGAGCCGCCCGGCCGGGATTGGCGATCGGCGCCGGTGGCAGGCCCTTGATCTTGTAGGTATTGAACGGCGTGTCCTTCTGCAGGTCGGACTGGTAGATCGGCCGGTCGGCGGGCTTGCCGTCACCGCCGAACAGGCCGTAGATCACCGTTGGGTCGGATTGCAGGCGCATGCCGCGCGCCAACCGGTTGATGAAGACCGAAGCCACGTGGGCGCGCTCGTCGGCCTTGCCGGTCTCCTTCTCGACGATGGAGGCGAGCGTGACGAAATCCTCCTTCGACTTGATCGGAACGCTGGCATCGCGCTTGTCCCAGATCTGGTCGATCAGCTTTTCCTGCGCCGCCAGCATCTGCTCGACGATCTCGCCGCGCTTGGTGCCGCGCGAGAATTTATAGGTATCGGGACGCAGGCTGCCTTCGGCGGGCATGTCGTTCGGCACCTCGCCTTCGAGCACGGGATCGTCGGCGAGACGGCGATACATCTGGCGCACCGTCAAGCCCTCGGGGAAGGAGATGGAATAGAGGATCGACTTGCCGGATTTCAGCAGCTCCATGATTTCCTTCATGGAGGCGCCGGCCTTGATCTCGTATTCGCTGGCCTTCAGCGATTCGTTGTCCTTGAGATAGGTCGCGGTCATATAGCGGAAGATACGCCCGTCGGAGACGATGTCGTTGCGCTCCAGGCTGGAGGCGATCTCGGCCAAGCCCGCGCCGTTGCGCACGATGAAATTGGTGTTGGTTTCCAGCGGCCCCGGCGCCTGATAGGTGGAGACGGCATAATAGAATGCGAAGACCGCGGCGGCCGAGACGAACACGACCAGCGTCATCAGGAAATTCAGGAAAATCACCAGCTGGCTGCGCGCCTTGCGCGAGCGGCGCGGCGGATCGGGAACCCGCTCCGGCCGAAGCGCCTCGTTGGCGGATTTGGGAATGATCGGACCCTTGGCGCCCGAAGCACCGTCCCGGCCGAAACCCGTTTCGCCATTCTGGTTCGTATCGCTCACCGGCAATCCTCTTCATTTCGCATCGGCGGTGTTTGGCTAACCAATGCGGCAAAAAACAGGTTCAGGAAGCGACCGCGCCGCTCCAGGCAATCGTGACCAAAACGGCCCGCCCTCTTTTGAAAAGCAATTCCGGCAAAACCGCTCTACGCTTTTGCCGGGAAATCTTTGCAGGGCCAACCGTCAGTTCTGATAGCGGCGGAGCACCAGCGATGCGTTGGTGCCGCCGAAGCCGAAGGAATTCGACACGGCAACGTTCACCTCGCGCTCCCGCGCCTTGTGCGGCACCAGATCGATGGCCGTCTCGCGCTCGGGATTGTCGAGGTTGAGGGTCGGCGGCACGATGTTGTCGCGAATGGCGAGCGTGGCGAAAATGGCCTCGATCGCGCCCGCCGCGCCCAGCAGATGGCCGGTGGCTGACTTCGTCGAGGACATGGAGATGCGCGCGGCGGCGTCGCCGACCAGGCGCTCGACGGCGCCGAGCTCGATGGTATCGGCCATGGTCGAGGTGCCGTGGGCGTTGACATAGTCGATATCGGCAGGCGTCAGGCCGGCGCGCTTCAACGCCATGGCCATGCAGCGATAGGCGCCCTCGCCGTCCTCGGACGGCGCTGTGATGTGGAAGGCGTCGCCCGAGAGGCCGTAGCCGACCACTTCGGCGTAGATCTTCGCACCGCGCGCCAGCGCATGCTCCAGCTCCTCGAGGACGACGATTCCAGCGCCCTCGCCCATGACGAAACCGTCACGGTCCTTGTCATAGGGGCGCGAGGCCTTTTGCGGGTCGTCGTTGTGCTGGGTGGAGAGTGCCTTGCAGGCGGCGAAACCGGCCAGCGAAATGCGGCAGATCGGCGATTCCGCGCCGCCGGCGACCATGACGTCGGCGTCACCCAGGGCAATCAGCCGGGCGGCGTCGCCGATGGCGTGCGCGCCGGTCGAGCAGGCGGTGACGACCGCGTGATTGGGACCGCGCAGCTTGTGGCGGATCGAAACCTGGCCCGAGACGAGATTGATCAGCCGGCCGGGAATGAAGAAAGGCGAAATGCGGCGCGGCCCCTTGTCGCGCAGCGTATAGCCAGCCTCAACAATGCCTTCGAGGCCGCCGATGCCCGAGCCGATCAGCACGCCGGTGGCGATCTGGTCCTCGTCGGTCTCAGGATGCCAGTTGGCGTCGGCGAGCGCCATATCGGCGGCGGCCATGCCGTAGATGATGAAGGGATCGACCTTGCGCTGCTCCTTCGGCTCCATCCAGTCATCGGCATTGTAGGTGCCGTCGGAACCGTCGCCCACAGGAATACGGCAGGCAATCTTGGCAGGCAGATCCTCGACTTCGAATTCAGTGACGAGTCGGGCGCCGTTTTGCCCTGCGAGCAGGCGAGACCATGTCACCTCCGTTCCGCATCCCAAAGGAGATACCATACCGGTACCGGTGATCACGACACGTCTCATCGTCCGTCAGCCCACCCTATAATTCAACGTATTCTTATGAAGAGAAATGCCCGGAAGACCGGGCAAAACGGGGCGAACCGGACAAGGGTCCGCCCGCGGAATCCTGAGAAGGATTCGATATCAGGCCTGGGCCTTCTCGATGAACTTGACGGCATCGCCGACGGTCAGGATCGAGTCTGCGGCGTCGTCCGGGATTTCGACGCCGAATTCTTCTTCGAACGCCATGACCAACTCGACGGTGTCGAGCGAATCCGCACCGAGATCGTCGATGAAGCTGGCGCCTTCGACAACCTTCTCGGCGTCAACGCCCAGATGATCAACCACAATTTTCTTAACGCGTTCTGCGATATCGCTCATGTCGGTTTCCTCGACCTTTGACTTCACCAGAATGCCGTTATGGCATCCGTACCCTGCTCTTGGCCTGCGGCGCCGAAAAGGCGCCCGGCAAACCGTTCATCCCCGTCGTCCCGTAGCGGTCCGGTCGCTGCGAAAGTCGAACCGGTCACGCCTGTTCGCGGGGCGACTGTTCACAGTCATGGCCCGCTTAACACGGTTTAAGGCCGCCGCAAAGCCAGAAAATCGTCGGCTATGGGCTTGGTCAACATGCATTTTAGCTGCATTCGACCAAATCGCCCATGCACGCCTCAGATCATCGCCATGCCGCCGTTGACATGGATCGTCTGGCCGGTGACGTAGCTTGCCTCGTTCGAGGCCAGGTAGAGCACGGCCGACGAGACTTCGGCGCCGGTGCCCATCCGTTTCATCGGGATGGCGCCCAGGATGGCGTCTTTCTGCTTGTCGTTCAGCTTGCCGGTCATGGCGCTTTCGATGAAGCCGGGGGCGACGCAGTTGACCGTCACGTTGCGGGTGGCGATTTCCTGGGCCAGCGACTTGGAAAAGCCGATCATGCCGGCCTTGGAGGCGCAATAGTTCGCCTGGCCGGGATTGCCGGTGACGCCGACGACCGAGGTGATGTTGACGATGCGGCCGAAGCGGCGGCGCATCATCGGATGCGCCAGTTCGCGCGTCAGGCGGAAGACGGCCGTCAGGTTGACTTCGAGCACGCTGTCCCAGTCCGCATCGCTCATGCGCACGAACAGGCCGTCCTTGGTGATGCCGGCATTGTTGACGAGGATGTCGACGCCTTCGAGGTCGGCCTCGGCCTTTTCGCCCAGCGCCTTGACGCTGTCGCGATCCGAGAGGTTGGCCGGGAAGATCTTCACCCGCTCGCCGAGTTCGCCGGCCAGCGCTTCCAGCTTCTCGACACGCGTGCCGTGAAGGCCGACGACGGCGCCGCGGGCATGCAGCATACGGGCGATTTCCTCGCCGATGCCGCCGGTGGCGCCGGTTACCAGCGCCTTGCGTCCGGTCAAATCAAACATGGTCAAGTTCCTTCGTTTGTCAGCTAAGGATAGCCGAAAGCGCCGCGTCGACATCGGCGGGCGGATTGGTGGGGGTGCCGGTAACGGACTTGTCGGTGCGGCGGGCAAGCCCGGTCAGCACCTTGGCGGAGCCCACTTCATAAAGCGTGGCGACGCCGTTCTTTGCAAACCATTCGATCGTCTCGCGCCAACGCACCTGGCCGGTCACCTGCTCGACGAGAAGGGCGGCGATTTCCTTGGCATCCGAAACCGGGGCGGCGCGGACATTGGCGATGAGCGGCACGACCGGATGGTTGATCGCCACACCAGCCAGCGCCTCACGCATGGCCTCTGCGGCCGGGGCCATCAGGGCGGAATGGAAGGGTGCGGAGACCGGCAGCAGGATGGCGCGCTTGGCGCCCTTGTCGGTGGCAAGGCCTGCCGCCTTTTCCACGGCCGCCTTCTCACCGGAGATGACAAGCTGGCCGCCGCCATTGTCGTTGGCGATCTGGCAGGGGCCGATGGCGGAGGCTTCCGCGCAGACCGCTTCGACATCGCCCTGTTCGAGGCCGATGATCGCCGCCATGGCGCCGGCGCCGACCGGGACTGCGGCCTGCATGGCATTGCCGCGAATGCGCAGCAGGCGGGCGGTGTCGGCCAGCGAGACGCTGCCGGCGGCACAGAGCGCCGAATATTCGCCAAGCGAATGGCCGGCGACATAGGCCACCTTGTCCTTCAGCGACAGGCCGCGGCTTTCTAGAACCCGGATCGCCGCGATGGAAACGGCCATCAGCGCCGGCTGGGCATTGGCCGTCAGCGTCAGCATGTCTTCAGGGCCCTCCCACATGACGGCGGAAAGTTTCTGGCCGAGCGCCTCGTCGACCTCTTCGAAGACGGCGCGGGCTTCGGGAAAAGCCTCGGCCAGATCCTTGCCCATGCCGACGGACTGGCTGCCCTGGCCCGGAAACGTGAATGCGATTGCCATAGGGATGTCATCCTCCGGTCTGTTTTCTTTCCATTCGCCAAGTGTCAACGGCATGTCAAGCCTGCCTTGCTTGCTGCACCGCCAGATTTTCCGGCGTTTTCCCGTGGCATTTCGCACTTGCGTTCAATCAAAACCGGCCTACATTGCCGGCGTCTTACCCAAGCACGGATCTTTTTTCATGAAGTACAAGAAGCTGGGCCGCACCGATATCTCGGTGTCGGAAATCTGCCTTGGCACGATGACCTGGGGTAGTCAGAACAGCGAAGCAGAAGCGCATCGCCAGATGGACTATGCACTGTCGCAGGGCGTCAATTTCTTCGATACCGCCGAACTCTACCCGACGACACCGGTCTCCGCAGAAACCTGGGGCGACACCGAAGCCTTCATCGGCACATGGCTGCAAAAGAGCGGCAAGCGCGGCGACGTCGTCCTCGCCACCAAGGTCGCCGGGCCCGGCCGCCCCTATATCCGCGGCGGTCGCCCCATCGATCCCGCCGGCATCCGCGAGGCGCTCGACAACAGCCTGATGCGGTTGAAAACCGATCATATCGATCTCTACCAGGTCCACTGGCCGAACCGTCCGCATTTCCACTTCCGCCATGCCTGGCAATACAATACCGCCAGGATCGACCGCGAACAGGCGACCGCCGACATCCTGGCGATCCTCGACACGCTGGACGAGGCGGTGAAGGCCGGCAAGGTTCGCGCCATCGGCCTCTCCAACGAAACGACGTGGGGCACGCAGAAATATCTGTCGCTGTCGGAGCGCAAGGGCCTGCCGCGCGTCGCAACCGTCCAGAACGAATACAATCTGCTCTACCGGCATTACGATCTCGACATGGCGGAGCTGTCGCATTTCGAGGATGTCGGGCTGCTCGCCTATTCGCCGCTGGCGGCCGGGCTGCTCTCGGGCAAATATCTCGGCGGCACGATTCCGCCCGGCTCGCGCGCCTCGATCAATGCCGATCTCGGTGGCCGCTTGCAGCCGCTGCAGGAAAAGCCGGTCGCGGCCTATGTCGAGATCGCGCGCCGCCATGGGCTCGACCCGGCGGCAATGGCGATCGCCTTCTGCCTGACGCGGCCGTTCATGGCCTCGGTGATTATCGGCGCGACGACGATGGAACAGCTCGCCACGGTGATCGGCGCAAGGGACATCACCTTGTCCGAGGAAGTCCTGAGGGACATCGCTGGCGTGCATCGGCAGTATCCGATGCCGATATAAGAAAGCGAGAGACCATCATGGCCGTTCCTGAAAACGCAGAACAACTTCACAAAGCCATAGAGTCGGGCTTCGTCAAGCTGGTCCGGGAACTGGAAACCGTTCCAGCCGACCTGGCGGGGATACGGGAACTGGATGGCCATGCGGCCGGAACGGTCATGAGCGTCAACGATCTGCTGGCCTATCTGATCGGCTGGGGCGAACTCGTACTCAAATGGGTGCAGGCTCGCCGTGCCGGAGCGGACCCGGACTTTCCGGAAACGGGATATAAATGGAATGCACTCGGCGCCCTCGCCCAGAAATTCTACAGCGATTATGCGATGCTTTCCTATCTGGAGCGGCGGGAACGGCTCGAAACCGTGAAAACGCAAATCCTGGGGGTGGTCGGCGAAGAGGCCGGCAAGGGACTTTACGAGCCCGGCTGGTATGGAAAATGGTCGCTCGGACGAATGATCCAGTTCAACACCTCGTCTCCTTATGCCAATGCACGCGGGCGGCTGCGCAAATGGAAAAAGTCCCGAAGTCTCTGAGGTTTTTCCGGCACCGGATCGAATATCCTTGCTTTCCGAGCAAATCCGCGTATAAGGCGCGCTGTTCGCAACCCGGTCTTCAGGCTGGTGGCTGAACGGAGGGCCGGCTCGCTGTCTCAGCGCGCCGCTTGGGAGCCACAAGGTTCCAGCCTCCCGTGTCTCCGCTCTCGACCGTCTCGAAAAACGCTTTCTTGCCGGGGTTTCCCCATCAGGAGCAGTCGTTGAGGCTTAGCCGCCGAGGTCCGGGTCCATGAAACGCAAGAAAGGCAAAGCCTCAATGGCTCTTTATGAACACGTATTCCTGGCCCGCCAGGACGTTTCGCCGCAGCAGGTCGACGGTCTCGTCGAACAGTACAAGGCTGTCATCGAAGCCTTCGGTGGCAAGGTCGGCCGCGTCGAGAACTGGGGCCTCAAGTCCCTCACCTACCGCATCAAGAAGAACCGCAAGGCGCACTACGCCCTGATGGACATCGACGCTCCGGCGGCTGCCATCCAGGAAGTCGAGCGCCAGATGCGCATCAACGAAGACGTTCTTCGCTACATGACGATCGCCGTCGAGAAGCACGAAGAAGGCGCCTCCGCCATGATGCAGAAGCGCGACCGCGACGACCGCCCGCGCCGCGATGGCGACCGCCCGGAGCGCAGCTTCGGCGACCGTCCGCGCCGTGACGACGACCGCCCGCGCCGTCCGCGCGAAGACCGTGCATAAGGAGATATGAACATGGCTGAATCCTCTTCCTCTCCGGCACGCCGCCCGTTCCATCGTCGTCGCAAGACCTGCCCCTTCTCGGGTGCAAACGCTCCGCGGATCGACTACAAGGACGTTCGTCTCCTGCAGCGCTACATTTCCGAGCGCGGCAAGATCGTTCCGTCCCGCATCACGGCCGTTTCCCAAAAGAAGCAGCGCGAACTCGCCCAGGCGATCAAGCGCGCCCGCTTCCTCGGCCTGCTGCCCTACGTCGTTTCCTAATCCTTTAGCGAAACGCAATCGACTTCCGGAAAGGCGGCTCGTCCGCCTTTCTTCCCTTTCCGCGGTGGGCGCGGATCGGAACCCTTAAAATCCCATGTTGGGGAGCAAGCCTCCTCTAACTGCGTGACGCAGGACAGCGACGTGAAGACCTTCGACCCGAAAATGCTGCTGATCGGCCTTGTCGCCGGCATCACCGCCGCCCTCCTGGTGTTCGGCGCGGGTGCACAGCCGTCTTTCGCGGCGGTGCTTTATGCGGCTTCGGCGCTCCCCATCCTGCTTGCCGGCCTCGGCTGGGGCAATCTCTGCGTCGTCATCGCGATTGCGACGGCGGCGGCCATCGGCGCGGTCTTCGTCAGCCCGAGCTTTGCCGTCGTCATGACGGCGGTGACGCTGGCGCCGGCCGGCTGGATCAGCCATCTCGCCAATCTGGGGCGCCCGGCCTCGGAAATCGGCGGTCCCTCGCACCTGATGGCCTGGTATCCGCTCTCCGACATCATGCTGCAGCTTTGCGCGCTGGTCGCCGTCGGCGTCATCATCGTCGGCTTCATGGTCGGCTACGGCCCGCACCTGACCGACCAGCTCGTCGACCTGATGATGGAGCAGATGCAGGCGCAGCAGCCGGAACTGGCCAGCAGCGCGGAAGTCGTGGCGCAGACCAAGCGGCTCGTCGTTCTCGTCCTGCCGATGACGCAGGGCGGGCTTTGGGTGCTGCTTCTGTTCTCGGCCTATTATGTGGCGACCCGCATCGTCGCGGCTTCCGGCCGTGGCCTGCGGCCGCGCGAGGACATGCCCTCGTCGCTGCGCATGAACCGCTATGCGATCTTCGCCTTTCTCGCCGGCCTTGCCGCCTGCTTCGTCGGCGGCCTGCCGGCGCTGATCGGCGCGACCGTCGTCGGCACCTTTGGCGCGGGTTTTCTCATTTCCGGGTTTGCCGTCTTGCATTTTCGCACGCGCGGAAAACCCTGGCGGATGCCGGCCCTGATCCTCGCCTATCTGGCGTCGACCATGCTGCTCCCCGCCTTCCTGATCGTCGTGCTCGGCCTTGCCGACACGAGACGGGCGATCTCGCTGACGCCCGGCCGCAATCCGCAATCCTCGAATTCCACCGAAACCTGAAACACCAACAAAAGGAAAAGACAAATGGACGTCATTCTCCTCGAACGCATCGCCAAGCTCGGCCAGATGGGCGAAACCGTCAAGGTTCGCGACGGCTACGCCCGTAACTACCTGCTGCCGCTCGGCAAGGCGCTGCGCGCCAACGAAGCCAACAAGAAGCGCTTCGAATCCGAGCGCGCGACGCTCGAAGCCCGTAACCTCGAGCGCAAGTCGGAAGCCCAGAAGGTCGCCGAAGCCCTCGACGGCAAGACCTTCGTCATCGTTCGCTCCGCCGGCGAAACCGGCCAGCTCTACGGCTCGGTCGCAGCCCGCGATATCCTCGAGACGCTGGCCGCCGAAGGCTTCAACGTCGGCCGCAACCAGGTCGACCTGAACCATCCGATCAAGGCCATCGGCCTGCACGAAGTCACGCTGCACCTGCATTCGGAAGTCGAAATCACGATCAAGGTCAACGTTGCCCGCTCCGCTGACGAAGCCGAGCGCCAGGCCAAGGGTGAAACCCTCACCTCCGCCGACGCCATCTACGGCGTTGACGAAGACGCCCTTCGTCCGGAAGACTTCTTCGATCCGGAAGCCGACCAGGACGGCGACGACGAATAAGACTTTTCGCCTGCAAGGCGAAATGAAAGAGGCCCGGATCAAAACGATCCGGGCCTTTGCTGTTTGGCGATCAATGCGCGGTAAATTTCGAATCGGGTGAAGAGGCCTTGTCGACGGTGACGACCACCGAAAGGCCCGGCGCCAGAAGGGCAGCCGCGTCCTGACCCTCGTCGAGACGGATACGCGTGCCGATACGCTGCGCGATCTTGGTGAAGTTGCCCGTCGCGTTGTCAGGCTTGATGACCGCGAATTCCGATCCCGCCGCCGGCGAGAAGCCTTCGATATGGCCGGTGAGATGACGATGGCCGAGCGCATCGACGGCGATGGTCACGGGCTGGCCGACCTTCATGCCGTCGAGCTGGGTTTCCTTGAAATTGGCGATCACCCAGACATCGGCGGGCACCACGGCCATCAATTGCGAACCGGCCGTGACATATTGCCCGAGACGCACGCCGACCTCGCCGATGCGCCCGTCGCGCGGGGCGATGATGACGGTGTTGCCGAGATCGATTTCGGCGAGCTGCACGGCGGCTTCGGCGCCGCTGACGCCGGCTTCCAGCGATGAACGGTTGCCGACGATGACGGCGAGGTTCTGGCGGGCGGTCTCGATCGCCGCCTGCGCCTGGTGCACCGAAGCGCGCGACTGCTCCAGCGTCGCCTGTGCCTGCTCGTAGTCGCTGGTGGCGGAAATGCCCTTGTGGACCAGCGAGGCGATACGTTCCCAGGCAAGCTCGGACCGCTTGGCGGCTGCCTCGGCGCTGTCGAGCTGGGCCTCGGCCGCATCGATGCTGGCCTTGGCGGCAAGCTGCTGCTGGGTGGAATTGGCGAGCAACGCCTTCTGCGAGGCGAGTGTCGCCTTCGCCTGCGCCAGCTTTTCGGCATAGATGCGGTCGTCGAGCCGCACCAGCACGTCGCCGGCCTTGACCTTGGCGTAGTCGGTGACGGCGACCTCGGAGACATAGCCGCTGAGTTGCGGACTGATCAGCGTCACATAGCCCTTGACATAGGCGTTCTCGGTCGATTCGACGCTGGTGCGGAACGGCGGCAGGTGCCACGCATAAAGCACCAGCACGACACCGGCGATGCCGATCAGGATGGCGATGACCTCGATGGGGATGCGAAGGAATTTAGGCATGGGCGAACTCACGAAGCGGTGGATGCGGCCTGCGGCGCGGCGAAGCGCCGATGCAGGGCCTGAAGGGAAAGATGGACAAGGAGCACGGCGAGCGCCAGGCTCGCCAGAACCCCGCCGGCCAGGAAGGCATCGCCATAGGCCAGCATGTAGGATTCGCGGCTGATCTGTTGCGCCAGCAGCGAGACGCCTTCGCTTTTTAACAGCGCGGCATCGCCGATCACCTTGCCATAGGCACCGGAGAGCTGGGCGACGCGCTGGGCGACAAGCGGATCGGACATCACCACATGCTCGGCCAGCATGTTCGAATGGAATTTTTCGCGCAGCGTCACCAGCGAGCCGTAGAAGGCAGAGCCCATCAGGCCGCCGATGCTCTGGGTGAAGAGAAAGACGACGATGAAGCTGACGAAATAATTCGGCCCCCTGGCGAGAGCTGCCTTGAAGCCGCTGGCCATCGCCGGCGGCAGGAACAGCGCTGCGCCCAAGGCGATGAGCCCCTGGCCGAGATAGAGCTGTTCCGGCCGGGTGAGATTGGTGATGCTGCTGTCGAGGAAGCAGCCCGCCGCCATCATCGTCAGCGCCACGACATGGATCGAGGAATCGAAGCCGTTCTTCATCAGCGCTGCGCAGGTGACGCCGCCGAAGATCGAGGCGCCGAGGATGATGGCATAGAGCGTCATCGTCTGGTCGTATTGCAGGTTGAGCGTCTGCTGCCAGAGCGAGGGAACGCTCGATTGCGCCGAGGCGATGAGCCGAAAGACCAGCAGCACGCCGGTGAAATGAACGAGCCCACGGCTTGCCAGCCAGCGGATGTCGATCAGCGGATTGTCGCGGCGCAGCTCGATGGCGGCGGCAAGGCTGAGCGAGGCGATCGACACCGCCAGAAGCCAGCCCAGCCAAGGCGCCTCGAACCACCAGTAGACGCGGCCGAGGGACAACACCACCGCCAGCGCCCCGAAACCGAGCGCGATCAGCATATAACTACCGATATCGGTGACGGTGATGACTTTCGCACGCGGCACCGGCGTCAGCGGCAAGAGGTAGATGATCGGAAACACCATCAGCGCCAGCGCCAGCTCCAGCATGTAGAGCCCGTGCCACTGGCCGAAATCCAGCAATGTCGGCGAAACGAGGCGGCTGAGCGGGGCAGACAGCGTCGTGTTCATCAGGGCGAGGCTGATGCCGATGGTCATCTTGCGCGCCGGCTCGAAGACTTCCAGCATGTAGAGGAAGCCGAGCGTTGACAGGGGGGCCGCCGCAATGCCACTCAGGAAGCGCACGACGAGCGCCGATTGCAGATCGGAAACGAAGACGTTCATCACCGAGGCGATGGCGAAAAAGATGATGCTGACCTCGGCGAAATTGCGCAGGCCGTATTGGGTGCGGATCTTGACCAACAGCACCGCAAGACTTGCGCTCGGCGCCATATAGGCTGCACTGAGCCAGGCGGATTCCGCCGAGGTGGCGGCGAGCGTGCCCTGCAATTGCGTGAGGTTGGCGAGCGCCAGGTTCATCCCCAGTCCCTGCGTCACGAACAGGGCGACGGAACTCAGCATGTAGAGCGCGGCCTTCCAGGCTGGCATGGGTTGCGGCGGCGCCGGCGCGGGCGCAGCAGGCGTCGGCGCGCCGATGGCGGCGACGTCGCTCATTGCTCGTCCTCCACGGCCCGCATTTCCTTGAGGCGCGCATTCATCTGGCGCACCACGCGCAGCGTCACCTCCAGTTCGGCCTCGGAAATGTTGCCGAGCACCTGCTGGCGCAGGGCGGCGGCCATACTTTCGATGTCGTCGGCCAGCATCCTGCCGCCGGGGGTCAGGTGGACGAGCTTGGCGCGGCGGTCGGCCTCATCGGCGCGGCGCTCGATGACGTCCTGCGCTTCCATGGAATCGAGCAGGCGCACCACGGTCGGGGTCTCCAGCTCCAGTTCTTCGGCCAGTTCCCGCTGGTTCAGCCCGTCGCGGCGGGAGATGGCGAACAGCGCCCGGGTGCGCGGCAGCGTCATGCCGCGCTGGCGCAGGCGCGCATCGAACAGTGCGCGCAATTTACGCGTGAACGAGGCGACTTCGTCGAACAGCAGCCGGTGCGATACGGAACGCGACATCGCTATCGCTCCTTTATAATTAGTGTGCTTATTATGCTCGCACTATCTAATCCGGAAAATCGCTTTTCGCAAGTCTGTCGCGGCCGATTCGACATGCATGGAAATGCACGGCTGACCACCCATATGTGCATGAAACCATCGGAGCCTGTGGATTGGGGGGATGAGGCGGCCCGCAGCCTCGCCATCGTCGGCCAGCCTGCTTTTCCGGTTGACTGAAACCCTCCGCAGGCTCAAACGAAAGGTTCGACCTTCAGACGGATGGTTCCGTTTCCAGGGGACGGGAGAACGGAGCCGGCCGAAAGGCCCCCCGGGCCGGCACGGACCGGGCCGCATTATCGCGAAGCCCCGAACAACATCGGGGCCGAACGGGCCCTGCTCGGCGCGATCCTCGTCAACAACGACGCCTTCTACCGCGTTTCGGATTTCCTGAAGCCGGTGCATCTCTACGAGCCGCTGCACAGAAAGATCTTCGAGATCGCCGGCGATATCATCCGCATGGGCCGAATCGCCAATCCGGTGACCATCAAGACGCATCTGGGCGACGCCAAGGTCGGCGAGATGAGCGTCGCGACCTACCTGGCGCGATTGGCGGCGGAAGCCGTCTCAATCATCAATGCCGAGGACTACGGCCGCACTATCTACGATCTGGCGCTGCGCCGGGCGCTGATCACCATCGGCGAGGACATCGTCAACATCGCCTATGACGCGCCCGTCGACATGCCGCCGCAGGCGCAGATCGAAGACACCGAGCGCCGCCTGTTCGAACTGGCCGAAAATGGCCGTTACGACGGCGGTTTCCAGGCCTTCAACGATGCGGTTGCAACCGCCATCGACATGGCGGCGGCGGCGAAGGAACGCGACGGCGGCTTGTCGGGCATTTCCACCGGTATCCAGTCTCTGGATTCGAAGATGGGCGGGCTGCAACGTTCGGACCTGATCATCCTCGCCGGCCGCCCCGGCATGGGCAAGACCTCGCTGGCCACCAACATTGCCTACAACATCGCCGCCTCCTACGAGGGCGACGTGCAGCCGGATGGCTCGATGAAGGCGAAGAATGGCGGCGTCGTCGGTTTCTACTCGCTGGAAATGTCGTCCGAACAGCTCGCCACCCGTATCATCTCCGAGCAGACGGAGGTCTCCTCGTCGAAAATCCGCCGCGGCGACCTTACCGATACCGATTTCGAAAAACTGGTCGCCTGCTCGATGATGATGCAGAAGGTGCCGCTCTATATCGACCAGACCGGCGGCATTTCCATCGCCCAGCTCGCCGCCCGCGCCCGACGGCTCAAGCGCCAGCGCGGCCTCGACGTTCTCGTGGTCGACTACGTGCAGCTGATGACCGGCTCGAAGAAGGCCGGCGAGAACCGCGTGCAGGAAATCACCGAGATCACCACCGGCCTGAAGGCGTTGGCCAAGGAGCTGAACGTGCCGATCGTGGCGCTGTCACAGCTCTCGCGTCAGGTGGAAAGCCGCGAGGACAAGCGCCCGCAGCTTTCGGACCTGCGCGAATCCGGCTCCATCGAGCAGGACGCCGACGTGGTGCTGTTCGTGTTCCGCGAGGAATACTACGTCAAGAACCAGGAGCCGCGCGATCCGCACGACCCGAAATATGTCGAATGGGAGACTCTGTTCGACAAGGTCAAGGGCACGGCCGACGTCATCATCGCCAAGCAGCGCCATGGACCGACGGGAACGGTGAAACTGGCCTTCCAGGCGGAATACACCCGCTTCGCCGATCTCGCCGACTCGTCTTTCATCAAATGGGAGGAGCATTGACGGAATCTCCGGCCAACCGCCCGTGAGGGGAGGAGCGGGGGCGGTGGCGCCCCGGAGCGCGACGGGGGCCAGCATCGGCAGGCGGAGGGCGGCAAAAGCCGTCACGGCGCAGGCGATGTTTTCGGCGACCCCCGTTGCCAGCGCCGTCGGCGTCACCACCGCCATCAGCACCGCCGGCGGAATGGCGCCGAGCGCCCGCTTCTGGCGTTTCGACAGCGTGACGTAGCGCAGGAGCACAAGGCCGCTGATCCGCGTCAGGATCGTGGCGGCGGCCATCGCCAGAATGGCGGCCAGGGTCGAAAGATCGAGGGTCATCGCGCCGCCTCCCCGTCGTCTTCATCATCCCCACTCATCAGGCCGGCGACGACCAGCCCGGCGACCGCGCCCGCCGCGACATACCAGACGCCCGGCAGCAGCCAGTGGACGACATAGGCGGCAGCCGCACTTGCCAGCAGCACGAAGCCGGTCTCCCGTCCCTTCCAGAAGCCGGCGACCAGCACGATGAACACGGCCGGAAAGGCGAAATCCAGCCCGACCACGGCGGGATCGCCGAGGAAGGCGCCGAGCAGCGCCCCTGCCAAGCCGGACAGCACCCATGCGGCATAGAACGGCACGACCACGCCGCAATACCAGACCGGCGTCAGCGTCGCGATGCGGGCGCGAAATTCCGAGACGGCCCAGATCTCGTCCGCCAGAAACAGCATGGCCACATATCTTTTCGGCCCCGAAAATTGCTGCATGTGCAGGCCGATAGAAGCGCTCATCAGCAGGTGGCGGATATTGACCAGCAGCGCCGCGAGCCCGAGGCTGACCCAGCTCGCCGGATGCGTCCAGAGATCGAGGGCCACGAACTGCGCCCCGCCGGCAAAGACCAGCAAGCTCATCAGCGTCGTTTCCAGCGGCGACAGGCCCTTGGTCGCGGCGACCGCGCCATAGACCATGCCGATCGGTATGAGGGCGACGATCAGCGGCGCGATGGCGCGAGCGCCGCCAGCGAACTCGCCCCAGGCGGTTTTCGATTGCATTGCTGGTCTTCCATGAATGTTCATGCGGCCGGCTTTAGCCAGCCAGACTTGCCGGCGTCTTGAACGAAAGTGACATGGAGAATGGTTATCGGCCGGCCCCGCGAAACTGGCCGGGCGTCACGCCGGTGCGCGCCTTGAAGTGGCGGGTCAGGTGCGCCTGGTCGGCAAAGCCGCAGGCGAGCGCCACTTCGGCGGGCGTCTCACCGTCGCGCAGCCGTTTTCGCGCCGCGCGCACGCGCACATCGGTCAGGAAGGCGTGCGGCGTCGTGAAAAATTCGCGGCGGAAGGAGCGGATCATATGGGCGCGGCTCAAACCCGCGACGGCCGCCAGTTCCTCCAGTCCCGGATCGTTCTCGTAATGCGCCTCGATGTAATCGCGCACCCGCCGCGCCGCACTGCTTTCGCGGCTGGCGAGCGGGCTGACCCGCACCGCACCATGGCGCACGAAGATCGCCGACAGCAGCCGGAACATCGATTCGTCGGTCTCCAGCCGTCCGGTCTCCTGCTCCATCGTCCGGTGGGCATGATGGAAAGCGGCCGCAAGTTCGGGATCGCTGACCAGCCGGCGGGAAAAGGAGGGTGTGCCCTTCAGTTCGCGGCCGGAAACATCCTCGAGAATATCGGCGAACAGCTCCGCAGCCGGATAGACCATCCGGTAGCGATAGCCGCTTTCGCCGGGCGCACCGTCATGAATGTCGTCGGGATTGATCAGATAGAGTCCGCCGGGGCCGGTTTCCTCGCGCTCGCCGCGAATCGAGGCGATCTGGCTGCCTTTCTCGATCGCGCCGATGCTGAAGGTATCGTGGGTGTGCGGCGCATATTCATGGGTGTGGAAGGTGGCGCTCAGGCATTCCATGCCGCGAAACCGCCCCGCGCGCCAGAAGCGGGCCGCCTCCATCCCCGTCAGCGGCTGCTCCGA
>Ga0066256_1001648_pt1 | contig 29144 bp, 23 predicted proteins | sample ThiBio_1000_biof_FD_87107 | JGI IMG/M metagenome (GOLD analysis project Ga0066256, IMG submission 87107) | Wastewater bioreactor microbial communities from Cape Town, South Africa - Thiocy_expt_1000_biof (version 2) | ecosystem: Engineered > Bioreactor > Thiocyanate-remediating >... | reverse complement strand
TAGAATAACCCCTCGCGCTGCTCTTCCGCTTTCGCCCTCGCGACGACCCGTGCCGCCCCGGCGCAGGCCGCGGCGGGATCGGTCGTCGGATCGTCTCTGGCGGGCAGGGCGAGCGCCGCCATGCTGACGGCAACCAAAGACGCAATGGCGATCCTGTTCATCTTCCCCTCCGAGAGCGAGGCCCTGCATCCAGCCCCACTGCTAGGACGCCGCGCGAACGAAACTCCTTAGTCGGCTTCCATCCTGATCTGCAGTTTCACGTCGGTGGGGCGGGCTTCGACGGCGCGCTCGAAAGCCTTGATCGAGTCCTCGAAGCCAAAAGTCTCGGAGATGAGTGGCTTGAGGTCGACCCGGCCCGAAGCCATCAGCGCGATGGCGCGATCGTACTGGTGGGCGTAGCGGAAGACCGACGCGATGGTGATCTCCTTCACCGACAGCGAGGCGATGTCGAACAGCACGTCCTCCACCGGCAGGCCGACGACGACGATAGTGCCGCCCGGACGCGCCAGATCGACGATGCCGGCCCAGGCCCGGGGCGAGCCCGAGCACTCGAAGATCACGTCGGCGCCCCAGTTGTCGGTGAGCCGGTTGATCTCGTCGACCAGCCTGGTCTGCGTGATGTTGACCGGGATGATGCCCTGGTACTTCGCGGCGATATCGAGCTTGGGCTGCGCCAGATCGGCGATGATGACGCGGGCGCAGCCGCCCGCCAACGCCGCCAGCGCCACCATGGTGCCGATGGGGCCGGCGCCGAGCACCACCGCCGTGTCGCCCGGCGTGATCTTCGCCTTGGTGGCGGCCTGCATGCCGACCGCGAAGGGCTCAACCATGGCGCCTTCGGCGAAGCTCACATTGTCGGGCAGCTTGAAGGTGTAGTTGGCGGGATGGACGACGAACGGGGTCAGCACGCCGTGGATGGGCGGGGTGGCCCAGAAGGTCACCGCAGGATCGACGTTGTACATGCCGAGCCGCGCGGCGCGCGACGACGGATCGGGCACGCCCGGCTCCATGCAGACACGATCGCCGACCGCGAGGCTGGTGACGCCGGGGCCGACCTCGACCACGGTGCCGGCCGCCTCGTGCCCCAGCACCATCGGCTGATCGACCACGAAGGGGCCGATGCGCCCATGCGTGTAATAGTGCACATCGGAGCCGCAGACGCCGACGGTGTGCAGCCGGATCTTCACCATGCCCGGGCCGGGCTCGGTGGGCAGCTCGATGTCCCTCAGTTTCAGCTCGTGCTGCTTTTCCAGCACGAGCGCACGCATCATGGTCATTCAGTTGGCCTCTGTGTTCAGGCCGCCAGCTTTTCCGGCGGCTGCATGGCGCCGGTCATGATGGCGACGGCGTCGGACATCGAAAAGTCCTTGGGATTGATGACGGCAATGCGGCGACCGAGCCGGTGGATGTGGATGCGGTCGGCCACCTCGAAGACATGCGGCATGTTGTGCGAGATGAGGACGATGGGCAGGCCCTTGGCCTTCAGCCGCCCCATCAGGTCCAGCACGCGCCGGCTCTCCTTTACGCCAAGTGCCGCCGTCGGCTCATCCATGATCACCACGCGCGAACCGAACGCGGCGGCTCGCGCTACCGCGACGCCCTGACGCTGGCCGCCTGACAGCGTTTCCACCGCCTGATTGATGTTCTGGATGGTGAGCAGGCCCAGATCGCTCAGCGCCGACCGGGCCAGCTTCTGCATGCCGGTGCGATCGAGACGGCGGAACACCGTGCCGAGGATGCCCGGCTTCCGCACCTCGCGGCCGAGGAACATGTTGTCGGCGATGGACAGGGCCGGCGACAGCGCGAGGTCCTGGTACACCGTCTCGATGCCGGCCTTGCGAGCCTCCATCGGCGAGCGGAAATGCACCGGCTTGCCATCGAGCAGGATTTCGCCCTGATCGGGAATGACGGCGCCGCACAGGGCCTTGATGAGGGTGGACTTGCCCGCGCCGTTATCGCCGATGACGCCCAGGATCTCGTTCGGCCTGAGGTCGAAATCGGCGTGGTCGAGCGCCACGACACGGCCGTAGCGCTTCATGAGGCCGCGGGCCTCGAGGATGGGTTGCGTCATGACGAGACCCTCCGGATCCACTGGTCGATGGAGACGGCGATGATGATGAGCGCGCCGGTGGTGAGCTGGCGCCACAGCGGATCGACGCCGGTCAGCGACAGGCCGGAGTCGAACACGCCCACGATCAACGCGCCGAACAGCGTGCCGACGATCGAGCCGCGCCCGCCGAACAGCGAGGTGCCGCCGATCACCACGGCCGTGATGGCATCAAGATTGGCGGTCTGGTTTCCCAGCGGCGACACCGCACCGACACGGCCGATGAGCACCCAGGCGGCGATGCCACAGAGCAGGCCCGCCAGGGCGTAGACTCCGACCAGCGTGCGATTGACCTGGATACCGGCGAGGCGCGCCGCATTCGGATCGTCGCCGATGGCATAGACGTGGCGGCCGAAGGCGGTGCGGCTCAGCATGTACCAGATGACGATGGCGACACCGATCATCAGGATGGAGCCGTACATCAGGACCGGCCCGCCCGCCGGTGTGCCCGACGGACCGGTGCCCAGCGAGATTCGATCGCCCATGTCGAGCAGCAGCGGCGCGGCCGCCTCGATATCGACCTTGCGGATGGTGGCGGCGTTGGAAACGAGGGTCACCAGCGCGGCGAAGATGCTCCAGGTGCCGAGCGTCACGATGAACGGCGGCAGGCGCAGTCGCGTAACGAGGATGCCGTTGAGGAAGCCGCAGCCGAGGCCGGTGAGGAGGCCTGCCCCGAGCGCCAACGGCGCGGGCACGCCATGATCGACGGCCAGCTTGCCCATCACGATCGAGGACAGCACCATGATGGCGCCGACCGACAGATCGATGCCGGCAGTTACGATCACCAGCGTCTGCGCCGTGCCGAGCAGCGCGATGATCGTCACCTGCGTCAGGATCAGCGACAGGTTGAGGGAACCGAAGAACTTCCCCTGCGTGACAAAGGCGAACACCACCACCGCGACGATCAGGATGATCGCCGGAATCGACGTGGGATTCTGGTGAAAGAAATGCTGGATCCGCTTCAGCAGGCTCGGGCTTTCGTCCTCGAAGCTCGCGACTCCTGCCGCGGCACCGACGAGGCCCTTCTCGGCGGCCTGCGAGCCGCTGTTGTCGTCACTCATGCTGCTCCCCTCCCCTGAGGCAGACAAGAAGGGCGGGCCGCTGAGCCAAGGCTCACTTTCGGTCCGCCCATATGGATCACCTTAACTCCGGATTTCCGAAGTCGGGAAGGGCATCAGCCCCAGCAGAGCTCGAGGCCCTTGGCGGTGTCGATCGACTCGACGCCGTCGACCGGCTTATCGGTGACGAGCGTGGCGCCGGTATCGAGGAAGCCCACGGCCGGATCGATCGGCGGGATCGTGCCCGACGCGATGGCCTCGAGGGCGAGCGACGCCATCAGCAGCGGATACTGCTGCGAAGTGGCCCCGATGATGCCGGCCTTGACGTTCTCGACGCCCGGGCAGCCACCGTCGACGGCGACGAACAGCACCGAGCCGTCAGCCTTGCCGGCCGCTTCGAGCGCCTGGTAGCCGCCTGCGGCTGCCGGTTCGTTGATCGCGTAGACGACGTTGATATCCGGGCAACGCTGCAGCAGCGTTTCCATGGCGGTCACGCCGCCCTCTTCCGAGCCGGCGGTGACTTCGTGACCGCAGATGCGGGCGTCGTCCTCGTCGCCGTAGCGGTTCGGATCCTTCACGTCGATGCCGAAGCCTTCCATGAAACCCTGGTCGCGCAGGTAGTCGACGGTCGGCTGGTTGGTGGCGAGATCGAGGAAGGCGATCTTGGCGTTGGCGGCCTCTGCGCCGAGCGTGCCCTTGGCCCATTCGCCGATGAGGCGGCCGGCCTTGCGGTTGTCGGTGGCGAAGGTCGCGTCAGCCGCGTCCATCGGCTCCAGCGGGGTATCGAGCACGATCACCATGAGGCCGGCTTCGCGAGCCGTCTGGATGGTCGGCACAATGGCGCTGGAATCGGATGGCACGATCGCGAAGCCCTTGGCACCGGCGGCGATCAGGCTCTCGATCGCAGCGATCTGGCCTTCGTTGTCGCCATCGAACTCGCCCGCATAGGTGCGCAGATCGACGTTGAGCTCGGCAGCCTTGGCCTGGGCGCCTTCGCGCATCTTCACGAAGAACGGGTTGCCCTCGGTCTTGGTGATGAGGCCGACGATCGGCTTGTCCTGTGCGATGGCAACTGCGGCGCTCATCGCCGTCAGTGCAACGGCGCCCGCAAGCGTCACCTTCAACAGAGTCTTCAGTCCCATTGATATCCTCCCATAAGCGTTGCTTCAGCCCGCTGCGGAGCAACTGGTCCACAGGCGGGCATCTGACCCGGGATGACACGGCAATTCTGTCTCTGTCTTCCCGAGCCGTATCTTCATCTACACAGCAAGGCCTGTCACCTGTCAATAAATTAATCCAGTGGATTTATTAATTGACAGGGTCCGGAACCGGCCCCAGTGTACGCCTCCATGACGAACCTGCTGGGCGGCGGAGCTGCCGGCACAGCTGGAAACAGGGAGTCGTCGGGACATGACGCAGGCCCGGCAAAGGGAACCAGCCGGTTGGCCGGGCGCATCGAACCGGGGGACGAACCAGAGCGGCGTCCGCGTCTACAACGAGCGCCTGGTGCTGTCGCTGATCCGCCGGCAAGGGGCGCTGCCCAAAGCCGATATCGCCCGGCAGACCGGGCTGTCGCCGCAAACCATTTCGATCATCATCAACCAGCTGACCGACGACGGCCTGCTGCTGCGCGGCAACCCGCAACGAGGCCGGATCGGGCAACCTTCGGTGCCCTTTTCGCTCAACCCGGAAGGCGCCTATTTCGTCGGACTCAAGATCGGCCGGCGGGCCAGCGACCTGGTGCTGATCGATTTCCTCGGGCGGGTGCTCAAGCGCATTCACGCGCCGCACCCCTACTCCACCCCCGAAGGCTCGCTGGCGCTGCTGCGGCGGGCGACCACCGACCTCGTCGAGGGGCTGGACGCCGAACAGCAGAAGCGCATCTCGGGCCTCGGCATCGCCTCGCCCTTCGAGCTCTGGAACTGGGAGCCGCAGTTCGGCGCCCCGCGCGAGGTGCTGGAGGCGTGGCGCGTCGCCGACATCCGCGCCGAGGCGGCTCGGCTCAGCCCCTGGCCGGTGTACTATCACAACGACGGCACGGCGGCCTGCGTAGCCGAACTGGTGCTGGGGCACGCCGATGCGGGGGCCAATTTCCTCTACGTCTTCATCGGCTCCTTCATCGGGGGAGGCGTGGTGCTCAACGGCCACCTGTTCCCCGGCCGCACCGGCTATGGCGGCGCGCTCGGGCCCATGCCGATCCCCGTCGACGGAGCCGCCGGCCGCCACGATCAGCTGCTGCGGCGGGCCGCCGCCTCTCTGGCCGCCGAAGCCATCCTCGCGGGCCGCCCGGGCGCGCCGGTGCTAGCGCACGACCCCGACGACTGGGGCGACCCCGGCGCGCCGCTCGAGGGCTGGATCGACAGCTGCGCCGCCAGTCTCGCGCAGACCGCCATCGCCGCCATGTCGATCATCGAGTTCGACTCCATCGTCATCGACGGCGCCATTCCGCTGGCAGTTCGCCGGCGGATCGTCGAGGCCACCCGGCAGCGGGTCTCGACCTACGATCTGCAGGGCCTGCCGCCGATCAACCTGATCGAGGGCACGATCGGCTCGGGGGCCCGCGAGATCGGCGGCGCCTGCCTGCCGCTGCTCGCCAACTTCACCCAGGATCGGGAAGTCCTGTTCAAGGACAATGCCTGAGCCAGGCACTTTGCGCCCGACGCGGTAACCTGTCCGCAAGCTCGTTTGCCTAAGCTCGCGCTCTGGTGCGAGTGCAAGTCTAGCTATGGCTCCCGAAGGCCGGTTGCTGAAACCCTGGCAATTCTCCGTCAGCGTGATCGCGCCGGCAGCGCTTTTCCTTGCCCTGACGGCTGCCATGGTTCTCGGCTTCGTGATGTGGAACACGCATGGCGCGGACCAGCGTGCGCGGGCCCATGAGACCGGACTTGCCGCCACGGCCGTCCGCCGGCAGATCGCCGAAATCCCGCGCGTGCAGGAAAGCGTCGCCTTCTGGGACGACACTCTCGTCAACGTCCGCGACAGCTTCGACAAGCGCTGGCTGGACAACAATCTGGGCGTCTGGCTCTGGGAATTCTACGGCTTCGACGCCGTGGCCGTCATCGACCCGAACAACCAGCCGATCTACACCATGGCGGGGGGCCAATCGCCCTCCTTCGGGCTGTTCCAGCACAACCGACCGGTGATCGACGGCTCGATCCGCGAAATGCGGCAACTATTGGCATCAGGCGCGCTGCGTCGCTTCGAAGCCGGCGAAACCTCCCTCTATCCGCGTGTCGTCGATATCCGCACCATCAACGGCAAGCCGGCGGTGGTCAGCCTCCTGCCGATCGCGCCCCAGAGCGGCATTCTCCCGCAGGAGCCGGGAGCGGAATATCTGCATCTCGTCGTCGACTATCTCGACGCCAGCTTCGCCGCCCAGATCGCGGGCGACTACGGGCTCGCTTCGGCGAGCTTCGAGTCCGGCGCTGCACCGGCGAGCGGGGTGGCGAGCTATCCGGTGCTCGACCGCAACGGGCGCGTCGTCACCTTCTTCCAGTGGCATCCGCGCCGGCCCGGCAGCGACATGCTGGGCCAGGCCGGCCCGGTGCTCGCCATCGCCTTCCTCGCCGCCGGCATCCTCGTCGCCATCCTCGTGGTACAGCTGTGGCGCTCATCCGCCGCGCTCGAAGCGCAGCGCGTTGAAGCGCGCCGGCAGGCCACCCACGATACGCTGACCGACCTGCCCAACCGCCTGCAGTTCGACGTTCACCTCGCCCAGATGCTGCAGCGGCCGCCCGGCCCGATATCGCTGCTGATGCTCGATCTCGACCGCTTCAAGCAGGTCAACGACACACTGGGTCACCATGCCGGCGACGACGTGATCCGCGCGGTGGGGCAGCGGCTCAACAGCCTCGTCGGCCCCCACGATGTGCTGGCCCGTCTCGGCGGCGACGAATTCGCCATCATCCACGCCGGCACACCGGGCCGCGAGAGCGCACTGGAGCTGGGCGCCCGGATCATCGACGCGATCGGCGAGCCGTTCGACATCACCGGGAGCGAAGCGTTCGTGGGCACCAGCGTGGGGCTGGCACTGGCGACGGGCGCCGAAAGCGACCGGCACGAACTGACGCGCCGGGCCGACATCGCGCTCTACGAAGCCAAGAGCGCCGGCCGCAATCGCGTCGTGGCGTTCGAGGAGGCGATGAACGAGCGGCTGCAGGACCGCCATGTCATCGAGGGTGAACTGCGCGAGGCGCTGCGGCGCAACGATCAGCTGTCGGTGGCCTTCCAGCCGCTCTATGCGGCGGCGGGCGGCGAGATCGTGGGGGCCGAGGCGCTGGTGCGCTGGACCCATCCGCGCCTGGGACAGATTTCGCCGGCGCGCTTCGTGCCGATCGCCGAGGGCGCCGGCCTGATCGAGGCGCTGGGCGACTTCGTGCTGCGCCGCGCCTGCCGCTTCGGGGCGCGCTGGCCCGGCTTCCGCACGGCGGTCAACATCTCGCCGGTGCAGTTGCGCAACCCACGCTTCTCCGAACGCGTGTTCGACCTGATGATCGAGACGGCGATGCGCCCCTCCGATCTCGAGCTGGAAATCACCGAGAACATCCTGCTCGAAAGCGGCGGGCCGGCGGACGATGCCCTGCAGGCCTTCCGCCAGGCCGGCATCCGGATCGCGCTCGACGACTTCGGCACGGGCTATTCGTCGCTGAATTACCTCAAGCGCTATCCGGTCGATTGCATCAAGATCGACCGCTCCTTCGTCGCCCAGCTCGGGCCCTCGAGCACGTCGACGCCCATCGTCCAGGCCATGATCACGCTGGCGCATGCGCTCGATATCGACGTGACGGCGGAAGGAGTGGAGACGGAGGAGCAGCTGACGGCCCTGCGCGCGATGGGGTGCGACCTGCTGCAAGGCTTCCTGCTGTCAGCCCCGATCACCGAGGTCGGTGTCGAGGAGAAATTCCGCCGCAGCACCGACCGGCGGCCGGGCGCGGCGCGCAGCGCCTGAGTTCAGCCGACGATGGCGAGCATGCCGGCGAGCCGGACTTCGCGCTGGCGGAGACCATTGCTGCCATCACCGGCGCCCGACCACGCATCGCCCAGCTTGCCCTTCTCGAACAGTTCGATGAGGCACGGCGCCACGTAGCTCTTGCGGCAGATGGCGGGGGTGTTCTGGAGGAACGCGGCGACGCGCCGAATGACGTCGGCCACCTGCCGCTTGCGGGCGGTGGGGCTTTCGCCGCGCTCGAGCCGGGCCAGCGCTTCGGCGGCCAGCGCGCTGGCGTGAAGGGTGCGGAAATCCTTGGCGGTCACCGGCCCGCCGCTGATCTCCTTGAGGTAGGTATTGATCTCGTCGGTACGGATCGGCCGGGGCCGGCCCTCGCCATCGACATACATCAGAAGGCGCTTGCCAGGGATCGTCTTGATGCGGGCGATGGCGGCAGCGAGCCGGGCGTCTTCCACCACATAGCTGGAGCGCTTGCCGCTCTTGGCCGGGAAGGTCAGCCGCACCTCGTCCCCATCAACCGAGACATCGCGGGTGAACAGCGTGCCGGCGCCGCGCGTGCCCCGGGCATCGAGATAGCGCTCGCGACCTACCCGCATCGCCGTGCGGTCGATCAGGGCCACGGCGATGGCGAAAGCCAGGGTCTTGGTGCCGGCGTCGGCCTCGAGGTCCTGCCGGATACGGCGGCGCACGCGGGGCAGCGCTTCGGCCAGCGTCGTCAGGTGGCGCTGCTTGTGGCGGGTGCGCCGGTGCTCCCATTCGGGATGATAGAGATACTGCCGGCGACCTGCGGCATCGGTGCCGACGGCCTGGATATGCGCCTGCGGATGCGCCGCGATACGGACATCCTGCCAGGCCGGCGGGATGGCGAGATGTCGCGCCCGCGCACGAACCTCACGGTCGGTGACGGCGTTCCCCTCGGGTGAGAAGTACACAAAACCTCGTCCGGCCCGGCGCCGCTCGATGGTGAGGGCGTCGGTGGAAACATGGCGCAGGCGCGGCACGAAGGCGACCCGTTACGGCGTTGCACCGCCCGGCGGCAGCATCGAATAGACCAGCATGATCAGCGCGAAAGCGATCACCACGCCGGCGGTCGAGAACAGCAGCACGCGCGTATTCATCTTGCGCTTGCTGCCCTGCCGGACTTCGGTGGTGGTCTTGTGGGCATCGTAGGTTCGCATGGGAAGCTCCCGGACTTGAACTCCCAGAACGTCCGGCTTGTCGCAGGGGTTCCAGCGCCCCTTGACCGGGTCGCTGCGGCGCGAGACGGTGCGGCTGACCAATGGGCCAGAAATGACGCCGCAAGAACTCCTGACCCGCATGATCAAGGCCGGCGCCGGCGACATTCCCGCTGACGTCGTGATCAAGAATGTCCGCCTGCTGGACGTGATCTCGGGTTCGGTCACCCATACCGATATCGCCATCGTCGCAGACCGGATCGTGGGGACCTACGGCTACTACAATGGCGAGGTGCTGATCGAGGGCGAGGGGCGCTTCGCGGTGCCGGGCTTCATCGATACGCATCTGCATGTCGAGTCCTCGCTGGTGACCCCGTTCGAATTCGACCGCTGCGTGCTGCCGCATGGCGTCACCACCGCGATCTGCGACCCGCACGAGATTGCCAATGTGCTCGGCGCGGACGGCATCCGCTACTTCGTCGACAACGCCGAGCAAACGGTGATGGACCTAAGGATCAACCTCTCGTCCTGCGTGCCCGCCACTGCCTTCGAGACGAGCGGCGCGCAACTCGAGATCGCCGATCTGGCAAGATTCCGCGACCATGCGAAAGTCATCGGCCTCGCCGAAATGATGAACTATCCCGGCGTGCTCGCGGGCGATCCCGGCATCGTCGCCAAGCTGGCGGCGTTCCAGGGCGGCCATATCGACGGGCATGCCCCGCTGCTCGCCGACAAGCCGCTGAACGGCTATCTCGCCGCGGCGATCCGCACCGACCACGAGGCGACAAGCGCCGCCGAAGCGCGCGAAAAGCTCAGCAAGGGCATGGCGATCCTCATCCGCGAGGGCTCGGTCAGCAAGGACCTCGAGGCGCTGGCGGAGGTGCTGGACGAGAACACCTCGGCCTATATGGCGCTCTGCACCGACGACCGCAATCCGCTGGATATCGCCGAGGAAGGTCACCTCGATTCATCGATCCGTCGCCTGATCGCCAGGGGCCGCCCGCTGCACCACGTCTACCGGGCCGCGAGCCATTCGGCGGCGCGCATCTTCGGGCTGCGCGACCGGGGCCTCGTGGCGCCCGGCTGGCGCGCCGACATCGTGCTGCTGGACGACCTGCACGATTGCCGGGTGGCGGACGTCGTGGCCGCCGGCCGCCTCGTGGGCCCCGAGCTGTTCGCGGCGCGCAGGCCCGTGGCGCCAGTGGGCCTCGCCTCGATGAAGGCCAAGCCGGTGAGCGCGGCGCAGTTCCGTGTGCCGGCCGATCCGCAGCGCAATGCGACGCCCGTCATCGGCGTCGTGCCGGGCCGCATCATCACCGAGCGCGAGGAAGCAACGCTGGCTGTCACCGACGCCGGCGTCCAGCCGGACCTCGCGGCCGATGTCATCAAGGTCGCGGTGGTCGAGCGGCATGGCCGCAACGGCAACATCGGCCGCGCCTTCGTGAAGGGCTTTGGGCTTCAGCGCGGCGCCATTGCTTCTTCGGTCGGGCATGACAGCCACAACATCACTGTCGTCGGCACCTCCGACGAAGCCATGGCCGTGGCGGTGAACCGGCTGATCGAACTGGGCGGCGGCTTCGTGGTGGCGGACGGCAACGCGATCACGGCCGAACTGGCGCTGCCCATTGCGGGGTTGATGAGCCTGCAATCCTTCGAAGTGGTGGCCGAAAAACTGCACACCCTGCGCAGTGCCGCCACGGCGCTGGGATGCACTCTGCCAGAGCCGTTCCTGCAGGTCGCCTTCCTGGCGCTGCCGGTGATCCCCCACCTGAAGCTGACGGATCGCGGCCTGTTCGATGTCGACCGCTTCGCGTTCGTGAACTGAGCATGGCAACCGCATGAGCATCGGCAGCCAGATGCTGGCGCAGGCATGGCGCCTGCCGCCGCGGCTCTGCCGCGTCACCCGGACCCGCAACCTGCGCGTCACCACCGACGACGGCCTAGAGCTGCTGACGGAGCATTTCGCCCCCCGGCTCGCGGGCGAGCACCCTACCCTGCTGATGCGGGTGCCCTACGGCCTCGCTGGCTTCTCGACAGTCGCGGAGTGCTACGCCGAACGCGGCTTTCACGTCGTGCTGCAGGCCTGCCGCGGCACCGGTGGTTCGGAGGGCGAGTTCGACCCCTTTTCCAACGAACGCCGCGACGGGCTGGCGACGCTAGCCTGGCTGAAGCAGCAGCCCTGGTTCGATGGCCGCCTCGGACTGAGCGGCCCGAGCTATCTCGGCTATGCACAATGGGCCATTTCGGACGCCCTGCCGCCCAAATCGGCGATGGCCACCAAGGTTACCAGCGCCGAGTTCCGATCCATCGTGTTTCCCGGCGGAGCGCTGCATCTGGGGCTCTGGCTCAACTGGCTGCAGACGGTGGAAGGCATCCGCTCCGACATGCTGGGGTTCGGATCGCGCGTCTGGAACGGCGGGGTGGAGCGACGCACCCTGCAGGCGTCGATGAAGCTGCCGCTGGGCGACGCGGACCGGCGCGCCGTGGGACACACGGTACCGTTCTACCAGCGCTGGCTGCACACCGCGATCGGCAACGACGCCTTCTGGCACGAACTCGACCACACCCATCGGCTCACCGCACGCACCCCGCCCAACCACTTCATCTCCGGCTGGTACGACTTCATGGTCGACCAGCTGCTGCGCGACTACGAAACGCTGGTGCTGGCCGGCCAGCGCCCCTACCTGACCGTCGGCCCGTGGTTTCATGTGAGCCCGGACCTGCAGCAGGAAAGCATGCGCGAGACGCTGACCTGGATGCGGGCACAACTGCTGGACGACCGGAGCGAACTCCGCGAGGCGCCGGTGCGCATCTACGTCACCGGACTGGAAGCCTGGTGCGATTTCGACAGCTATCCGCCGGGGACGCCCGACCTGCAGATCTGGCACCTGCATCCCGGCCAGAAGCTCTCCCCCCGCGCGGTGGCAATGGCTCCGCCCGATACCTACCGGTACGATCCGGAGGACCCGACGCCGAACCTGGGCGGTGCGATGTTTGCGTTCAGCGGGGCCGGACCTGTCGACAATGCCGCGCTCGAAAAACGCGACGACGTCCTCACCTACACCTCGGACGAGCTGTTCACGGCGATTACCATCATCGGGAACGTGCGGGTGACGCTCTATGCGCGCGCCAGCCTGCCGACGGCCGACTTCTTCGTGCGGCTATGCGACGTGGACGAGAATGGCGTCTCGACCAATATCTGCGACGGCTTCGTACGGATTCCCTCGAGCTCGCCGGCCGTGCCGGAGAACATCTGGAAGATCACGCTAAAACTGCATGCGACGGCGCATACCTTCAGGCGCAACCACCGGCTGCGCCTCATCGTGGCCAGCGGAGCCCACCCGCGCTTTGCGCGCAACACCGGCACGGATGAACCGCTGGCGGAAGCGACGACGCTGTTGCCGGCCGACATCGAAATCTTCCACGATCCCGAGCACCCGACGGTGATCCAGCTGCCGGTGTTTGAAATATGAGAAGGCGGAGCCGAGGGCTCCGCCTTTCACAACATCGAAGTGCGGCTGGTTACATCGCCGCCTTGAGGCCGGCCTCGTCGCACTGCTCAACGGTGAGCGAGGCAAGAGCCTTGGTCCAGTCGGTTTCGCCCGCAATACCCGAGCTCGCGCCCTCGCCGCTGGCGATGGAACCGGTCTCGGTCGCATCCACGGACTTGTCGCTCTCATCGGTCGAGAGGCTGGCGGTGCCGCTGGCGCGCAGGGGGTCACACTTGTCCTGGAAAACCTGCAGCTGATCGGCCGGGATTTCCACGCCGTTCAGCGCATTCTGTGCCACGGCCGCACCGGGGAAACCGATGGCGGCGGCAAGGGGGACGGGCGGAAGAATAGCCTGGGTTTTCATAGCATTTCTCCATGAATCTGGTTGAGACCGGCAAGCGGCCCGTCATCCCAACTTGACGCGAGAAGCATGGTTGCAGGTCCGCGTTCACGGACCTGCGATTTCACGAAATGTGATGCTGGTGATGGCCCCCGTCACGAGATGATCGTTTCGGGGACATCGGCCTTGGGAGCGGTCAGGCCGCCTTCACGCGCAGCCGTGCCGCATGGAGCAGCGGCTCGGTATAGCCCGAAGGCTGCTCGGCGCCCTTGAGCGCGAGATCGAGCGCGGCCTGATAGGCGATGGAATCGGGATTGCCAGCCATGGGACGATAGAGCGGATCGCCCGCGTTCTGCTGATCGACGATCGCCGCCATCCTGGCGAAGACCTCGCGAACCTCAGATTCGGACACCACCCCGTGGTGCAGCCAGCTCGCGATGGCCTGCGAGGAGATGCGGCAGGTAGCGCGGTCTTCCATCAGTGCGACATTGTTGATGTCGGGCACCTTGGAGCAGCCCACCCCCTGATCGACCCAGCGCACGACATAGCCGAGAATGCCCTGCGCATTGTTCTCAACCTCGCGCACGATCTGCTCGCGCGACAGCGTCGAGGGATCGAGCGCCGGCATCGAGAACAGATCCCCGAGCGGCGGCACCGGCTGGTTGTGGCGGCGCTTCTGCGCCTCGAACACATCGACCTGATGATAGTGCAACGCGTGCAGCGTTGCCGCAGTGGGTGACGGGACCCAGGCGGTGTTCGCGCCGGCATTGGGATGGCCGATCTTGGCCTTCATCATCTCGGCCATGTCATCGGGGCGCGCCCACATGCCCTTGCCGATCTGCGCCTTGCCGGCAAAGCCCGCGGCAAGGCCGATCAGCACATTGCGATCCTCGTAGGACTGGATCCAGCGCTCGGCCTTGATCTCGTCCTTGCGCAGCACCGGCCCGGCTTCCATCGAGGTATGAATCTCGTCGCCGGTGCGATCGAGGAAGCCGGTGTTGATGAAGAAGACGCGGCGGCGTGCGGCGTGGATGGCGGCCTTGAGATTGGCGGAGGTGCGGCGCTCCTCGTCCATGATGCCGATCTTGATCGACTCCGGCTTTAATCCCAGCAGGGTCTCGACGGCGCCAAAGATATCGCAGGCGAAGGCGACCTCGTCCGGGCCGTGCATCTTCGGCTTGACCACGTAGATGGCACCGGTCGCCGAGTTAACCTTGTCGTGCAGGCAGCACAGCGCGGTGATCGCCGCATCGAGCAGCCCTTCGCCGATCTCGCGGCCCTCGGTATCGAGCACGGCCGGCGTGGTCATCAGGTGGCCGACATTGCGGCAGAGCAGCAGCGCCCTGCCCTTGAGCGTGAGATCGCCCCCATTGGCGCCCCGGTAGGCGCGGTCCGCATTGAGCTTGCGTGTGACGGTCCGGCCGCCCTTCTCGAAGGTGTCCTCGAGGGTGCCATTCATGAGTCCCAGCCAGTTGCGATAGACCCCGACCTTGTCGGCGGCATCGACGGCCGCGACCGAGTCCTCGCAATCCTGAATGGTGGTCAGCGCGCTTTCCACGATGACGTCGGCGAGCCCCGCCAGATGGGTCTTGCCGATGGCATTGGCCGGATCGATGACCAGCACCGCGTGGAGGCCATTGTGGCGCAACACGAGCTCGCCCCGTTCCGCGGTGCCGCCGTAGCCGACAAAGGCCGCCTCGTCCGCGAGGCGCACACGCCCCTTCGCGGTATCGGCGACGAAGTGCCGAACCTCGCCGTCCTTCTCAACGTGGTAGGCTGTGACCTCAGCATGGCTGGCGCCGGCCAGCGGGAAGGCCTCGTCGAGAAACTGCGCCGCCCGCCGCACCACGGCCGCACCGCGCGCCGGGTTGAACCCCTTGCCGGGTGCCAGCTCGCCGTCGCGCGAAATGGCGTCGGTGCCGTAGAGCGCATCGTAGAGGCTGCCCCAGCGGGCATTGGCGGCGTTGAGCGCGTAGCGGGCATTGCTGACCGGGACCACGAGCTGCGGCCCGCAGATGCTTGCCACCTCCGGATCGAGGCCGCTGGTCTCGATGCTGAAATCGGCCGGCTCCGGCACGAGGTAGCCGATGTCGCGCAGGTGCTGCTGATAGCCCTCGGGATTGGCCGAGACCGGACCATTGTCGCGGTGCCAGGCATCGACCGAGGCCTGCAGCCGGTCGCGGACGGCGAGAAGCTCACGGTTGCGCGGCATGAAATCCCGGACGAGGCCGGCGAGGCCGGACCAGAACCGATCGGCCGCGATACCGGTACCGGGCAGCGCTTCGCGCTCCACGAAATCAACCAGCACCGGATCGACCTGAAGCCCCGATCTGCCCATAAAGTCAGCCATGAATAAACTCGCGAGTCTGCAGGTTAATCTCGAAAAGCGCCGGCGGAGCAGACTGTGCCGCACCGCCGGCTTATGTACGTCAGACGTAAGCGCCTAGGATAGAGAGTTTCAACCCACACAATCTGGATCAGGAGGCCTCGGCGGTCACCGCCCAGCGCCTCCATGCGTCATGCGCCTGCAGATATGGGCCCGAGGGTGGCAGATGATCGTCCGGCGCAACGGGCGCGTCGGGAAACAATCGCCCTTTGATCACCTCCGCGACACGAGCCTGGTTTATTCCCCAGAAAGCACCGACATCGGACTGTCGATCTCCCCGCAAAACCATGCCTTTAATGACGGACGCAACTTCTGTTGTGATCGGGATACCACCGGCAAACGTATGCATAGACGCAATCTCCTTGCTTGTGACCCGCCAAGCATGGGGTGATTCCAATCTCCGTGCAAGGTTCTCTCTATATTAAGCGCTAGCCTGTCCTATAGCTTACGGTGCCGAGCTCAGACTTTCGGGCCTTGCCTGCGACATAGGTCTCAACGACGGCGCGATCGTCGCCGCAGGTTTGCAGCAGGAAAAGCTCGTTGACGAGGCTGTCGACGGTTTCCATCCGCAGGGCCATCTGCGGCGTGGCGCGCGCGTCGAGCACGACGAGGTCGGCATCATGCCCCGGTGCGATGCTGCCGATGCGGTTATCGAGGCTGACGGCGCGGGCGTTGCCCAGCGTCATGTGGTAGAAGGAGCGGAGCGGGTTGAGCCGCTGGCCGCGCAGTTGCAGCACCTTGTAGCCCTCATCGAGCGTGCGCAGCATCGAATAGCTGGTGCCGCCGCCGACGTCGGTTGCCACGCCGATGCGGACGCCATGCTGATGCAGGCGATCGTAGTCGAACAGGCCCGACCCGATGAACAGATTGGACGTCGGGCAGAACACCGCGACCGACCCGCTGTCGGCCAGCGCGCCGGTCTCGCGGGGGCTCAGGTGGATGCAGTGGCCCAGCAGCGTCTTCGGCCCGAGCAGGTGGTATTTCTCGTAGATGCCGACGTAGTCGCCATAGTTGGGGTACAGTTCATTGGCGTAGGCGATCTCGGCGAGATTTTCGGAGACATGGGTCTGGATGTGGAGATCCGGGTGCTCGCGCGCCAGCGTCTCGGCGGCTTCCATCTGCGCCGGTGTCGAGGTGATGGCGAAGCGCGGCGTGATCGCGTAGTGCGCCCGGCCCTTTCCATGCCACCGGGCGATCCCCGCCGTGGTGTCGTCGTAGCCCGACTGCGCCGTATCGCAGAGACCCGGCGGGGCATTGCGATCCATCATCACCTTGCCGGCGATCATGAGCATGTCGCGTTTCGTCGCCTCGCCGAAGAAGGCATCGACCGATTGCGGATGGACGGAGCAATAGGCGGCAGCCGTCGTCGTCCCGTGACGGGCCAGTTCGTCGAAGAAGCGCGAGGCGATGCGGGACGCATGCGCCTCGTCACCAAAGCGCTGCTCCTCGACGAAGGTGTAGGTATTGAGCCACTCCAACAGGCCGCCGGCATAGGAGCCGATCACCTGCATCTGCGGGAAATGGATATGCGGATCGATGAAACCCGCCATGATCAGATGCGGGCGGTGATCGACGATCGTTGCACTGGCGGCCTCGGCTCCTTCGAACGACCCCACCGAGACGATGCGGCCGTCTTCGATCTCGACCCCGCCATCCTCCCAATAGCGGTAGCTGGCCGTGTCGTCGAATGCCTGCGGTTCAGCGACAAAGGTGAGGACGCGACCGCGAAGAATGGTCCTCGTCATCGGGCATCCCGGAACCAGGCGACGAGCAGCGCGCGCTCGTCGTCGGTCATTTCCGTGACGTTGCCCGGCGGCATGGCACGGCTGTAGCCGGCCTGGATGGCGATGTCGTGCGCCCGGTTGGCGATGGCGACATTGCTGTCGAGGATGACGTTCTTGGGTGCCTCGCTGACGCCCTCCCAGCCCGGCACCGCGGTGTGGCACATGGCACAGCGCGTCTGCACCACCTGCGACGCCGCAGCGAAATGCGGCGAGTCCATCAAGGCAATGGCCTGCGGCGAAGGCGAGGTTTCGGCCCCCGTCGGCAGCTTGGGGCCCGACGACAGCCAGGCGATGACGAGGAAGATGATGACGGCCGCCGCCCAGGTCCAGTGCGGGCTGCCCTTGCGCGCATGGCGCGTATTGAACCAGTGCCGGATGATCGCCCCTTCGAGGAAGATCAGCGAGGCGATGAGCCAGTTCCACTCGGTCGCGAAGGCCAGCGGATAGTGGCTGGACAGCATGAAGAAGATGACGGGCAGCGTCAGGTAGTTGTTGTGCAGCGAGCGCTGCTTGGCGATCTTGCCGTACTTGGCATCGGGCACCCGACCGGCCTTGAGATCGGCGACGACGATCCGCTGGTTGGGAATGATGATCATGGCGACGTTCGCTGTCATGATGGTCGCGGTGAAAGCGCCCATATGAAGCATCGCGGCGCGGCCTGTGAACACCTGCGTATAGGCCCAGGCCATCGCGGTGAGCACCGCGAACAGCGCCACCATCAGCCCGCCGGTCGAATTGCCGATCGGCGAGCGGCAGAGCGTATCGTAGACCAGCCAGCCGAGCACGATGGAGCCGAGCGAAATCAGGATCGCGACCCAGGCCGGCACATCGAGCACGTTGCGATCGATGAGGAACAGGTCGGCGCCGAAATAGTAGACGATGATCAGCAGGCAGAAGCCGCTGAACCAGGTGAAATAGCTCTCCCACTTGAACCAGGTCAGATGCTCGGGGAGGAACTCCGGCGCCACCAGGTATTTCTGGATGTGATAGAAGCCGCCGCCATGCACCTGCCACTCCTCGCCATGGGCGAGCGGCGGCAGACTGGGGGTCTTCCTCAGCCCCAGATCAAGCGCGATGAAGTAGAAGCTGGAGCCGATCCACGCGACAGCGGTGATGACGTGCGTCCAGCGCACGGCAAAGCTCAACCACTCCCAGAAGATCGCGTAGTCGGTCATTGTCGCCTGTGCCTGTTGCCCCACCCTCATCCGCCCGTTGGGCACCTTCTCCCATCAAGGGAGAAGGCGTGACTGCATGATCTCAGTCGGGGATCTCCTTCTCCCTTGATGGGAGAAGGTGGCGCGCAGCGCCGGATGAGGGTGGGGCCGCGCGCCGTGAGTTCGCTACGCCTGCACGCCTTCGGAGTACTTTTGCAAGCTGAGCAGGAAACCATCCTCGGGGGTCACGCCGTCTTCGACCAGCACGCTGCCGTCGTTGGCCATGATCGGGCCGGTGAAGATGTGCAGCGTGCCATCGATCTGGCCCTGCTTGACCGCATCGGCGGCGGCGACCACGTCGGCCGGGACAGTGGCATTGTAGGGCGGCAGCGTGACGACGCCTTCCTTGAGGCCTTCCCACGGCTGTTCCGGCTTCCAGGTGCCATCGAGCACTTTCTGGGTGGCGGCGATGTAGTGCGGACCCCAGCTGTCTACGATCGAGGTCAGGCACATCTTGGGGCCGAACGAGGCCATGTCGGAAGCCTGCCCAAAGCAGATAACGCCCGCTTCCTCGCAGACCTGGATCGGCGCCGGCGAGTCGGTGTGCTGGGTGATCACATCGCAACCCTGCGCGATCAGCGTACGGGCGGCATCAGCCTCCTTGGCCGGATCGAACCAGGTGTTGAGCCAGATGACCTTGAGCTGGAAGTTCGGGTTCACCTTGCGGGCCGCGATGCAGAAAGCATCGATGCCCATCACCACTTCCGGGATCGGGAAGGAGGCGAGGTAGCCGCCCATGCCGGCCTTGGACATGTGCCCGGCGATGGTGCCGATCACGGCGCGGCCTTCGTAGAAGCGGGCATTGTAGGTGCCCATGTTCGGGCCGGTCATGTAGCCGGTGCAATGCTCGAAGATCACGTCCGGGAACTCGGCCGAAACCTTCACGCAGGCTTCCATGTGGCCGAAGGTGGTCGCGAAGATCAGCTTGTTGCCCTGCTGGGCCAGCTCGCGCAGGACGCGTTCGACGTTCGGGCCGGATTCGCCGACGTTCTCGACCTTGGTGATCTCGACCCGGTCGCCCAGCGCCGCGGCCAGCTCGTTGGCGCCAACGTCATGGGCATAGGTCCAGCCGTAGTCGCCGGGGACGGCAAGATAGGCGAAGCCCACCTTGAGCTTCTCCTGGGCCATCGCGAGCCCGGTCAGGGCCGGCATGGCCGCAAGGGCAACACCGCCCTTGAGGATGGTACGGCGTGTCATTGCTGTCATTCGAGTTTTCTCCTGCAACTCATTGTAATCACTCGCAACTGTCAGTACTGCGCGACGGTCATGCCGCCGGCAGGAACGGTTTGCCCAGGCAGGCCGGCGCGCTGGCATTGCCGCTCCGGCGGAGCGAAATGACAACCAGCACAAACACCGTGGCAAGATAGGGAAGCGCTGCCCAGAACTCGGGCGGCAGCACGGCGAAGACCCCGCCCGCGGCCTTCGCATGAAGCTCCAGCGTCATCACCGCGCCGAACAGATAGGCACCGGCCAGCAGCCGATAGGGGCGCCAGGCCGCAAACACCACCAGCGCCAGTGCGATCCAGCCGCGGCCGGCGGTGAGGCCCTCGGCCCACATCGGGGTGAGCACCATCGAGAAGGTGCAGCCGCCGATGCCCGCCATCGCCCCGCCAAAGGCGACGGCGGCATAACGCACGCCGACCACCGAATAGCCGATGGAATGGGCCGAAAGATCGTTCTCGCCGACGGCCCGCAGGATCAGCCCGGCCCGGGTCGACTTGAGGAACCAGGCGACGGCGACGACCATGACCAGCGAGAAATAGACGATGGGCGAATAGCCGAAGAACACCTTGAGGATCGGATCCTGCGCCAGCTCGGGCGGGAACACGTTGGTGAAGGGCGGGATGGTCTTGCCGAGGAACGCCTTGCCGGCGAGCGCCGAGAACCCGCCGCCGAAAATGGTCAGCGCGAGGCCGGTAGCCACCTGATTGGCCGACAGCGACAGCGTCAGGAAACCGAAGATCATGGAGCTGGCCGAGGCCGCCATCGCGGCGGCCAGCACCCCGAGCCACGGGCTGCCGGTGGCGCTGGTGACGGCGAAGCCGGTGACCGCGCCGATCAGCATCATGCCCTCGACGCCGAGGTTGAGCACGCCCGATTTCTCGACCACCAGCTCGCCCAGTGCCGCCAGCAGGATGGGCGTCGCGGCGCCGACGATGGTGACGATGACGGCGACGATGAATTCGGGACTCATGCCGCTTCTCCCGCCGGCCGTGGCTCGACGCGCTTCACCCGGTAGCGCACCAGGATGTCGCCTGCGAGCAGAAAGAACAGCATCAGCGCCTGGAATACCCCGGTGGCAGCGCTGGGCAGGCCCATCGTCGTCTGCGCCACCTCGCCGCCGACATAGGAGATGGCGAGGACGAGACCGGCGAAGATGCAGCCCAGCGGATTCAGCCGGCCGAGGAAGGCGACGATGATGGCGGTGAAGCCGTAGCCGGTCGGAAAGGCGGGAACGAGCTGGCGGAACGGGCCGGCGGCTTCGAGGATGCCGGCGAGGCCCGCGAGGCCGCCCGACACCAGCAGCGCCAGCCAGACCGTGCGTTTGGCCGAAAAGCCGCCATAGCGGGCCGCATTGGGCGCCGAGCCGACGACGCGGACCTGAAAGCCGAACAGCGACCGGCTCATGATGAACCACGCCGCCAGCGCGACGACAATGGCGATCGGCACGCCCCAGTGCATGATGGTGCCGGACCACAGATAGGGCAGCGACTGGCTGGCTTCGAACATCTTGGTCTTCGGGAAGGAAAAGCCCATCGGGTCCTTCCACGCGGTCCGCAGCAGGAAATGCAGCAGCTGGATGATCGCGTAGTTGAGCATCAGCGTGGTCAGGATTTCGTTGACGCTGAACTCGGTCTTGAACCATGCGGGGATGGCGGCAAGCAGCATGCCGCCGGCAATGCCGGCAAGGATCATGGCCGGAAGAATCCACGGGCCTTCCATGCCGAAGGTGAGCAGCGCGACCGCGGTGCCGCCGAGCGCGCCGGCGACATACTGGCCCTCGGCGCCGATGTTCCAGACATTGGCGCGATAACAGATGGACAGGCCCACCGCGATGATGATCAGCGGCGCCGCCTTGATCCCCAGATCCTGCCACTTGAGCGGATTGGTGATCGGCTTGGTGAAGATCTCGAGCACCGCCCGGATGCCGTCGTAGCCGATCAGCGTGAACACGATGGCGCCCACCACCAGGGTCAGCAGCACCGCAGCGACTGGTGTGGTGTAGAGCATCAGCCGCGAGGGCTCGGGGCGCTTCTCAAGCCGGAACTGCATGCATCGCTCCCGGCTCCAGATGGGTTTCCTCGACGGTGCCATGGATACCGCCCATGAGCAGGCCGATATCGTTGCGCGATGCCTCACCCCCCACCATTTTCTGGCTCAGCCGCCCCCCGTTGATCACCGCCAGCGTATCGCAGAGCGACAGCAGCTCATCGAGGTCCTGGCTGATCACCACGATTGCCGAACCGGTCGCGGCAAGATCGACCAGCGACTGGTGAATGGATGCTGCGGCGCCGGCATCGACACCCCAGGTCGGCTGGTTGACCACCAGCACGGAGGGTTTCTGCAGGATCTCGCGGCCCATGATGAACTTCTGCAGGTTGCCGCCCGAGAGCGAGCCGGCCGTAGCGCCCGGCCCCAGCGCCTTGACCGCAAAATCGACGATCACCTCGCCGGTATAGGTTTTGGCGGCGCCGGCGCGGATCAGGCCGGCGGAGACCATGCCGAGCCGGTCGCGCGCCGTCAGCACGGCGTTGTCGGCGAGGGTGAAATCCGAGACAGCGGCATGCCCGTGGCGCTCCTCGGGGACGGCGCAGAGGCCGAGCTTGCGTCGGCCGCCGGGCGCGATGGCGGCGATGTCGTTGCCATCGACGCGGATCGAGCCGGGAGCGGTGGCGATCTCGCCATCCAGCACCAGCAGCAGGTCGTTCTGGCCGTTGCCGGCGACGCCCGCGATGCCCATGATCTCGCCGGCCCGCACCTCGAAGCCGATGTCGTGCAGCGAGGTGCCGAAACTGCTGGCCGTTGCCATCGACAGGTTCGACACGACCAGCTTGGCTGCGCCGTAGCTGCGCCCGCCGTCCTTGACGATATCCTTGAGGTTGGTGCCGATCATCTTCTCGGCCATGGAGCGCGACGTCTCCTGGCGGGGATCGCAGGTGTCGACCACGCGACCGCCGCGCATGATCGTCGCGGTATCGCACAGCGCCTTGATCTCGTGCAGCTTGTGGCTGATGTAGAGGATCGAGCAGCCTTCCTTCGCCAGCTGCCGAAGCACCACGAACAGCTGATCGACTTCCTGCGGCGTCAGCACCGAGGTCGGCTCGTCCATGATCAGCAGCTTGGGATTGAGCAGCAGCGCGCGCACGATCTCGATACGCTGCCGCTCGCCGACCGAAAGGGTCGACACCACGCGGTGCGGATCGAGTGTCAGCCCGTACTGCGCCATGACGGCGAGGATGCGCGCCTCGAGATCGCGGGCGGGGATGCCCGCATCCATGCCCAGCGCGATGTTCTCGAGCACGGTCAGTGCCTCGAACAGCGAGAAGTGCTGGAACACCATGCCGATGCCCAGCCGACGGGCAAACTTCGGATTGGGGACGACCACCGCCTGCCCATCCCAGCGGATCTCGCCGCTGTCCGGCTGCATGATACCGTAGATCATCTTGACCAGCGTCGACTTGCCGGCGCCGTTCTCGCCCAGCAGCGCATGGATTTCGCCCGGCCGCACGGCAAATCCCACGCCATCGTTGGCGAGGACACCCGGAAAGCGCTTGGTGATCCCACGCAGCTCGAGCCGCGCCGGCAAATCAATGTCCATCGGCTGCCCCCGACACGACTTTCAGACGTTCCCGCGATGTGGATTCCCCGCGGCCAATCTGGACCATTATCTCCGCTGCCGCCAGCGCCGCGATCACTTCCGGACGCTTGTCCCCAAGCCCTTCGGGGTAGGCCATGCCGCCAATGGGCAGCACCAGCCGCTCGAGCGCCGCCGGATCGCCGCGCTCGCCCAGAAACCACGAGCGGAATTTTGCCCGCTTGGTCCGGCTGCCGACCATGCCGACATAGGGACTGTCGGTCCGCTTCAGTGCCTCGAAGGCGATGAGGAAATCGAGCGCATGGTCATGCGTAAGGATGGCATAGGCCGAGCCGCGCGGCGCACCGCGCACCACCGCTTCCGGCATCGGCGATGCGATGGCCTCGACATTGCCAGGCAATCCCGCAAGCTCTCCGGCGCGAGTGTCGACGACATGGGCATGCAGCGGCAACGGCGACAGGGCCCGCGCCAGCGCGTGCCCCACATGTCCCGAGCCAAAGAGGTAGACGTGCGGGTGCGCCGCCTGCTCGGCCTGCAGGCGGCCGGCAAGCTGGGTCGCGAGGCCCGCATCGAGCCGCCGCAGCGCGACGTCCACGCGACCGCCGCAGCACTGGCCGATCTCCGGCCCGAGTGGAATGTCGAGCCGGTCGCCAGCTTCGCCGGAACGAAGCACCTGCCGGGCCCGGTCGATCACCAGGTATTCCAGCGCGCCACCGCCGATCGTGCCGATCGTGGCGTCCGGCGCGATGAGCATGAAAGCGCCCGCCTCGCGCGGAGTGGAGCCCCGGACCGCCGTGACTTCCGCGGCGACGGCCTCCCGGTGGGAGGAAACGAAATCGCGCAGGCTGCCCGGGGCAATCAAGCGGCGCGCTCCCGCCGCATCCGCTCGACGCCCATCAGGACGCGCTCGGGCGTCACCGGAGTATCGAGCTGCGGCGCGACGCGATAATCGGCCTCGGACGCAACCGCCATCGACAGCGCCTCGACGACGGAGATCGCCAGCATCAGCGGCGGCTCGCCCACCGCCTTGCTGCGCCCGATCGTCGGTTCCTTGTTCACCGACCACTCGGCGAGCCGCACGTTGAACACCGGCGGCACGTCCGACGCGACGGGGATCTTGTAGGTGGAGGGCGCGTGGGTGCGTAGCTGGCCCTTCTGGTCCCACCACAGTTCCTCGGTGGTCAGCCAGCCCATGCCCTGGATGAAGCCGCCCTCGACCTGCCCGAGGTCGACGGCAGGGTTCAGCGAGTAGCCCACATCGTGCAGGATATCGACACGATCGACGAGATACTCGCCGGTATGGGTGTCGATGGTCACCTCCGAGCAGGACGCGCCATAGGCGAAATAGTAGAAGGGGTGCCCGCGCCCCGTGGCGCGATCCCAGTGAATCTTGGGCGTCTTGTAAAATCCGGCGGCGCTGAGCTGCACGCGGTTCATGTAGGCCGATGCCACCAGCTCATCGAACGGCACGAACTGCTGGCCGCAACGCACGCCGCCCAGCTCGAACGCGACTTCAGCTTCGGTGACCTCGTACATCTTCGCCGCGTGCGCGACGAGCCGTTCGCGCAGCTGCCGGCAGGCATCTGACGCTGCCATGCCGTTGAGATCGGTGCCGGATGAGGCGGCGGTGGCGGAGGTGTTGGGCACCTTGCCGGTGGTGGTGGCGTTGATCTTGACCCGGTCGAGCCCGACCTGGAAGGCATCCGCAACGACCTGGGCGACCTTGATGTGGAGCCCCTGCCCCATCTCGGTGCCGCCATGGCTGAGATGGATCGAGCCATCACGATAGATGTGCACCAGCGCGCCCGCCTGATTGTACCAGGTGGCCGTGAAGGAGATGCCGAACTTCACCGGCGTCAGCGCAATCCCCTTGCGCAGCACGCCCCGCTTCGCATTGAAGGCCAGCACCGCGTCGCGGCGCGCCTGATAGTCGGCCGATGCCTCGAGCTCGTCCACGACGCGGTGGACGACATTGTCCTCGACGGTCTGGTGATAGGGCGTCACGTTGCGGTCGGAGATGCCGTAGAAATTGGCGCGGCGGACCTCCAGCGGATCCTTGCCCAGCGCATAGGCGATGTCCTCGATCCAGCGCTCGCAGCCCACCATGCCCTGCGGCCCGCCAAACCCGCGGAAAGCGGTGTTCGAGCAGGTATTGGTGAAGAGCGGTTGCGAGCGGGCCCGCACCGCCGGATAGAAATAGGCGTTGTCCATGTGGAACAGCGCCCGGTCGGTCACCGGCCCTGACAGATCAGCGGAGAAGCCGGCGCGCGCCGCATAGATTGCGTCGACTGCATGGATGCGGCCGTCGTCATCGAAGCCGACATCGTAGTCGACGCGGAAATCGTGGCGCTTGCCGGTGGTCTGGAAATCATCGTCGCGGTCGGGCCGGACCTTGACCGCCCGCCCGAATTTCTTGGCCGCCACCGCGGCAATCGCCGCGTATTGGTTGCCCTGCGTTTCCTTGCCGCCGAAGCCGCCGCCCATGCGGCGGACATTGATGGTGACCGCGTGCATGTCGACGCCCAGCACATGCGCAACGATCAGCTGGACCTCGCTGGGATGCTGCGTCGAGGACCAGATGGTGACGTCCTCGTCCTCGCCGGGAATGGCGAGGGCGATCTGGCCCTCGAGGTAGAAATGCTCCTGCCCGCCGATCAGCATCGTGCCCTTGAGCCGCCGCGGCGCGCCGGCCAGACCCGCCGCCACGTCGCCCCGCTCCAGCTTCAGCGGATCGATCACCAGCTTGCCGCCGGCGGCGCGGGACTGATCGACATTGGTGATGTGCGGCAGGTCGCGATACTCGATCCGCGCCAGATGCGCGGCACGACGGGCGGCGTCACGTGTCTCGGCCAGCACCGCGAACATCGGCTGGCCCCAATACTGCACATGGGTGACCGGGAATACCGGCTCGTCATGCTTGTGGACCGACGAGATGTCGTTTTCGCCGGGGATGTCCTCGTGCGTCAGGATGCCGACGACACCGGGGGCCTTGAGCACTGCCGCATAGTCGATTGAAACGATCTCGGCATGCGCGCGCTGGCTGAGCGCCAGGTAGGCGTGCAGCGTTCCGGTCGGCTCGGCGATGTCGTCGATGTATTCGGCCCGCCCGGCGACATGCTTGGGGGCACTGTCGTGCTGCTGCGGTTCATGCAGCGCGGCGCGCGGAAGGATGGCCTGCTTGTTCATGCTGTCCCTCCCGACGATGGGTTGGTTGGCGCGACGTGGCCGAACACGATCATCACGCCACCTCCCGCGTCAGCCGCTCGCCCAACCCGGTCGTTTCCGCGAAGAAGCGCCGCAGCAGGTTCTGCGCGGCCAGCAGCCGATACTCGGCGGAGGCGCGCATGTCGGTAAGGGGCTGATAGTCCGTGGCGAAGGCGGCGATGGCGGCCTCGATGGTTTCGGCAGTCCACGGTTTGTCGACCAGCGCCGCCTCGACCGCCAGCGCCCGCTTGGGGGTTGCCGCCATGCCGCCGAAGGCGATGCGCGCCATGCCGACGCGGCCCGCCTCGTTGAGGAAGACGCGGAAGGCGCCACAGAGCGCCGAGATATCCTCGTCGCGGCGCTTGGTGACCTTGTAGCAGGCAAAATGCTCGCCCTGCGGCAGCAGCGGGATGGAGACGCTCTCAACGAACTCGCCCGGCTGCCGATCCTGCTTGCCGTAGGCGATGAAGTAGTCCTTGAGCTTGACCTCGCGGCGCTCGCTGCCCCGGCGCAGCGTTATCGACGCGCCCAGCACGATCAGCGGCGGCGGAGTATCGCCGATGGGCGAGCCATTGGCGATGTTGCCGCCGACGGTGCCCATGTTGCGCACCTGCTGGCCGCCGATGCGCCACCAGAGCTCGGTCAGCTGCGGAAAGTGCGTGGCGATGACATCCATCGACTCCGCATAGGTGACCCCGGCGCCGAGCTTGATCGTGCCGCCGAACTCCTCGATGCGGTGCAGCTCCGGCAGATGGCCGATGTAGACCATCGGCCCGAGATCGCGCATGAACTTGGTGACCCAGAGCCCGACATCGGTGGCGCCGGAGACCAGCGTCGCGGTCGGCTCGGCGACATAGATCTCGGCAAGATCGTCGACATCGGCGGGAACGATCAGCCGCGCACGGCCCTCGCCGACCTCGACCCGACGGCCGTCCTGCATGGCCCGCAGCCGCGCCTTGATCGCCTCGCGCTCGAAGACCAGCGGATCCTGCTCGACGGCGCCGTACTGGGAAATCGCCGCCGCGGCCCGGATGATGGGCGCATAGCCGGTGCAGCGGCAGAGGTTGCCCTGCAGCGCCCGTTCGGTGGCGTTGGCGTTCGGCGCGGGCGAACGCATCCACAGCCCGTAGAGCGACATGATGATGCCGGGCGTGCAGAAACCGCACTGGCTGCCGTGATGATCGACCATGGCCTGCTGCACCGGATGCAGCGGGCCGTTGGCCGCCGACAGGTGCTCGACCGTGACCACGTGCGTGCTGTCGAGCGAGCCGAGAAAGCAGATGCAGCCGTTGACGGATTCGTAGATCAGCTCGTCGCCGCTGAGCCGGCCGACCAGCACGGTACAGGCCCCGCAATCGCCTTCGGCGCGGCCTTCCTTGCTGCCGGTCAGGCGTCGGCCGAGCCGCAGGAAATCGAGCAGCGTCTGCGTAGCGGGAACGTCGGCAAGCTCCACGTCCTCGCCATTGAGGATGAATCTGAGGCTGCGACGAATCTCTCGCGTACCGGCCATCAGCTGCCCCGATAGATCGAATAGCCAAAGGGGGAGACGAGCAGCGGCACGTGATAATGCGCTGCCTCGCTCATGGTGAAGCGGATCGGCACGATATCGAGGAAGGGCTGCTGGATGGCCATACCGATGGACGAAAAGTAATCCGCGACATGAAAGATGAGCTCGAACGTGCCGGGATGGAAGCGGTCGCCCTCCAGCAGCGGCTGGTCCAGTCGGCCGTCGGCATTCGTCCGTCCCGAAAACACATGATGCGAATGGTCGCCATGCACCATCATGAGGTCGAGCCGCATGCCGCCCGCCGGCTTGCCGTGCGTCGTGTCGAGCACATGGGTAGTCAGACGACCGAGGCCCGCCATCAGCTTCTTCCCTTCGCCGGACACGGAATTGAAGTTGCCTGGAGGCGCCGCCACGCCGCATGAAGCTTCCGTGTCATCGAAACTATCGACAATATTGTGCTCGCTTGGAAGGGGGTTCCACTCAATTTTTTATCAACTGGTCCATTTTTGATCGGCTTGCGCCAAAGCGGTCCGCTGACGTTACAATGGCGCCGACAGACGAGGTGACCGAATGCGCTACCCCCGTGACCTGTATGGCTATGGCCCGACCCCGCCCCGCGCCCAATGGCCCGGCGGCGCCAATGTCGCCGTGCAATTCGTCCTCAACTATGAGGAAGGCGGCGAGAACAACGTGCTCCACGGCGACCGGGCCTCGGAGGCTTTCCTTGTCGACGTGATCGGCGCCACCCCCTGGGAGGGCAAGCGCCACTGGAACGTCGAGTCGATGTACGAATACGGCGCCCGCGCCGGGTTCTGGCGGCTGCACCAGCTGTTCACCGGGCTCGACCTGCCGGTCACCGTCTACGGCGTGGCAACGGCATTGAAGCGCTCGCCGGCCCAGGTGGGGGCCATGCTCGACGCCGGATGGGAGATCGCCAGCCACGGGCTCAGGTGGATCGACTACCGCGACCACGACATCGAGCACGAGCGCGAGGACCTGCATGCGGCAATCCGCATGCATACCGAGGTCACCGGCTCGCGGCCGACCGGGTGGTACTGCGGCCGCACCTCGGTGAACGCCGTCGACCTCGCCAGCGAGGAAGGCGGCTTCGCCT
>Ga0066256_1001646_pt1 | contig 29243 bp, 23 predicted proteins | sample ThiBio_1000_biof_FD_87107 | JGI IMG/M metagenome (GOLD analysis project Ga0066256, IMG submission 87107) | Wastewater bioreactor microbial communities from Cape Town, South Africa - Thiocy_expt_1000_biof (version 2) | ecosystem: Engineered > Bioreactor > Thiocyanate-remediating >... | reverse complement strand
GCTGTTCTGCATGCCGACCCGGCACAGGCCCAGGCGCTGCGCGATGCCTTCGTGTCGCTGACCCAGCCGCGTGCCGAAAGCCCCAGCAGCCACACATTGGCCAAGCAGCTCTATTGGCTGACGGGCCCCGACGCCTGCGACGATGTCGGCTACACCCTGCTGGCGCCGCTGTACGCTACATCGCTGGCGCATGCGGTGCATGCCCAGGTGCAGGAAGACCGTTTTGGCGAGGCCAACAAGGCCGCCCGCCAGGCGCGGCGCGAGCGCAAGATGCATGACGGTGTGTTCCATGACTACCCTGGCCTGGCCGTGCAGAACATGGGGGGTACCAAGCCGCAGAACACCAGCCAGCTCAACAGCGAACGTCGGGGCATGAGCTCCCTACTCTCATCCCTGCCGCCGCAGTGGCAGACCAGCGCCATGCGGCTGCCGGTGCAGGCCGGTTCGGGGTTTGACCGCCTATTCACCGCCCGCCCCGAGGTGCGCCGCGCCGTGCGGGCGCTGCGGGTATTTTTGGAATCCGACCCTGACGCCAACCTGGCCACCCGTGAGCGGCGCGAGGAATTGCTCGACGCGCTGGTGGATGAGCTAGTGTCGCTGGCTGCCGAATTGCAAACGATCCTGCCACCGGGCTGGAGCCGGGATGATGAGCGCTTTGCGGATCTGCATCGCAGCGAGCAACTGTGGCTGGACCCGTTGCGTGCCGAGCAACCCGATGAAGCCGACTTTGCCCGCGAGTGGCTGCAGATGGACTGGCCTGCCGCCGTGGGCCAGCGCTTTGCCAACTGGCTCAACCAACAACTGCGCGGCAAGTTGCCGGTGGGCGATGTGGAAGCGCGCGCATGGCAGAAGGAGTTGCTGACCGACGAGGACGGCTTTCAACAGCAACTGCGCGCACTGCGCCAGCGGCTGGACCAAACCGCCACGGAGGCCATGCCATGAAGCAACCCCAAGCTATTCTCGTCCTGCCCCACCTGCGCATTCAAAACGCCAACGCCATCGCCAGCCCGCTCACGCACGGCTTTCCGTCCATCACCGCCTTTACCGGCGCGATGTGGGCGCTGGAGCGCAAGCTGGCCCAGGCCGGTGTGCCGCTGCAACTGCACGGCGTGGGCGTGGTGTGCCACCACCATCAGGAGCAGGTCACACAGGGCTATGTGCGCAACTTCAACCTCACGCGCAACCCGGTAGACAAAGACGGCAGCACCGCCGCCATCGTGGAAGAAGGCCGCATGCACCTGCAAATCACGCTGGTGCTGGCCGTGTCAGAAAAGCGCGCTCCCAACACCCCTGCAGCGCTGGTGCAAGGCAACCAGGCACAGCTGGACGACTGGGCTGCGCAAGCGGGCCACATCCTAGCGGGCATGCGCGTAGCGGGGGGCAGCGTGCTGCCATCACGCGCGGTGCCAGGCAAGCGCGTGCGGCCCTGGATGGCCGTCGTGCCCGAAGCCCCCGTGGCGGCAGAGAAGGAATTCCGCAAATGGCGGCGGCAGTGGCTGCCGGGCTTCGCCCTGGTGGGGCGCGACGATCTGTTGGCCGAGCGCCTGCACGACCTGCGCACCACCCAGCCCGACGCCACGCTGCTGGATGCCTGGTTGCATGCGACTCGCTTCAACTACGTGCCCGTGGTACCTGACGGCGGAGCACCCGCACCCAATGGGCAGGTGAAGTGGGAAGACCCCCAGCGTAAAAAAGGCAGCGGCTGGGTGGTGCCCACCCCCGTGGGCTATGCCGCGCTCACGCGCCAAGCACATGCTGCCGGTACGGTGCGCAACGCGCGCGATACCAGCGTGCCGCTGCGCTTTGTGGAGTCGGTCTATGCGCTGGGCGAGTGGATCAGCCCGCACCGCTTGACGCATCTGGGCCAGTTGCTGTGGCACGCCGAAGCCGACGAAGCGCTGGGCCTGTACCGCTGCCGCAATGCCTACCTGCCCGCCAAGGCAGAAGACGCTGACGCAGCCGCTACAGCGTCCACCGACATGCTCGATGAAGGGGAGGACGACGAAGCCTATGCGTACACCTGAGCAACGCGTACGAGCTTCTCCGCACTCAACACACCCATTTTTGAAAGATTGACACCATGACCGACAAACTCACCACCGCTTCCGTCCTGGCCTTTGAACGCAAGTTGGACCCGTCTGACGCCGTCTTCCACGCAGGCCGCTGGGACGACCGTGCGCAATCGCACACTTGGCAGCCTGTGGCCGTACGGGCTAAGTCTGTGCGCGGTACAGCCTCCCACCGTAGTAAGACCAAAGGGGGCGCCGATCCAGCCAAGCTAGACATGAAGTTTGAGTCTCCTAATCCTCAAACTGTAGATGTGGCCGCCCTGCCCGCAGAGGCCGACACGCTCAAGGTGCAGTTCACGCTGCGCGCCCTGGGCGGCGCTGGCACACCATCGGCCTGCAACAGCGCCGCCTACCAGGCCAAGCTGCTGGCCACCGTGCAGGGCTATGTGCAGCAGCACGGCTTTGGCGAGCTGGCACGGCGCTACGCGGCCAACCTGGCCAACGGCCGCTTCCTGTGGCGCAACCGCGTCGGCGCCGAACAAGTCGAAGTGACCGTGGAGCAGATGCAAGGCGGGCAGGCCGCAGAATCATGGTCTTTTGACGCTCTGGCGCTGAATACACGGGCGGTGGCCGCTACCAATAGTGAAGTAAAGGGCCTGGAAGAGTTGGGCCAGGCGATGGCCGCTGGGCTGGCTGGGTCACAGCATGTACTGCTGCGGGTAACAGCCTATGTGCGCCAGGGCGCGGGCCAAGAAGTGTTCCCGTCGCAAGAGCTGATTCTGGACAAGGACAGTGCCGGCAAGAGCAAGACGCTGTACCACGTGGACGGCGTGGCCGCCATCCATTCGCAAAAGATCGGTAACGCCATCCGCACCATCGACACCTGGTACGAAAGCGCTCATGAACTGGGCCCCATCGCCGTAGAGCCCTACGGGTCCGTCACCACCCAGGGCAAAGCCTACCGCCAGCCCAAACAAAAGATGGACTTCTACACCCTGCTGGACAACTGGTTGCTGAAAGACCAGGTGCCCCCCGTGGAGCAGCAGCACTTTGTGATGGCCGTGTTGATCCGTGGCGGCGTGTTTGGTGATGCCAGCTGACGCGCGAGGCGCCTTCCATGACCACGCACTACATCAACATCACCCTGCTGCCAGACCCCGAGTTCACCCACGCGCACCTGTTGGGGGCGCTGGTGGCCAAGCTGCATCGTGCGTTAGCGCAGGGGCAAACCACCGACATTGGCGCGAGCTACCCGCAGCACATCGACCAGCCGCTGTCCAAGCGCACCCTGGGTGCCGTGATTCGCCTGCACGGCACTCCGGAGGCGCTGCAGCGCCTGATGGGGCAAGACTGGCTCCGAGGCATGCGCGACCACACGCAGTTGGGCGAGTTGCTACCGGTGCCCGCCCACGCCCAGCATCGCACCGTGCGCCGCCGCCAGTTCAAGACCAATGTGGACCGCCTGCGCCGCCGCCGCATGCAGCGCAAGGGCGAAACCGCCGAACAGGCCGCAGCCGCCATCCCCGATGCGGTGGAGCGCCGCCCCGACCTGCCGTTTGTGCAACTGCGCAGCAGTAGCACGGGTCAACCGTTTTGCCTGTGCGTGGAACACGGCCCATTGCAGCCACACGCGGTGGCCGGAGCCTTCAACGCCTACGGCTTAGCGCGCGAGAGCACCGTGCCCTGGTTTTAGCGGTTTGCCCCCTTTTTTGCGAGGCTGGGGATAGGGGCCTTGTAAATCAAGCACTTACGGAACACCCCAGAAATTGGGGTGTTCTGGCTTGAACGGGGAATATTCTTTAATAATCAAGTTGTTGGGAGGCTAGAGTTCTAGTTCACTGCCGCATAGGCAGCTCAGAAACCGAGAGATTGCCCGCGCCATCGTCGGCCAGCGCGTTCACTGCCGCATAGGCAGCTCAGAAAAGTAAGACTGTGCGGGGCTTTTTGGGACTGCCGTTCACTGCCGCATAGGCAGCTCAGAAACTCTCGTACAACGGCGATGCCGAACCCGAGTGGTTCACTGCCGCATAGGCAGCTCAGAAAAGATTTCAAAAAGCCGTTCGCAGGGTCGATTTCCGTTCACTGCCGCATAGGCAGCTCAGAAAAACCTGGTGCGCCGCTGGGGCGGGCTCATCTGGTTCACTGCCGCATAGGCAGCTCAGAAAAGGTCGGCCTGCTCAGCCTTGCTGAGCCAGCTGTTCACTGCCGCATAGGCAGCTCAGAAAAGACCCTCAGCGTCGAAACCCACCCGGAGGCCGTTCACTGCCGCATAGGCAGCTCAGAAATCCTGCTCAGGGGCAGGCTGTGGGGCTGGGTGGTTCACTGCCGCATAGGCAGCTCAGAAATAGCCGCCCGCAAAGGCTGCGCCCGTTCATGCGTTCACTGCCGCATAGGCAGCTCAGAAAGCGCGCCCGGTGCTCGCGGGGTGCCGCGCGCTGTTCACTGCCGCATAGGCAGCTCAGAAAGCCCCCTTACTGGAACAGCGCGAAAATCTTGTGTTCACTGCCGCATAGGCAGCTCAGAAAACCCGAAAAATTCTCGCGGACAACACCGAGACGTTCACTGCCGCATAGGCAGCTCAGAAAAGCGCATCTGCCGTTGCTGGCTGTCGGGCGGCGTTCACTGCCGCATAGGCAGCTCAGAAATCGAACACGTCGCTGCAGTAATGGCGCGTTTGGTTCACTGCCGCATAGGCAGCTCAGAAACAGTACCAGATGACGTGAGCGACCCGCCCGAAGGGTTCACTGCCGCATAGGCAGCTCAGAAAAGCCGTCGAGCTTGTCTGGGATGGGCTCGTAGGTTCACTGCCGCATAGGCAGCTCAGAAAATTGCGCGCAGACGACCAGCACGGCAAGGGGTGTTCACTGCCGCATAGGCAGCTCAGAAAGCAGCATCATTCAGCCCCAGATGCGGTAAACGGTTCACTGCCGCATAGGCAGCTCAGAAATTGCCCGCGGCCTGGCGCCCCGCGAGCGGGCCGTTCACTGCCGCATAGGCAGCTCAGAAAATGCCGCGGGCAGGATGAGCGGAAGGTCGCAGAGTTCCCTGCCGCATGGGCAGCTCAGAAACGAGGGCCTGGTAGCGGGGGCCGTCGGGGCACGTTCACTGCCGCATAGGCAGCTCAGAAAGGATGAAATACCGCGTATTGCTTGATGACGCCGTTCACTGCCGCATAGGCAGCTCAGAAATACGACACACCGCTTTCTGCTGTTGAGCAGTTGTTCACTGCCGCATAGGCAGCTCAGAAAACGATAGGTCGAGGAATTCGACCTTGCGGTTTGTTCACTGCCGCATAGGCAGCTCAGAAAACCAAAAACAGGCGCTTGCGGATGGTCGGCGCGTTCACTGCCGCATAGGCAGCTCAGAAATTACCTGATCCCCGACGGCGCTGATGATTACTGTTCACTGCCGCATAGGCAGCTCAGAAAGGCCCCACGCGGCGCGAGGCGGCTGAGTGGGCGTTCACTGCCGCATAGGCAGCTCAGAAAGTCCACCGCAACTTGGTTCTCGGGCACGTCTGGTTCACTGCCGCATAGGCAGCTCAGAAAAAGAGCAGCCCGTGTTTTTCCCCAAGCAGCATGTTCACTGCCGCATAGGCAGCTCAGAAATCCACCGGGAGCGGCGGCAGAATCGGCACCAAGTTCACTGCCGCATAGGCAGCTCAGAAATTGTGCGAAACGCTCGCCGAGGGCGCCGCCGGGTTCACTGCCGCATAGGCAGCTCAGAAACTCAAGGCTGCGGATGCTCAAGCGCTGACTCGTGTTCACTGCCGCATAGGCAGCTCTGAATCGCCCCGGATTCCCTAGACACTTTTGAGCCGTTGGGAATGTCGCTGCTCGAACTCTACCGGTGATAGTCCTGCCGCCGACGAGTGACGGCGCTGTGAGTTGTAGAACATTTCGATGTAGTTGAAGACGTCCGCTCGCGCATCGCTGCGGGTCGTATAGATGCGGCGGCGGATGCGCTCGCGCTTGAGCAACTGGAAGAAGCTCTCGGCCACAGCGTTGTCGTGGCAGTTACCACGCCGGCTCATGCTGCTGACCAGGTTGTGGTTGCGCAGGAAGGCCTGCCACTCGTGGCCAGTGAACTGGCAGCCTTGATCGGAGTGAACCAGGACAGGCGCCTGCGGCTGGCGGCGCCATAGTGCCATCAGCAATGCATCGAGGGCCAGGCTCGTGTCAATGCGGCTGCCCATGGACCAGCCCACTACTTGACGCGAGAACAGATCGACCACAACCGCCAAATACAACCAGCCTTCGTGGGTTCGGATAGGCAGCTCAGAAATTGCGGGTGCGACCTCAGCCCCTGCCCGACATGTTCACCGCCGCATAGGCAGTTCAGAAACATCCACACCGCCGGCCGTGCCCAGCGATGATGCTCACTGCTGCATAGGCAGCGCAGAAAAATCCGGCGCCGCGTTTGCAGCGTTGCCTCAACATGCCAATTGCAAGTGCTGCATCTATACCGCTGCGCTGCGATTCAGCTGCCCCCGAATCTCGCTTAACGACCGGCTGGGCGTGATGGCCTCGGGGTCGATCAGGCAATGCAGTAGCACGGGTAGCCGTGTGGCCTGGGCCTGTGCACGCAGGCGGGCCAGCGCCGGGGCAAAGTCCTCGGTGCGTTCCACGCGTGCACCATGGCCGCCGAAGGCCTGGGCGTAGGCCGCGAAATCGGGGTTCTGCAAGGCCGTGCCGCTGACGCGGTGCGGGTACTCGCGCTCCTGGTGCATGCGGATCGTGCCGTACATGCCGTTGTCCAGCAGCACCACGATGATGGGGAGTCGGTACTGCACGGCGGTGGCGAATTCCTGGCCGTGCATGAGGAAGTCGCCGTCACCCGCGAACACCACCACCGTGCGCTCGGGCCACAGGCGCTGCGCGCCCACGCCGGCCGGCAGGCCGTAGCCCATGCTGCCGCTGGTGGGCGCGAGCTGCGTGCCGAACTGGCGGAACGGCCAGAAGCGGTGCACCCAGGTGGCGAAGTTGCCCGCGCCGTTGCAGAACACCGTGTCTTGCGGCAGGGCCGCGCGCAGGTGCTGCATCACCGCGCCCATTTGCAGGTCGCCCGGAATGCGGATCGGCGCCGGGTCGCTCCAGGCCTGGTAGGCGGCATGGGCTTCGTGCACGGCTTGCTGGCGCTCTGCGCTGGGCGCTTGCGCCGCCGTGGTGGGCAGGGCGGCGCAGAAGGCCGTGGGCGTGGCGTTGATGGGCAGCTGTGCCTGGTACACGCGGCCCAGTTCATCGGGGTCGGGGTGCACATGCACCAGCGGGATCTGCGGCGTGGGGATGTCGAGCAGGGTGTAGCCCTGCGAGGGCACTTCCGACAGGCGGCCGCCGACGAGCAGCAGCAGATCGGCCGCGCGGATGCGCGCCAGCAGGGCGGGGTTCACGCCCAGGCCCAGGTCGCCCGCGTAGCAGGGGTGCTGGTGGTCGAACAGCATCTGGCGCCGGAACGAGCAGGCCACGGGCAGGGCGTGGGCGGCGGCGAAGTCCTGGAAGCGCGCCACGGCCTCGGCGTTCCAGCGGCTGCCGCCAACGATGGCCACCGGGTTGCGTGCCTGACCGAGACGTTCGAGCAGTTGCGCCATTTGCGCCGGGCTGGGAGCGCTTTCGATGGGCTGGAGCGTGCGTGCGGCAGGCGCCTCGGCGCGCTCGGTCAGCATGTCCTCGGGCAGGGCCACCACCACCGGGCCGGGGCGTCCGCTGCAGGCCACGCTGAAGGCGCGCGCCACGATCTCGGGCAGGCGGCGCGCGTCGTCCACCTCGGTGGCCCACTTGGCGAGCGGGCCGAAGGCGGCGCGGTAGTCCACCTCCTGGAAGGCCTCGCGTCCGCGCGCGCCGCGCTCGATCTGGCCGACAAACAGCACCATGGGCGTGGAATCCTGCATGGCGATGTGCACGCCCGCCGCCGCGTTGGTGGCGCCGGGGCCGCGCGTGACGAAGCACACGCCGGGCCGCCCGGTGAGCTTGCCGTGCGCCTCGGCCATCATGGCCGCGCCGCCTTCCTGGCGGCACACCGTCAGTTCGATGGGCGCGTCGTGCAATGCGTCGAGCACGGCGAGGTAGCTCTCGCCGGGCACGCAGAAGATGTGCTGCACGCCGTGCAGCACGAGCTGGTCGACGAGGATCTGGCCGCCGGTGCGCGGCGCGGTGGGAGTGGTTTCAGATGACATTGCGTTCGAGCAGGGGACGGTTGTCGAGAAGGCGCTGGAAGGCCAGGGGCTCCAGGTCCAGCGTTTGCCAGCGGCCGGTGAGGATGAGCTCGGCCAGGCCGCGCCCGACGGCCGGGCACTGCTGCAGGCCGTGGCCCGAGAAGCCGTTGGCAAAGTACAGGTTGTCGCAGGCCGGGTGCAGGCCCAGGATGGCGTTGTGGTCGAACGCATTCATCTCGTGGTAGCCCGCCCAGGTGCTGCGCAGGCGCAGCGCCTCGAAGGCCGGGATGCGTTCTGCCAGCGTGGGCCAGACATGGTCCTCGAAAGCCGCGTGGTCCGGGTCCAGCGGCGCGTCGTCGGGGTCCGCGTCTTCGGGTGGGGCATAGCCCGCGATGAAGCCCGTGCCCTCGGGTCGCAGCCAGATGCCCGAGGGATCGATGAGCAGCGGGCAGCCGGGCAGCGCCTCGGGGCAGGTGAAGTGGAACACCGTGCGCCGCTTGCCAAACACCGGAAGGTCAATGTCCAGCCACTGCGCCATCGGGCGCGCCCAGGCGCCTGCGGCGTTGACCACGGCGCAGCATTCCAGCCGCTGGCCGTCCGCCAGGCGCAGCGCGCGGATGTGTTGCACGCCGCCGCTGGCCTGCGTGTCCACGCCCACCGCCTCGGCCTGCACATAGCGCACGCCCTGGGCCTGGGCCTTGCGCCGCAGGGCCTGCAGCAGGCTGTAGCCGTCGAACCAGCCTTCGCTGGACAGGCCCAGCGAGCCGAGCGAGACGCCGTCCGTGGACAGCCAGGGAAAGCGCTCGCGCAGCGCATCGGGCGTGAGCAAGGCCACGTCGGCGCCCATGCTGCGCTGCACCGCATGGTTGTCGCGCAGCACGGCCTCGCCCGCCGGGCTGGCCAGGTACAGGTAGCCCGCCTCCACCAGGCCGATGTCCGGGCGGTCGCCCTCCACCTGCAAGCGCGTGCCGATGTCGCGCAGAAATTCAATGCCAAACTGCGAGATGGCAATGTTGATCGGGCTGGAGAACTGCTGCCGGATCGAGCTGGCCGACAACGCCGACGAGGCGCGTGCGTAGCTCGGGTCGCGTTCGACCACGACGACGCGTTGCTGCGGCGCCAGCTGCGTCAAGAAAAAGGCAATGGCGCTGCCAATGGCGCCGCCGCCGATGATGGCGATCGGCGCGCCCTGGGGGTTGGCGGTCATGGGATCAGACGTCGAAACGCACGCCTTGGGCGAGCGGCAGCGCGTCGCTGTAGTTGATGGTGTTGGTCGCGCGGCGCATGTAGCCCTTCCAGGCGTCCGAGCCCGATTCGCGGCCGCCGCCGGTTTCCTTCTCGCCGCCAAAGGCGCCGCCGATCTCGGCGCCCGAGGTGCCGATGTTCACGTTGGCGATGCCGCAGTCGCTGCCGGCGCTGGAGAGGAAGCGCTCGGCCTCGCGCAGGTCGGTGGTGAAGATGGCCGACGACAGGCCCTGCGGCACGCCGTTCTGCAAGGCAATGGCTTCGTCCAGGCTGGTGCAGGTCAGCACGTAGAGGATGGGCGCGAAGGTCTCGTGCTGTACCACGGCGCTTTGCGCCGGCATGCGCACCAGGGCAGGGCGGGCGTACCAGGCGTCCTCGCCAAGCGCGGCGCATTCGCGCTCACCGCCCTGCACCGTGCCGCCTTGCTCGCGTGCCTGGGCCAGTGCGCTTTGCATCTGCTCGAAAGAAGCGCGGTCCACCAGCGGGCCGACGAGTACGCCGTCCTCCAGCGGGTCGCCCACGCGCACGCTGGCGTAGATTTTTTCCAGCCGCGCCAGCAGCGGCGCGGCCACGTCGCGGTGCACGATGAGGCGGCGCAGCGTGGTGCAGCGCTGGCCCGCCGTGCCCACGGCGGCGAAGGTGATGGCGCGCGCGGCCAGTTCCAGGTCGGCGCTGGGCATGACCACCATGGCGTTGTTGCCGCCCAGTTCCAGGATGCTGCGGCCAAAGCGCTGCGCCACGTCCACCGCCACGGCGCGGCCCATGCGCGTGCTGCCGGTGGCGCTGACCACGGGCACGCGCGGCGAGCGCGCGAGCAGCTCGCCCATCTCGCGCCCGCCCAGCAGCAGCGTGGCCAGGCCGTCGGGGGCGGCCACGCCCTGCTCGGCGGCAAATTCGTCCAGCGTCTGCTGCAGCAGGTGGTGGCAGGCAATGGCGCACAGCGGCGTCTTTTCCGACGGCTTCCAGGCCACGGCGTTGCCGCACACCAGGGCCAGCGCGGTGTTCCAGGCCCACACGGCCACGGGGAAGTTGAAGGCCGAGATCACACCCACCACGCCCATCGGGTGCCAGGTTTCCATCATGCGGTGGCCGGGGCGCTCGCTGGCAATCGTCAGGCCATGCAACTGGCGCGACAGCCCCACGGCGAAGTCGCAGATGTCGATCATTTCCTGCACCTCGCCCAGCCCTTCGGAGCGCACCTTGCCGGCCTCCAGCGACACCAGCAGGCCCAGCGCCTCCTTGTGCTGGCGCAGCTTCTGGCCCAGGCGGCGCACCAGTTCGCCGCGCACGGGCGCGGGCGTGGCGCCCCACTGCAGGAAGGCGGCGTGCGCGCCCTCGATGAGCGCCTGGGCCTGCGCGCTGGTGTGGCTGGCGAGCTGGGCATACACGGCGCCGTCGCGTGGTGCACGTACGCTCAGTCCCTGGCCTTGCCAGGGGGCCAGGTCCAGGCCCAGTTGCTGCAGAACGGTGTCGAAAAGGGTGCGGGAGGAAGCGGTCATGGAAGGCCAGAAAGGTGTAACAAAGAAAAGGCCCTGGCGGCAGTCCGCAGGGCATGGCTTGCATGGTAATTGCGTTCAGTGCACGCAACAACTGCTTTATCCTCCATGGTTGTTGAGTTTTACGAACATGAAGGAGCGCTCCGCACATGCGCAAGGACATCCCCAGCCTCGGGGTACTGCAGGCCTTCGAGGCATCGGCGCGGCTGCAGAGCTTTTCGCGTGCGGCCGAGGAGCTGGCGCTCACCCCCAGCGCGGTGAGCCGCCATGTGGCGGCGCTCGAAGCGCGCCTGGGTGTGACGCTGTTCTTGCGCACGCGCCGCCGCCTGCTGCTGACCGACACCGGCCGCAGCTACGCCGCGCGCATCCGCCTGCACCTGGAGCAGATCGAGCGCGATACGCAGGAAATCCGCGTGGGCCGCGAAGAAGGCTATGTGCTGCACCTGGCGGTGGTGTCCACCTTCTGCACGCAGTGGCTCATTCCGCGCCTGCCGCAGTTTGCGGCGCTGCATCCGCGCATCACGCTCAACCTGTCGGTGCGCTCCGAGGCCTTTGCGTTTGACGAAAGTGGCTTCGACGCCGCCATTTACTACGGCGACCGGCTCTGGCCCGACACCCAGGGCTGCATGGTGGTGCCCGAAGGGCCCTGCGTGCCCGTGTGCAGCCCGCAGTACGCCGCCGCGCACGCGCTGCACGACGAGGCCGCCTGGCTGCACTGCCCGCACCTCACGCTGGCCTCGCGCGCCAACGCCTGGCGCGACTGGTATGCCGCGCGCGGTTGGCACTACACGCTGCACGCCTCGCGCGGGCCGCGCCACGAGCTGTTCTCCATGGTCATGGCGGCGGCTGCTGCCGGATTAGGCGTGGGCCTGGTGCCGCGGCTGCTGGCGCAGGAGGCGCTGGAAGCCGGGCGGCTGGTGCAGGCGCACCCGCAGGAACTGCCCGGCACGCAGGGCTACTGGTTCGTGCAGCCGCAGCACCGTCCGGGCTCGGACGCCCTGCAGGTGCTGCGCGACTGGCTGGCGACGCAGGCCTGATCAGAACCAGCGCGCGGCCAGCGGGATCAGCAGCGCCGCCGTCACCACCTGCAGGCCCAGGGCCAAGGCGGCCCAGGCGCCGGCGTCGGGATGCACCTGCAGGGCGCGCGCGGCGCCGATGCCGTGGGCGGCGGTGCCCAGGGCGAAGCCGCGCGCCATCCAGCCGGTGGCGTCCTTGCCGATGCCGAGCAGCGCGAACAGCGGCTTGGCACTCAGCGCACCCACCAGGCCCGTCACCACCGCGAACACGGCGGCCAGCGACGGACTGCCGCCCAGCTTGTCGGCAATGCCCATGGCCACCGGCGCGGTGACGGACTTGGGCGCCAGCGACAGCATGACCTCCGACGGCAGCCCCAGCGCCCAGGCCAGCCCCACGGCGCTGCCGGCGGCGGCCGCCCCGCCCGCCACCGCCGCGAGCGTAAAGCGGCCCCAGCGCGCACGCAGCTCGGCGCGCCGCTGCCACAGCGGCCAGGCCAGCGCCACCACGGCCGGGCCGAGCAGAAAGTGGATGAACTGCGCCCCGGCGAAGTAGGTGGGGTAGGCCGTGCCCGTGGCGTGCAGCCCCGCGCCGAGCACCACCAGGGACCATAGCACCGGATTGGCCCAGGGCGCCTGGCGCATGCGGGTGTAGAAACCCAGGGCGAGCAGGTACACCACCAGCGTCGCGTTGAGGCCGAACAGCGGCGTGGAGGCCAGGTAGACCCAGAGCTGCACGAAGTCGGTCATGGGGAGGTCGACTTCATCAGACGCCGCAGCACCAGCGCGGTTACGGCCAGGCCGATCCAGGTGGACACCACGATGACCACCAGCAGCCGCAGGCCGTGCTCCGCCACCAGGCCGAACTGGGTGACCACACCCACGCCGACGGGGACGAACAGCAGGGAGAGGTGGTCCAGCAGAAAGCTGGCGACGGTTTGCACGCGCACCTGCACGGCCTGCCAGCGCAGCGCGCCCAGCAGCAGCACCATGCCGATCACCGGGCCGGGGTAAGGCAGTTGCAGGAGGCGCGACAGGGCTTCCCCCGCCGACTGCAGCGTGAGCAGGATGGCCAGGCCCTGGAGCGCCTGCATGGCGTGCTGCCTCAGGCGCGTGGAAGGCTGCCGGCCAGGGTTTTCATCATCCCCATGTCCCCGCAGCGGTTGGGCGTGGGGATGACCTTGCCGGGGTTGAACAGGCCCAGCGGGTCGAAAGCGCGCTTGAGGCGCTCCATCTGCTCCAGCTCTGCGTCGGTGAACTGTTCGCGCATGCTGGCGAGCTTTTCCACGCCCACGCCGTGCTCGCCGGTGATGGCGCCGCCGAAGGCCACGCTGGTCTTCATGATGTCGGCGCCGAACTGCTCGGCGCGGTGCAGCTGGTCGGCGTCGTTGGCATCGAACAGGATCAGCGGGTGCAGGTTGCCGTCGCCCGCATGGAACACGTTGCAGCAGCGCAGGCCGTACTTCTTCTCCATGTCCTGGATGGCCAGCAGGATGTCGGCCAGGCGCTTCCTGGGAATGGTCGAATCCATGCACATGTAGTCGGGGCTGATGCGGCCGCTGGCGGGGAAGGCGTTCTTGCGCCCGCTCCAGAAACGCATGCGCTCGGCCTCGTTCTGGCTCACCGCCAGCGCCGTGGCGCCGGCGTGGCTGAGCACTTCGCTCATGCGGGCGATCTCTTCCTCCACCTCCTCCGGCGTGCCGTCGCTCTCGCACAGCAATATCGCCTCGGCCGTGAGGTCGTAGCCGGCGTGCACAAAGTCCTCCACGGCGGCGGTCATGGGCTTGTCCATCATTTCCAGCCCGGCGGGGATGATGCCGGCCGCGATGACGGCGGCCACCGCGTCGCCGGCTTTGCGCACGTCGTCGAAGCTGGCCATGATGCAGCGCGCCAGTTGCGGCTTGGGCACGAGCTTGACGGTCGCCTCGATGGCCACGGCCAGCATGCCTTCGCTGCCGATCACGGCGGCCAGCAGGTCGTAGCCGGGGCCGTCGAGCGCGCCGCTGCCGAACTGCACCGGTTCGCCCTGCACGGTGAAGCCGCGCACCGCCAGCACGTTGTGCACCGTCAGGCCGTATTTCAGGCAGTGCACGCCGCCCGAATTCTCGGCGATGTTGCCGCCGATGGTGCAGGCGATCTGGCTGCTCGGGTCGGGCGCGTAGTACAGGCCGTGGGGCGCGGCCGCCTCGCTGATGGCCAGGTTGCGCACGCCGCACTGCACGCGCGCGGTGCGCGCACGCGGGTCCAGCTCGAGGATGCGGTTGAAGCGTGCGAGCGAGAGCGTGACGCCCAGGCCGTGCGGCATGGCGCCGCCCGACAGGCCGGTGCCGGCGCCGCGCGCCACCACGGGGACCTGCAGGCGGTGGCAGGTGCGCAGCACGGCCTGCACTTCCTCCTCGGTCTCGGGCAGGCAGACCGCGAGCGGGCGCTGGCGGTAGGCGGTGAGCCCGTCGCATTCGTAGGGCGTCGTGTCCTCGGCGGTCCAGAGCAGGCTGTGCGCCGGCAGGAGGGCGGCGAGCGCGGCCACGACTTCGCGCTGGCGCGCCGCGCGCTCCGGCAGGGGCGCGGCCGGCGGCGGCGCGTCCGGGGTGGTGCGGGGGGCGGCGGGAGCGGTGCTGGCGGCGGTCATGCGCACACTGTAGCCAGGGGCGCCGGCACCGGTGTGAGTTTTCTTGCAGGGCGCCGTGAATTGCGCTGCACATCCGCGAATGAAACTATTAAAACAATAGCTGTAAACGCTTTATACATAAGCGCTAGAGGCCAATTTCGCTTTAAATTTCAGCCCAGGCTCTTGTGCAGCCAGTCGGCAAAGGCCGCGCACTCCCAGCGGTCCATCGCGCCAGTGCGCCAGCACAGGTAGTGCGCGTGCGGGCTTTGCGCGTCGAGGTCGAACAGGCGCACCAGGGTGCCGTTTTCCATCCACGGCGCGCCGAGCTTGAGGCGCACCAGCGCCACACCCAGGCCCGCGGCGGCGGCGTCGCACATCAGGCCCACGTCGTTGAATTGCGAGCCGCCCTCGGGCTCCTGCCAGGGCAGGCCGGCGGCGCTGAACCAGCTGCGCCAGGGTTCGAGCGGGCTGCGCAGCAGCAGCGCCGGGTCGAGCTCGTCCGGCCGCTCGAAGGGCCCGTGCTCGCGCAGCCAGGCGGGCGAAGCCAGCGGCGTCACCACGTCGCGCGCGATCTCACTGTGCTCCATGTCGGCGTAGTGGCCGCTGCCGAAGCGCACCACCAGGTCGGCGTCCTCGGCGACCACGTCCAGCAAGGGAATCGAAATTTGCAGCGCCAGGTCGATCTCCGGATAGGCCTCCCGGAAATGGTGCAGCCGGGGAATCAGGATGACGCGGGCGAAGGTCGGTGTCACCGCCAGCTTGAGGCGCCGCTTGCCCGGCGTACCCGCCACGCCGGGGAAGCGCTGCAGTGCACCCAGCCCCTCGCGCACGTGCGCCAGGTAGGCGATGCCGTCGGTGGTGAGGGAGAAATCCGCCCGGCCGAAAAGCCGCGTGCCGATGATCTGCTCCAGCTGCTTGACGCGGTGGCTGACGGCGCTGGGCGTGACGCACAGCTCGTCGGCCGTCAGCGTCACGCTGCGCAGGCGCGCGAGCGCCTCGAACGTCACCAGGCACTGGATCGGGGGGATGCGCCTGAGCGAATTGGCGCCCGCGCTCTCCAACGGGGCGCTCGCCGCCTTGGGGCGGCCCGGCGGCTGGGATGGGGCCCCCACGCTCCGCACTGGCGTGCCGTCGCTGCCCCCCGAGGGGGCGCTCGCCGCCTTGGGGCGGCCCGGCGGCGGCTCGGATGTGGCCCCCACGCTCCGCACTGGCGTGCCGTCGCTGCCCCCCGAGGGGGGGCTCGCCGCCTTGGGGCGGCCCGGCGGCGGCTCGGGTGGGGGCGCAGCGGACATGAGTTTCCTCCCTGGACTATCGGAACACCACCGTCTTGTGGCCGTTTTGCAGCACGCGGTGCTCGCTGTGCCACTTGACGGCGCGGGCCAGCACCTGGCTTTCGGTGTCGCGGCCGCGTGCCGTCAGGTCTTCCACGGTATCGGTGTGGTCGGCGCGTGTAACATCTTGTTCGATGATCGGGCCTTCGTCCAGATCGGCGGTGACGTAGTGCGCCGTGGCCCCGATGAGCTTGACGCCCCGGTCGTGCGCCTGGTAATAGGGCTTGGCGCCCTTGAAGCTGGGCAGGAAACTGTGGTGGATGTTGATGGCGCGGCCGGCCAGGTGCTGGCACATGCCGTTGGAGAGCACCTGCATGTAGCGCGCCAGCACCACCAGTTCGGCGTCTTCGGCGTCGATGATCTCCAGTTGGCGCGCCTCGGCCTGGGCCTTGGTCGCGCTGGTCACCGGAATGTGGTGGAAAGGGATGTTGTAGCTGGCGGCCAGCTGGTAGAAGTCGCGGTGGTTGCTGATGATGGCGCGGATGTCGATGCCGAGCAGGCCGGACTTCCAGCGAAACAGCAGGTCGTTGAGGCAGTGGCCTTCGCGGCTGACGAGGATGGCGGTGCGCATGGGCTCGTGCGTGGCGTGCAGGCTCCAGCGCATCTGGTGCGGCTCGGCAAATTGCTGCAGGCGGGTCTTGGTGTCGGCGTGGCTGTGCGCGCTGCAGGCAACCTGCACGCGCATGAAGAACAGGCCGGTGGCCGGGTCGTTGAATTGCGCGGCTTCCTCGATGTTGCCGCCGTGTTCCAGCAGGAAGCCCGAGAGGGCGTGCACCAGCCCCAGGCGGTCGGGGCAGGAGAGTGTCAGGACGTAGGTTGGGGTCATAGTTGCGAATTGTCGCAGCAGCCTTTGCGGGCCGCGTTGCAGGAAGAATATGGAAACGGTGCGGTGGTTTCGTCGCAAGTGGGTGCTGACGCCAGGGCTGGCAGCGGCCCTGTACCTGGCCTTGGGCGTGGCCTGGGTATTTGTCGGCGACGAATTGCTTGTCGCCCTGGTGCCGGACGCCCAGGCCCTGGCCCGGTGGCAGCTCTGGAAAGGGTGGGCCTACGTGGCGCTCACCGCCGTGCTCGCGTTCTGGCTGGTGCGGCGCATGTACACCGCCGAACGCCAGCGCGGCGTGCGCGAGCGCGAATTCACCCAGGTGGTGCGCCATACCAGCGCCGGCATCGCGCGCGTGGCGCTCGACGGGCGCGTGCTGTGGGCCAATCCGCGCCTGCTGGACATGCTGGGCCTGTCCTGGCGCGATGTCCAAGGCATGGATTTCCGCCAGCTGGTGCCGGCCGACGAACCGCGCTGGGCCGCCGGGCAGCTCGGTCGGCTGCTGATCGGCGAGATCGACCACTACGTCGCCGAGCGCCGCTGCCTGCGGCCGGACGGCCATGAGGCGCTGCCGGTGCTGTGCACCATGTCGGCCATTCCGGAGGGCGAGGGCGGCGAGGTGTCCTCGCTCCTGGTGGTGCTGCAGGACATGAGCGAGACGGTGCGGGCGCGCGCCGCGCTCGAACGCAGCGAGGCGCGCCTGCGCCTGGCGCTCGAAGGCAGCGCCAGCGGCGTCTGGGACTGGGACGCGCGCGACCGCGCGTTCCGCTTCTCGCCCGGTTTTGGCAAGCTCCTGGGCTACGAAGGCGACGAACTGGCGCGCGACCTGCACCTGTTCCCGCGCATCGGTGCCGCCGAGCGGCGGCGCGTCGTCGCGGCGGTCCGCCACGCCGTCGCCACGGGCGAACCGCTGGTGGAGACGTTCACCCTGCGCTGCTTCGACGGCCAGTTGCGCTGGTTCGAGGCGCGCGGCCACTGCCAGGTGGACGCGCAGGGCGTGCCGCTGCGCTTCACCGGCCTCTTGACCGACCTGAGCAGCGTGTACCGCGCCGAAGAAGGCCAGCGCCTGGCCAAGGCCGTCGTCGACAACGCCGCCCAGGGCGTGATCGTGACCGACGCGCAGGGCACCATCCGCTCGGCGAATGCAGCGGCGCAAAGCATCCTGGGCTATTCCGAGGCCGAGATGCTGGGGCGCAACCCGCGCATGTTCCAGTCCGGCCGCCACGACGGCGCGTTCTATGCGCGCCTGTGGGAGCAAATGGTGCACACCGGTCAGTGGCAGGGCGAGATCTGGAACAAGCGCAAGAACGGCGACGTGTTCCCCGAGCAGGTGGCCATGAGCGCGGTGCGGGACGCGAGCGGCAGCGTCACGCACTACGTCTGCATGTTCACCGACCAGTCGCAGATCAAGGCGCGCGAGCGGCAGATGGAATTCCTCGCCGGGCACGACCCGCTCACCGGCCTGGCGAACCGCGCCGCGTTCGGCCGCCAGCTGGAGGCGATCCGCCAGCGGGCGCTGGCCAGCGGCGAGCGCTTCGCCGTGCTGCAGCTCAACCTGGACCGCTTCAAGGAAGTCAACGACAGCTACGGCTACAACGTCGGCGACGCCGTGCTGCGCCACATCGCCGCGCAGGTGCAGCACGCGCTGCGCCCGGGCGACCTCATCGGCCGCCTGGCGGGCGACGAGATCGCCGTCGTCGCGCGCAACCTGCGACACGCCGACGGCGCCGCCGCCGTGGCACGCCACCTCATGGCCGCTGCCGCGCGCCCCTGGCGCACGCCCGAAGGCATTGAAGTCGTGGTGGGCACCAGCGTCGGCATCTGCATGTTCCCGGACCACGTCGATTCCAGCCAGGCGCTGCTGCAGGGCGCGCACTCGGCCGTCTACGGCGCCAAGGCGCTCGGGCGCGGCGCCTGGTGCTTTTACGAGGAAGGCATGACCCAGGCGGCGCGCGAGCGCCTGGCGATGGAGGCGCGCCTGCGCCGCGCGCTCGCGCAAGGCGAACTGCGGCTGTACTACCAGCCGCAGGTGGACATCGCGAGCGGGCGCATCGTCGGCGCCGAGGCCCTGCTGCGCTGGCAGGACCCGGAGGAAGGGCTGGTGTCGCCGGCGCGCTTCATCCCGGTGGCCGAGTCCTCGGGGCTGATCGCGCCGCTCGGGCAATGGGTGCTGGAAGAAGCGTGCCGCCAGGGGCAGCGCTGGCGCAGCGCGGGCCTGGCGCCGCTGACGGTGGCGGTGAACGTTTCGCCGCGCCAGTTCCAGCTCGGCGACTTGGTCGAGGACGTATCCCGTGCACTGGCGCAAAGCGGTTTTCCGGCCAACAGCCTGGAGCTGGAAATCACCGAAAGCGCCATGGCCGAGCGCCCCGAGCAGGCGCTGGCGCTGCTCACCCGCCTGGGCGACCTGGGGCTGCGGCTGGCAGTGGACGACTTCGGCACGGGGTATTCCTCGCTGGCGCACATCAAGCGCTTTCCGATCGACGTGCTCAAGATCGACCAGGGTTTCGTGCGCGATATCCCGCTGAACGCCGACGACATGGCGATCTGCTCGGCCATCATCGCCATGGGGCACAGCATGGGTTTGTCGGTGCTGGCCGAAGGCGTGGAAACCCAGGCGCAACTCGATTTCCTGCGCCAGCGCGGCTGCGACCACTACCAGGGCTACCTGCGCAGCCGCCCGGTGCCGGCCGAGGAGTTCGAGGCGCTGCTGCGCGCGCGGTCGACGGCATGACGCGCCGGAGCCGCGCACCGGCGCGGGACGAGCGCCGGATTTTCAGGCAACCGGCTGGCGCAGGTGGGTGCGCAACGCCTCGTATCCGCCCACGTAGGTATCGCCTGCGTCCCGGCGAATGAAGATCTGCGGCAGGCTGCGTACCGGCTGGCCCACCTTGGCTTGCAACGCGGGCACGCTGATGTCCGCGCCCACGATGCGGTAGTCGAACGCCAGCGATCCAATCTGGCACAGCATGCGGGCCTTGTCGCATTGGGTGCAGCCGTCCTTGCCGTAGATGATGATTTCCATGCGGTGCTCTCGGTGGGAATGGTGGGAAAAAAAGGGGAGATCAGAAGTCGGCGTCGAAAATCTGGTGCTCGTCCGTTCGGCGCAGCACGCCGACCTTGTAGGCGGCAATGTCCTGCTCCTGCGGCGAGGCCTGGGTCTTGGAGATGTTGAGCCACTTCTCCATGAACTTGAGCGGGTTGTGCGCGGGCAGCTGGTATTTGCCGGTGCCCAATCCCAGCAGCTGATACACGTCCTTGGCGCAGTACAGCGTCCAGGCGGATAGGCGCTCGGCGTTCATGCCGACGAGTTCCCGTCCTTCGGAAAAAAGATAGTCGATCCAGCGTAGCTCGCTGTCCACCACTTCTTCGATCATTTTTTCGATCTGGCCACGGCACTGGGCCAAGGCGGCTTGGCCACGTTCGGTTGCGAGCTCGTTCTGCAGCACGGCGCGATCGAGCTCGACGTGGATTTCAAGCTCGTCCTGTGCAATTTTCTGGATCGCTTTGCCAATGGGCTGGAACAGGCCCGTGTCGCAAATGGCAAAGGTAATGGCAAAGCTCGCCATGAACTGGATGCGTTCCATGCACAGTAGCGCCACGATGGTCATGAACACCGCGTTGTAGGTGGCTTGGTCATTGGGTAACTGGCCGATCGCGTATTTGTGCGAGGCCTCGTAGCCGACCGCAAAGGCGCGCGCCACTTCGCTCAGGCGGTCGTGTGCTTCCTGAACACGCAGGATCTCATCCAGGATGACGCTGGGGTCGTCGAACGAATTGCGCACGATCTCGGAGTAGGTGGCGGCGTGCACCACCTCGTTGTCGGAGATGCGTTGCCAAGCGGCCCAAAGTTCGCTGGACGTGATGAAGGGCGCGAGCACCGGGGCGATGGCGCGCGAAGCCACCGAGTCGGCCTCCCACTGCCAGGCCAGGGTCTTGATCATCATGTCGTAGGTGGCGCGCGAGCAGGACTTGAACTCGGCATTGCAGGAGGAGTAGTCGAACTCGTTCTCGTCCCAGTCGAGCGATTTCTGCGCCTTGTACAGCTTCCAGATCTCGGGGTAGTGGCGATTGACGGTATCGAACAGCCCGGGGCGCTGGCCCAGCAGCAGCGAGGGCTTTTGGTAGTCGGTCTTGTCGTAGTTGAAGACGGTATCGGTCATGGTCGCAATCGGTTGGGGATCAGAGGGTGCAGGCTTCGCAATCGCTGTCGGTCGTATCGGCACTGACTGCCGCTTCGGCCGCGGGCATGGCCACGGCCGTCAGATCGGCCACGGCCTTCATGCCGTTGGAGGTCTTCTGGTTCATGTAGTACTTGGACTTCAGGCCCAGCTTGACGCGGTAGAGGTAGTCCTCGATCAGCTCGGTGGTGGCGATGGAGGCGTCACCGATCACCCGGCGGTAGAAGTCCGCCGAGATTCCTTGGTCGGTCCACTTCTGCACGATGGCATAGAGCTCGGTCATGTCGCGTGCAGGAATGTCCCAGGCCGACTGGTACTGCCCGGCCAGCGTGTCGCTGTCGGGAGCGGCCCAGTAGTTCACGCGCTGGTTATCGGTCTTGATGAGCGTGAGCTCGCGCACCGGGTAAAGGCCGTTGGTGGTACCCGACGCATTGGCCGATGTTTCGGTGGGCATGTGCGCCACCAGCACCGAATTGCGAATGCCGCCGTTGGCCACGATATCGCGGCGTAGCGCTTCCCAGTCGTAACGCAGCGTGAAAGGCGCGATCTTGTCAACGTGCGGGTTGCAGGTGTCCGTGGGCAGCCAACCCTCGGGCCAGCGCGTCTTGTGCATCCAGGGCGCATTGCCCAGCTCTTTGCCGAGTTTCAAGCTGGCGCGCGCCAGATGGTAGTAGTGGCGCTCGGCCACTTCGTGAATGAACTGCTTGCCTTCCTGGTCGGTGTAGCGCTTGCCGTTTTTCGCCATCAAATGCGCCAGGCCAAGAATGCCCACGCCGGCATTCAGGCGCTTGCGCGAGGTCACGCCCACCTGGGGCAGCTCGTAGTGCGCCAGATGAATGCACTTGTCGATCATGAGCAGCGCGTAGTAGGCCACCTCGGCGTACTGGCTTTCGGATTCGACGTTGGAGACGACGATGCCGGCCAGATTGCAGGTCGCGACCTCAGGCGCGGAGCGGCGCAGCACCGCCTCGATTGGCAAGCCATCGAGCGCGTCCCCCGCCTGCAGGTCATCGGGCCAGACCATGCCGCGCTGGGTGTGCACTTGCGCCTTGCCCGGGACTTCGCGGCGCGTGCCGTCGATGAATTGCACCTCCACAAACGAGATGTCTTCCTCGGCGTAGAGCTCCGTGATGTGGTTGTAGGCGGCGGTGGGCAGGGCGATCTCGGCGCACAGATTGGAGCTGTAAATCGTGTCCTTGAACGGGGTGTGGCGGTTCATCTCCGAGATGTTGTGCTCATAGACTCGGCCCGTTTCATTCCACTCGTTGCTGGCCGTGATGAGCAACTCGCGCGCGCTCACCCATTTTTTCTCGAAGTTTTCGTCGGCCTCGTAGCGGGCGTACAGCCGCTCGAACTCGGCCTCGTCGCCGCTGTACAGCGCGGCGTGCAGGTCGGGCGCGGTGTGGCAGTTGAAGAGGAAGATCTCCTCGTTCCTGGCCACCTTGCGCGCGAAGAAGCGGTTGCCGCCCCAGGAGTAATCCATGCCGCGAATCTTTTTGTCCTCGGTGGACATGGGGTTCTTCAGCCGCAAGAGCGTATCCACCTCCGGGTCGAAGACGGGAAAGTACGTCGTGCATGCACCGCCGCGCCCGTTTTGCAGGTTGGACTTCACTTCGGCGACCAGGGCGCGGTAATAGGGAAGCTTGCCCTGGTGGCGGATCACACCGCCGCGCACCGGATCGTTGACCGAGCGCGTGGCCATGTGCGCGCCGATACCGGCGCTCATGTAGGTCATGGTGTTGGCGATGTGGTTGCCCACGGCAATCGACCGCGCGTTGTCCGCCACCGTATACAGGCAGCAACTGGCGTAGCCCCGCAGCGGCGTGCCCAGGTTGACGTGGTTGGGCGTGGGTGCGTTGATGCGGTTCTTGGACAGATGCTCGTAGAAGCGTTGCACGTCCTGCATGCGGCGCTCGCGCGGCTGATCCACGGCGAGCGCCATCGCCATGCGCATATAGATGAACTGGGGCGATTCGTAATACACGCCCTGCACCCGGTCGGCGATGGCGTACTTGGTGAGATGGGTGTGCAACTGATAGTGCGCATATTCGAAGTCGCGCTCGTGGTCTATCCACTCCTGGATCACCGCGTACTCGGACTCGGAATAGTCCAGCATCTCCATGAACCCCAGCTGCTGGAGCTTGCGGTGCAGCGCCAGCACCGTGGGACGCTGGTTGCGGTACAGGTCCTTGCGGATCAGCGTTGCATACAGCCGCCCGGCCATGCGGTTGTAGGACCAGGTATCGAAGTCCAGACAGGTTCGAATGAGCTGCTGCTGCAGCTCGCGTGAAGTCGCAGTAGAGGACATTGATGAGACGGTTTCGAGCACCGCCGAGGGCCAGTCCACGGCATCGCCCAGGGTCTGCGCGGCCCATTGGCCCCATTGGTTGAGCTTATAGGGAGTGAACGGCTCCACATGGCCGTCGCGTTTGATGATGAGTTCCAGCACGGAGGCATCCCACAGGGCAAGCCGCCGCAGTGTTGGCGGCTTGCAGACCAATCACCTGCTCCCTCGCGCAGGACCGGTGGGGACGTAGTGGAGGATGGCGCGCAGCCAAGCCATGGCGGCCCGGCCCGCGACGCACTTCCCCGCGGAAGACGTCACCCGCACCGCCGCGTTCGCGACGGTGTGCCGGCAGGTCTTCGGACTCGTGGCACGGAGCTCGGGCGCGGGGCCGAACTCCACCTACTGGGCCTCGCTTCCCGGACGCTGGGGTCCAGTGCTGTTGAGGCCGGTCGCTTCCACTTACCGCTGCGGGGCAGTTCCGGGTTTGCACCGGATTCCCTTTTCAATCCCCCCGCTGAGCCAGCGGGCGAATACCGACAGGCGCAATATATAGCGCTTTCGCACCCTTTCCTGCGGGGGGGCGGCTTATTCGCGCGCGGCGGCCTGCGCGCGCAGCGGGGCGCAGGCGTCGTGCGCCGGCAGGGCGGCGGTGGCAGCGCGCATGTCTGCTTCTGTATCAATAGCTGCATCGCCTACTCCCGCATGCGCTAGAACCACTTTTTGCCTCAAATTTTTGGGCAAATGCACGGGCACGCCACGGCTGCGCAGCACGTGGCCCCCGCCCGCCACCAGCAGCACCACCCGCCCCGGCGCGCGCGGCGCGGCGGCCACGGTGCGCGCCATGCTCTGGTCGCGTGCGATCTGGATGCGCACCATGCCGGGCAGCTGCGCCTCGGGCAGCAGCCCGCAGTGGCCTTCGCGCACGGCGTGCAGCTGGGCGGCGTGGGCGCCGGGGGCGAGCGGGCCATGGGGCGGGGGGGCCTGCTGGGCGCGCGGCTGGGGGGCGGGGGCCAGGTGCCCGCCGGGCACCGAACCGCCGGCGGCCCGGGCGCCCAGCACCCCGCGGGCGTGGCCCCCCCGGGGCCAGAGCCGCTCACCCCGCCCGGGGGCGCCGCGCCCCTGGGCGGCCCCCGCCCCGGGCGCCAGCCCCGCCGTGCTGCGGCCGGCATCCGCCATTTCGATCACCAGCGCCGACAGGCGCCCCGAGGCGGCGAGCCACTGCACGGCGGCGCGCTCCATGGTCTGGTGGGCCGGTGCGTCGTGCTGCTCGCCCAGCAGCAGCACGTCGGCCGGCAGCAGCTGCGCCAGGCTGCCCGGCCAGGCGGGCGGCAGGCGCGCGGGCGCTGCGCAGCCGGCCAGCAGCAGCACGGTGAGGGCGAGCAGGCGGCGGGTGGTCGCCGGAGTCGGGAAGCAGGCAGCGGTCATGGCCACGCATTGTGGCGCTGTGGCGGCAAATGGCTCCCTTACACTGCCCGCCATGCGCACGCGCGCCACGCTCACCACCAAGCTGCTGGCCATGGGGCTGGGGTTCTTGTTGTTCACGCTGACCTCCATCGGCGTGACGCTGTGGGTCACCTGGAAGCTCGAAGGGGGCGCCGCCGCCGTGAACGAGGCCGGGCGCTTGCGCATGAACACCATGCGCATGGCGCTGGCCGTGGAAAGCGGACCGCGCGGCGAGCTGCTCCAGCGCATCGAGAAGATGGACGCCAGCCTGCAGCTGCTGGAGACCGGCGACCCCGCGCACCCGCTGTTCGTTCCCTGGAGTGCCGACACGCGCGCACGCTTCGCGCAGGTGCGCGCCCAGTGGGCCGAGGTGCGTGCGCAGTGGCTGCTGCCCGAGGCGGCGCCCGGCCCCGAGCTGCTGGCGCGTGCCGATGCGCTGACCGCGGTGATGAACGCTTTCGTCGATGCCATCGAGGTGCAGATCGCGCGCTGGACGGCGGCGCTGCACGTGCTGCAACTGTTCCTCATGGGCGTGGCCGTCTTTGTCGCGTTCGGCGCCGTGGTGATGCTCTACCTGGTGGTGCTGAACCCGGTCGCGCGCATGCAGCAGGCGCTCGAGCGCGTGCGCCAGGGCGAGCTCGGCACGCGGCTGCCCGTGGACAGCGACGACGAGTTCGGCCAGCTCGCGGCCGGCTTCAACCTCATGGTGCATGCCCTGCAGACCTCGCACACCGACCTGGAGCGCAAGGTGCGCGAGAAGACCGCCAGCGTGGAAATCAAGAACCAGCGCCTGGCCGCGCTGTACGAAGTCAGCGCGCAGGCGGCGCAGGCGGGCAGCCTGCAGGCCCTGGCGAGTGGCTTCGTGCGGCAGGTGCGCCAGGTCGCCGGCGCGGATGCGGCCGCCATCCGCTGGTCCGACGAGGGCAACGAGCGCTACGTAATGCTCGCCGCCGACGGCATGCCCGAGACCATGGCGCAGGAAGAGCACTGCCTGAACGCCGGCAACTGCCTGTGCGGCCAGAGCTATGGCCAGGCGCGCCTGCGCGTCATCCCCATCGTTCCCGACATGCAGATGGAATTGCCGCATTGCCACGAGGCGGGCTACCGCCTGGTGGTGGCGATTCCCATCGCCCAGCACCAGCGCGTGCTCGGCGAGCTCAACCTGTTCTTCCGCAGCGACGCCGGCGTGTCCGAGGAAATGCGCGAACTGCTCGACGCCATGGTGCGCCACCTGGCGAGCTCCATGGAGGGCCTGCGCGCTGCGGCGCTGGAGCGCGAGGCGGCGGTGTCGGACGAGCGCAGCCTGATCGCGCGCGAGCTGCACGACTCGATCGCCCAGTCGCTCGCTTTCCTGAAGATCCAGACGCAGTTGCTGCGCGATGCGGTGAAGAAGGGCAACGACGCCGCGCGCGACCGCAGCATGGCCGAGCTCGACGTGGGCGTGCGCGAGTGCTACGCCGACGTGCGCGAGCTGCTGGTGCACTTTCGCACGCGGGCGAACGAGGAGGACATCGAGGAGGCGCTGCGCACCACGCTGTCCAAGTTCGGCCACCAGACGGGCATTGCCGCGCACCTCGCCATGGAGGGCCACGGCCTGCCGCTCGCGCCCGACGTGCAGATCCAGGTGCTGCACATGGTGCAGGAGGCGCTGTCCAACGTGCGCAAGCACGCCGGCGCGGCGCGCGTCGATGTGCGCGTGCAGCGCCACCCGCGCTGGCGTTTCGAGGTGCAGGACGACGGCGTGGGCTTCGACACGGGCGCTGCGGCGGCGCACGCTTCCCTGCACGTGGGCCTGGGCATCGTGCGCGAGCGCGCGCAGGGCATAGGCGCGCGCGTGGAGATCCGCTCCGCGCCCGGCGCAGGCACCACGGTGGTCATCGAGCTGCCCCCGGCCGATGCCGGCGCCGCCAACCCGGCGTCGCCGCGCGACCTGCCGGCCTGGAGCGCGCCGTGATCCACCGGCCGATCTCCGTCTTCGTGGTGGACGACCACACGCTGTTTCGCCGCGGCCTGGTGGCCCTGCTGTCGCAGGACGAGGGCCTGCAGGTGGTGGGCGAGGCGGGCGACGCCGGCGAGGCGCTGCGCCTGGTGCCCGGCCTGCAGCCCGACGTGATCCTGCTCGACAACCCCCTGCCCGGCGTGGCCGGCGTGGACGCGGTGGGAAGCCTGCGCCGCGCCGCGCCGGCCAGCCACGTGCTCATGCTCACGGTCAGCGAGGATGCGCACGACCTGGCCGCCGCACTGCGCAACGGGGCGCATGGCTATCTGCTCAAGACCATCGACGGCGACCTGCTGGCCGATGCCATACGCCGCGCCGCCGCCGGCGAGCCGGTGGTCAGCCCGGAACTGATGGGCAAGCTGGTGGCCGCCTTCCAGGCGCAGGGCGGGCCGCCCGTGCCGGAGGCGCCGGCCCCCGCGCCGCTGCAACCCGGCGGCGCTGCACCGGCCGCGCCGGTGCTCTCCCCGCGCGAGGAGGACGTGCTGCGCGAGATCGCCCGCGGCGCGAGCAACAAGGAGATCGCGCGCCAGCTCTCCATCGCCGAAACCACGGTGAAGATCCACGTGCAGCACATCCTGCGCAAGCTCGGCCTGAGCTCGCGCGTGCAGGCGGCGGTCTACGCCTCCGACCGCCAGCGCGCCGAATAACCCCCGGGGCCGCCCGGCGCAGCAGCCGAATACTATAAAAAATAGAGCTACCAGCGCTTTGTGGATAAGCGCTAGAGGCCAATTTTGCTTGAAATTTCGCCGGCAATGCCGTGGGCGCCCGGGTGCGGGGAGTAGTTCTTTCGGACGAGGACTGGCGTGCGGACCTACTCCTTCTGCCGCGCCGCGCATGTCCTTGAGAGGGATGGGCACCGGCGCCCTGAAACCGGACGATACAGGCCATACGCAAAGAGAGAGAAAGAGCGCAATGGCCTCCCAACCCCTGCCCCCCGGCGACAGCCCTGAGCGCACGCGCCAGGCCTGGTCGGTGCTGATCGTCAGCACCTTCGCCTTCACCGTCTGTTTCATGGTCTGGATGATGTTCGGCGTGATCGGCATCCCGATCAAGAAGATGCTCGACCTGAACTCGACGCAGTTCGGCCTCCTCATGGCCATGCCGGTGCTGACCGGTTCGCTGGTGCGCGTTCCGCTCGGCATCTGGACCGACCGCTTCGGCGGGCGCATCGTCATGGCCGCCGTGATGGCCGCCACCGTTCCCGCCATCTGGCTGATGGGCTACGCCACGCAGTACTGGCACTTCCTCACCATCGGCCTGTTCGTCGGTCTGGCGGGTGGGTCGTTCTCGGTCGGCACGCCCTACGTGGCGCGCTGGTTCCCCAAGAGCCGCCAGGGTACGGCCATGGGCGTCTATGGCGCTGGCAATTCGGGCGCGGCGGTGAACAAGTTCGTCGCGCCGGTGCTGGTGGTGGCGTTCGGCTGGACCATGGTGCCGCAGGTGTACGCAGCCATCATGCTCGGCACGCTGGTGCTGTTCTGGATGTTCAGCTACAGCGACCCGGCGCACCTGGTGCCGAGCAACGTGAAGTTCGTCGACCAGCTCAAGGCGCTCAAGGACCCCAAGGTGCTCAAGTACTGCCAGTACTACAGCATCGTGTTCGGCGGCTACGTGGCGCTGTCGTTGTGGATGGTGCAGTACTACGTCGGCGAGTTCGGCCTCGACATCCGCGTGGCGGCCCTGCTGGCGGCGTGCTTCTCGCTGCCCGGCGGCGTGCTGCGCGCCATCGGCGGCATCCTCAGCGACAAGTACGGCGCCCACAGCGTGACCTGGTGGGTGATGTGGGTGAGCTGGATCTGCCTGTTCCTGCTCTCCTACCCACAGACCGATTTCACCATCCAGACCGTCAACGGCCCCGCGACCTTCCACATCGGGCTGAACGTCTACCTGTTCACCGGCCTGATGTTCCTGCTCGGCATCGCCTGGGCCTTCGGCAAGGCGAGCGTCTTCAAGTACATCAGCGACGACTACCCCGGCAACATCGGCGCCATCAGCGGCATCGTTGGCCTGGCCGGCGGCCTGGGCGGCTTCATTCTGCCCATCCTGTTCGGCGCGCTGATGGACCTCACCGGCATCCGCTCGAGCGCCTTCATGCTGATGTACGGCGTGGTCTGGGTATCGCTGATCTGGATGTACTTCACCGAAGTGCGGCGCACCAACCTGCTCGGCACCACCCCTTCGCCCCAGGCCCGCGCAGCGGCCTGATACCCAACAAAGGACACCACCATGTCGGCCACCCGTTCCCTGCCTGGCGCACGCCGCGGCGGTACGCTGCACTTATGGACCCCGGAGGACAGAAGCTTCTGGGAGCGCGAGGGCGAGGCCGTGGCCAAGCTCAACCTCTGGATCTCGGTTCCGGCGCTGTTCCTGGCGTTTGCCATCTGGCAGGTCTGGAGCGTGGTGGCCGTGAGCCTGCCCGGCCTGGGCTTCAAATACTCCACCAACCAGCTGTTCTGGCTGGCGGCCGCACCGGCGCTCTCGGGCGCCACCCTGCGCATCTTCTATTCGTTCATGGTGCCGGTGTTCGGCGGGCGCCGCTGGACGGCCATTTCCACCGCGTCGCTCCTGATTCCGGCCATCGGCATCGGCTACGCCGTGCAGGACAACACGACCAGCTACCCGACGATGCTCATCCTGGCGCTGCTGTGCGGCCTGGGCGGGGG